>Ga0074199_1002090_pt1 | contig 13628 bp, 15 predicted proteins | sample EPASupsiteSAE347_FD_64528 | JGI IMG/M metagenome (GOLD analysis project Ga0074199, IMG submission 64528) | Bioremediated contaminated groundwater from EPA Superfund site, New Mexico - Sample SAE3-47 | ecosystem: Environmental > Aquatic > Deep subsurface > Groundwater > Contaminated ...
AGCTCCTTCGGAGCGACGGCGGTTCATCCCCGTGGCAACCTACTTCGCCCAAGGGGCTACGAAGGTCAAGGGCCACGGGGTATTCCCTGGCCGAGCTCGGGCAGGCTGGCGAAGGCGAATAAATTTTTGACAAAGCCTTCCTGATATGATAGTTTTTTTGCAAAACATGCCATGAAAGACAACTTATCTGATAATAAAATCAAAGACTTAAGCGGAGAATTCGGATCATTTAAGTTTAGAAACCGGTTGTTGATGTTGCATCAGATCGGCAATGAACTGGCAACCGCCGAGTCCTTTGACGATTTATGCCGGCAGTCCATTATCCGGGGACGCCAGGTCCTGGGATGCCGGCGGATCGGGCTGTGGTTTCGCAAGGACGATTCAATGCTGGCGGCCGGGTCATTCGGCGTGGACGAAGAAGGAAATATTCGCGATGAGCGCGCGCAGTTGCTGACCCCGGGCCGCCATTCGCCCATGGACCAGGTCATGAACAACAAGCATCCCCTCTGGGTCACCAGGGATTACACTCTGCGAAACGACAAGGGCGATGTGGTCGGCAAGGGCGCGCATGCTGTTGCCGCTTTGTGGAACGGCCGAAAGGTTATTGGATGCATCTGCATGGACAATCTTCTGGACCAAAAACCTTTCCATGAAGCCGATCTTGACTTTCTGGGCATGTATGCTTCCATCATAGGACATCTGGCTTTCGGGAAACTGGCGGAAGACAAGCTGAAAAAGTCACTGAAAGAAAAAGAAATCCTGGCGCGGGAAATCAACCACCGTGTCAAAAACAATCTCCAACTGATTTCCAGCCTCCTGAACCTGCAAGCGGCTTACATCCGTGACCCGCATGACGCGGATTTGTTCCGGCAAACCCAGGCCAGAATTAAATCCATGGCAAAAGTCTATGATGCCTTTCAACAGTCGGGTGATTTAAACCGGATTAATATTCATGACCATATCATGGAGGTTATCCGGCACCTGTTTCAATTTTATCAGATTGACGCCGCCTCAATTGTTCTGCGATGGGAAGGTTCTCATGAGTCATGTTCGCTGTCGCAGGCAATTCCATGCAGTTTAATCGTGAACGAGCTCGTGACAAACGCGCTGAAGCATGGACTCGGGGAACCTGACGGCGACCGCCCCAAAAATGAACTGACCATTGCCATTCGGCGAATAGATGGACATCTTTCCATCTCCATCGGAAACAATGGGGCCTCCATCCCTGCTGATGTGGATATTTCCCAGCCGCTCTCGCTCGGGTTACAGCTGGTTAACGCCCTGGTGGCGCAGTTAAACGGCACGCTCACCCTGGACCAGACCCGCGGCACAAGTTTTACCGTTACCTTCCCCTGCCATGCGGACAGTGCTGTGCCGGAGATGAGCGAAGCAAACCGCCTCTGTCTACAATCGGTTAATTAGAACCCACGAAATGGGACATAACTGTAGCCGGCCTCGCTGAGGCCGGTCCGGGGTCGCCGCCCCCGGCTACAACAAATTTTAGTTCTATACCCTTAAAAAATTCAATAAGTCCGCTTCGGCGGCGGCGAAGGCGGATTGTCGCGCTGACGCAGAGATTGTTTATATTTTATGGTTTCGGGCGGAGTGACAAAGCCGCCTCCTTTTTCAACCATCATGATCCTGGGGTCATCGGCCTGATAAATTTTCCTTGTGGGGAGTTTTAACCGTCCGTATAAGGCCAGATCATGGTTCTTGATATGCTCGGATATCCTCCATGAGCCTTCCAGCATGTTCCATGACTGTCCGCCATCGTCAGACACGGCCAGAATATAGGAATTCAAAACATATTGTCCTTCCCGGGCCATATAGTAGTGTTTTTCTGGAATGACGACAAATTGCTCGTTGGCGTCCTTGGCGATAACCGGGCCCGGATCACCCACCTCTATCGTCTCCAGAGTCATATGATGAAGTTTTAACGCCTCTTCCGTGGCATGGTAATGATTAAGAACGGCGACTTTACCGCCCAAGGCGCTGACAATTTCGCCCCCCATCATCCTGAGGCATGTCTCGTAATCCTTGTTCAGATAAGCTTCAACATATGTTTCCGCATCTTCCTTCAGAGAAGCAGACCGGTTGGTTGCGGCCCGGGAGGGAAGCGTATTCAAAATTGACCCAGCCGCCATTATCAACGCAAGATAAAAAATAGTTTTCATTATGTCCTCAACACCCGCAAAACGGCACCTGACCGATCAACGCCTCAATGCGCGGCGGACAATTTCCTCAACCGACATATCTTCGCCACCGGTCGCAGCCGCGGCCACCATTTTGCCGGCTTCCAATTGTTTATAACCGAGCGAGACAAGCGCCAGTATGGCGTCGGCGGACCTGTTATTCTGTTTATCACCGCCGGCTGCGGCCGTAATTCCGTCCGCAGCCAGCTTGTCGCGCAATTCAACCACCATTCTCTCGGCCGTTTTTTTGCCGATGCCGGCAATGGTTGCCAGCCGCGCCACATCGCCGGCAACAATGGCCGCGTTCAATTCAGACACCGCCAGACTGCTCAGGGCGCTCATGGCCAGCTTTGGCCCGATCCCATTAACATTCATCAGCAACACAAATGTCCTGCGTTCCAATTCGCTCACAAAGCCGAAAAGGGAATGCTGGTCTTCGCGGATATATTCATAAACAAGGATGCGGCAATTTTGACCTTGCACCGGCAGACGGTCATAACTGCTGAGAGGTATAAAGACTTCGTAGCCCACGCCGGCAACGTTGATGATCAGCCGGGCGGGCGATTTTTCAACGAGCGTGCCTTCAAGAAAAGTAATCATTATATCCGCCTTGAATTCAAAAGCTGCAAGCGCCTGTCATTGTGCGCGTGGCAGATGGCGATGGCGAGCGCATCGGCCGCGTCGCTCTGCGGCTCGTCTTTTAAGCGCAGGAGCAGCATGATCATTTTTTTGACCTGTTCCTTGCTGGCGGAACCATAGCCGGCCACCGCCTGCTTGACGCGCCGCGGCGGATACTCATAAATGGGCACGCCCGCCGCGGCGCAGGCGGCGATGGCGGCCCCGCGCGCCTGGCCAAGCGCGACCGCCGTCTTGAAATTCTTGCAGAAAAAAATTCCTTCAATTGCCGCCGCATCAGGCCGGCGGCGCTCCAGCATATCCAACACCCCGCGGTAGACATGCAGCAGGCATTCTGAAACCGAACGGCCGGGGGGATTTCTGAGCACCCGGTATTCAACTGTTTTCAAAACCGAACCGGCCGATTCAATGACCGCTATCCCCGACGAACGCAGGGACATGTCCATGCCCATTATCCGGTCATTTAATGTTCCGGCCATCAGACAAATTTATTTCTGTTCCAGCTCTTTCAGTATCTTCTCATCAATATCCATGTTGGAATAGACATCCTGAACATCGTCGTTATCCTCAAGCGCCTCAATAAACTTGAGGATGTTGCCCGCGGCGGCCTTATCGGTGATGTTGACATAACTGTCGGGGATAAGCGTGATTTCAGAGCTGACGGTTTTAATGCCCGCCTTTTCCAAGGCGTCAACCACGGCCTGGAAATTGGACGGATCGGTCACAATGTCAAAGACGCCGTCGTCCTGCTGCATATCCTCGGCCCCGGCATCCAGGACGATATTCATGAGTTTATCCTCATCCACAACGGAGGCTTCCACCAGAATCTGGCCTTTGCGCTTGAAATTGCGCGCCACTGCGCCCTGCACGGCGAGGTTACTGCCGAATTTGGTGAAAATATGGCGAATTTCCGAAGCCGCCCTGTTTTTATTGTCGGTCAGCACCTTGATCACCAGGGCCACGCCGCCGCCAACAAACCCCTCATAGGTTACCTCGTCAAGCTGACCCCCCGCAAGCTCGCCGGTCCCTTTTTTGATGGCCCGCTCCACGTTATCCGAAGGCATATTGGATTCCTTGGCCTTGATGATCAAATTGCGCAGACTGGCGTTCATATTCGGATCCCCGCCGCCGGCGCGGGCGGCGATGGTCAGTTCTTTGCTCAGCTTGCTGAATATTTTTCCGCGCTTGGCGTCTGCCGCGCCCTTTTTATGCTGAATGGTTTTCCATTTACTGTGTCCGCTCATAATAACTCCCTTTCTTAAATGCAGAATGTAGAATGCAGAATTTATGACTGAATTGCTTCCTCATTTTTCATTCTGCCTTCTGCATTTCTGCGACGTCGGCCGCCTTGCCGTGCCATTCGGCGCAGACATCATCAATCATATCCAACGCTTCCTCAATTTCAGCGGGCTTGACGTTGAGCGGCGGCAGGAAGCGGAGAACCTTTTCCGCCGTGGCCAGCGCCAGCAGGCCGATCTCCATTAATTTTGCCTCCAATTCCTTGGCCGGCTTGTCAAGCACCACGCCGATCATCAATCCGGCGCCTCTTACTTCCTTGAGGTGTTCGTATTTATCAGCCAGCTTCTGCAGTCCGTTCCTGAATTTTTCGCCCATGTCTTTGGCGTTCTGCAGCAGGCCCTCTTCCTGAATGACTTTAATGGTCGCCAGGGACGCGGCGCAGGCGAGAGGCCCGCCGCCGAATGTTGAGGCATGTTTACCGGCTTGCAGCACATCGGCCGTTTTCGGCGCGGCGATGACCGCCCCCATCGGCAAGCCGCCCGCCAGGGCCTTGGCCAGCGAAAACGCATCCGGCAGGACGCCGTAATTCTGGAACGCGAACCATTCACCGGTGCGCCCCATGCCGCATTGGACTTCATCAAACAAAAGCAGAATGTCCTTTTCATCGCAAAGCGCGCGCAATCCCTGCAGAAAATCCTTGTCGGCCGGGATAACGCCGCCCTCGCCCTGGACCGGTTCCACCAGCACGGCGGCGGTTTTATCGGTAATCGCCGATTTAACCGAATCAAGGTTATTGAAGTCGGCGTAGACAAACCCGGCCGGCAAGGGTTCAAAGCCCTTCTGCACTTTGCTCTGCCCGGTGGCGGTCAGGGTGGCCAGGGTGCGGCCATGAAAAGAATTGCGCATGGTTATGACTTCATAGCGCTTGCGCTCATGCCCCCAGAGACGCGCCAGCTTGATCAGGGTTTCATTCGCCTCCGCGCCGGAGTTGCAGAAGAAACATTTACCGCCCGGAAACGCGAGTCCGGCCAGCGCCTCGGCGAGGAGGCCCTGATTTTCGTGGTAATAAAGATTGGATACATGGATCAGCTGGCCGGCCTGTTCATTGATCGCCTGCAGGAGCCGGGGATGACTATGCCCGAGATTGAGCACCGCGATCCCCGCGATAAAATCAAGATAAACCTTGCCGTCCGCATCCCAGACTTTTGTGCCCTTGCCGCGCGTCAGCACAATGGGTTTGCGCGCATAGCAGGGAATAACATGCTGTTCAAACAACGCCGTCACTTTTTCAGTTTTGCTTGTCATTGATTATCTCCGTTCCAATGCCTTTATCCGTGAATATTTCCAACAATAGAGAATGAAGGGTATGTCCGTCAATGATATGAACTTTTTTCACCCCAGCGTCAATGGCCGCCAACGCCCCCTGGATTTTGGGGATCATGCCGGACTGGATGACATGCTCGCGGATTAAAGCCTCTATTTCGGTCCGGGGCAGGGATGAAATAACCGAATTGGCGTCCTTGGAGTCGCGCATTACGCCCGGAACATCCGAAAGGAACACCAGTTTGAAGGCGTTGATCGCCACGGCAATGGCCGCCGCCGACTCATCGGCGTTGATGTTGTAGACCTGACCGTCCGGCCCGCGTCCCAGCGGCGTAATGACGGGAATAATGTCGGCCTGCAGGCAGGCCATAATCGGGGCAATATCCACCGCCGCGACCCGGCCCACAAATCCCAAGTCAACCTTTTTGCCGTCCTGGACGGTTATTTTTTCCGCCTTTATTATGCCCGGCCCGTGGAGCCCCGCGGCCTTGGCGCCATTGGCAATCAATGTTTCCACAATTTCAACATTGACTTCATGGTTTAAAACCTGTTCCACCAGATGAATTGATTCCTGGTCGGTAACCCGGAGCCCGTTCACAAATTTCGGCTTCAGACCCGCGGCAACCATCTTCCTGGAAATGGCCCCGCCGCCGCCGTGCACAATCAGGGGATGGATGCCGACGCATTCCATAAAGGCCGCGTCCGCCAGAATGCTGCGGCTGTTGTTGGCGTCTTCCATGGCGCTGCCGCCGAATTTGATCACCACCGGCTTGCCGCGCAGCAGCCGGATATACGGCATGGCCTCCAGCAAAACGTCTGTTTTTTCAATCAATGTTTTCATAAACGATAGGGACAAAGAAGTAAAGTCACATAGGCACAAAGTTTTTCGAACATTCAGGTTCTTCCTTCTTTTACTTTGTCCCTTTGTGCCTTTCTGCTACGTCATATAATCAGCATTGATCCGCACATAATCAAGACTGCAGTCGCAGGTGAGCATGGCATAGGAAGCGTCCCCTTGATGCAGGTTGACGCCGATCGTAAATTCCTTTCCGGCAATGATTTTTTGCAGCACCGCTGGCGGCAGGCCGGCGGATTTGCCGCTCTTCACCGCCACCCGCCCGTTATAATCAATGCTGATTTTTTCCGGGATGATCTCGGCCCCGGAATAACCAATGGCGCAGATCACGCGCCCCCAGTTCGGATCGGCACCAAACCAGGATGTCTTGACCAAAGGCGAACGCGCTATGGCGCGCGCCACTTTTTCAGCTTCGGCCCGGCTCTGTGCGCCCTTGACAACGAGCCGGACCACCTTGGTGACCCCCTCGCCGTCTTCCACAATCATATAAGCCAGTTTCCGGCAAAGCTCCGTCAGCGCGGATTTAAAAATTTTCCATTCCGGATGTTGTTTCGTCAGAGTCTTGTTGCCGGCCAAACCGCTGGCAAGGCAGAGAATGGTGTCATTTGTGCTCGTATCGCCGTCAACCAGGATGCGATTAAAACTTTCTTCCACGGCAAAAGAAAGCGCTTCCTGCAGGGCCGCCGGCGCAACCGCGGCGTCGGTCGTGATAAAACCAAGGAGTGTGGCCATTTTGGGAGAAATCATGCCCGCTCCCTTGGCCATGGCGCCGATGGTTACTTTTTTGCCGCCAAGGCGCAGGCGCACCGCCATCTGTTTGGGCCGTGTATCGGTGGTCATGATCGCCCGGGCAGCCTCGCTCCCCCCGTTGCGCGCAAGATTTTTTACGGCCAGCCCTATGCCGCGTTTGATTTTTTCCATGGGCAGGGGCACGCCGATGGTTCCCGTTGAGCAAACGAGCGTCAGGGCCGGGTTGATCCTGAGCAGACCGGCCGTGATCGCTGCCATTGACTCGGCATCCGCCATTCCTTTTTTGCTCGTGCAGGCATTGGCATTGCCGCTGTTGATAATGACGGCCTGAGCCCGGCGGCTTTTCTTCAGGCGCCGCCGGCAGAGAAGCACCGGCGCGGCCTTGATCCGGTTGGTCGTGAAAACACCGGCCGCAACCACGGAACGGTCGGCGGCTATCAGCGCCATGTCCTTTTTATCACGCGCGGCGTGTGATTTTATGCCGGCTGGTATTCCGGCGGCGGCAAAGCCGGCCGGAGCAGTGACCCCCGCCGCGAGCCAGTCAAATGTGCAATGTCCCTGCATTTTAATTGTCAAGCGAAGTGATTGTCCCGGCCGTTTGTCTTACAGATATTACCTGAGAAAACATGCCTGGGAAAAAGGTAAATCAGCGTTTGGAGAATTGGAAACGCTTTCTGGCGCCGGGTTGTCCAGATTTTTTGCGCTCTTTAAGACGCGAGTCACGGGTTAAAAAGCCGCTGTTTTTAAGGACCGTGCGCAGGGAGGCGTCCACCAGGAGCAGGGCTCTTGCCAGGCCATGCCGGAGCGCCCCGGCCTGGCCGACAATGCCGCCCCCTTTAACATGGGCGGTCACGTCAAAGCGTCCGCTGGTGCTTGTCAATTGCAGCGGCTGCAGAATAAAATTGCGCACGCCTAACATCGGAAAATATTCCTTGAAATCCCGGCCGTTGACAACGATCCGGCCGTTTCCGTTGCTTAATTTGACCGAGGCCATGGCGACTTTCCGGCGGCCGGTCGCGGTCACGGCCGCAGCCGCGGTGATGGTGTTATCCACTTTGTTATTCTCCTCTGACATTAAAACTCCATTACTTTCGGGTTTTGCGCCTGATGGGGATGAACGTCCTTGGGGTAAATAAAAACCCGCTTAAAAGCCTTGCGCATCAGACGGTTCTTCGGCAGCATGCGGCGGACAGCGTCGCTGATCAGGCGTTCCGGATTTGTCGCCCGGATGACCGAGGCTTTCCTTTCGCGGTAGCCGCCGCGGAATCCCGAATAATCCGGATACATTTTCTGATCTTCCTTTTTGCCGGTCAGTTTCACCCTGGCGGCGTTAATCACAATGATAAAATCGCCCAGGTCAATATGCGGGGTGTAGTTGACTTTGTCCTTGCCGCTGACCATATTGGCAATTTTCACCGCCAGTCTTCCCAGCGCCTTGTCGGCGGCATCCAGCACATGCCAGGAACGCGTTATTTCGCTTTCTTTCGGTATCGTTGTTTTCACTTTTCTATCCTTACGTGCCCTTCCAAATGAGAGAAAAAAGTAATCGTTTTTTCGCGCTTGTCAATCTAAAAAAATAAAATATTTGACTTCCGGCATTATCTGTAATAATTATATGGGTGTTCGGTCAAAAATATTCATTTATCATAACCGGAAGGATGAAACAGTTGTGGTTGAAATAAAACTCAAAAGAGGCGAAAGCGTGGAAAAAGCCCTTCGCCGGCTTAAGAAAAAAATGGACCGCGAAGGCACGATGAAGGAAATCAGAGGTCATCGTTACTTTGAAAAGCCAAGCGAGAAACGGCGTAAAAAAGCGGCCCGCGCCAGAATGGGAGCCAGGTTAACCCAGAGGATGAGCTACTGATTGTGATGAACAAGCCTGTAGGCATTTAGGCTGCAGGAGGAATCATCCGTAAGCCAGGACAGCTTGCAGCCTGATCAATCTGGTTTTCAAATCATGAAGGCGTTAATCAGCGGAATTACCGGACAAGACGGTTCATACCTGGCGGACTTTCTTCTTGAGAAGGGGTATGAAGTCTACGGCATGGTGCGCCGCGCCAGCACCGAAAACTTTGAACGGATCGCCCATCTGACCGACAAAGTAACCCTCCTGCAGGCCGACCTCCTGGATCAGTTCTCGCTCATCAAGCTGATGGAAACAGTGCGGCCGGACGAAATTTACAATCTCGCGGCGATGTCCTTTGTGCCGACTTCCTGGACACAGCCGATGCTGACGGGTGAATTCACCGCCATCGGCGTCACGCGGATGCTGGAAGCCATGCGGCAGATCTGTCCCAAGGCCAAATTTTATCAGGCTTCCAGCAGTGAAATGTTCGGCAAAGTGCGCGAAGTGCCGCAAAACGAACTCACGCCCTTTCATCCCCGCAGTCCTTACGGCGCGGCCAAGGCCTACGGCCATTACATAACGGTTAATTACCGGGAAAGTTACGGACTTTTTGCGGCCTCCGGCATTCTCTTCAATCATGAAAGCCCGCGGCGCGGAAAGGAATTCGTCACCCGCAAAATCAGCGACGGCGTGGCGCGCATCAAACTCGGGCTGGCCAACGAACTGCGCATGGGCAACCTGGATGCCGCCCGCGACTGGGGATTTGCCGGCGACTATGTCAAGGCCATGTGGCTCATGCTGCAGCAGCCGAAGCCCGATGATTATGTCATCGCCACCGGCATTGCTCATTCGGTAAAAAATTTTATTGAGCTGGCCTTTGAACATGCAAAGCTTGACTGGCAAAAATTTGTCGTCCAGGATCCGCAGTTCATCAGGCCGGCGGAAGTTGATCATCTTCTCGGGGACAGCTCCAAGGCGCGCAAGATGCTGGGCTGGAAGCCTTCGGTTGATTTTGCCGGATTGGTCAGAATGATGGTTGACGCCGATCTGGCAAAAATTAAACAGGAAGCCGGCCGTCTTTAAAATGCGCGTTTTGGTTACAGGTTCCCAGGGGTTTATGGGCCGCCACTTGATCCGCGAATTACTCCGGCACAATTGGGCCATCGGCGCTTTTGACCTTGTCCTGCCCCCCGCCCAATCCGCCGGAATAGATTACCGCCAGGGCGACATTCAGGACCGGGCAACGGTTGAACAGGTTGTGAAACAATTCCTCCCTGAGGCCTGCATTCACCTGAGCGGAATGGCTTTTGTTCCCGAAGGATGGACAAACACCGAAACTCTTTTTTCGGTCAACGTGCTGGGGACGATTCACCTGTTGGAGGCCTGCCGGAAATACGCGCCGACGGCCAGGGTGCTGGTGATTTCCTCCGCTGAAGTCTACGGCCGGCAGTCCGGCCGGCGCCCGGTGAACGAAAACGACCCTTTGTCCCCCGACAATCCCTACGCGATATCCAAGGCTGCGGCGGACCGCATCGCCCTGCTTTATGCCCGGCAATATTCCATGCATACCATGGTCGCCAGACCGGGCAATCATATCGGCCCCGGGCAGTCAGCCAGTTTCGCCATATCCTCGTTTGCCGGCCAGTTGGGCGACATCATCGCACAGAAAAAAAAGGCGGTCATCAAAGTCGGCAACCTGGACAACCAGCGCGATTTCACCGATGTGCGCGATGTGGCGCGGGCCTACCGTCTGTTGATTGAAAAAGGACGGCCGGGAGAAGCTTACAATATTGCCTCAGGTCAAGAAATTTCAATCCGTTCAATTCTGGACCAGCTCTGTAAAATTGCGGGGACCAGACCGGTCATAGAGGTGGTGCCGGAACGCTATCGCCAGCCGGAGCAAAGACCGCGGCTTGACACAACCAAAATAGCCCGGGAAACCGGCTGGAAACCGGAAATTACTCTGGAGACGACCCTGCGGGACATTATGAAAGAGGCCGCCGATTCAGAGTTCAATTCGCCTCAAACGGACTGAATGGCGCATTGAGTTAAGTATTAAAGTTAGGTTTGACCCCGATGCCGTGCAGGTAGAATGAAAAAAACTATCAAAAAATTAACCACCGGTTTTTTGCGCCTGGGGATCGGGCTGGGCATCATCCTGTTTCTCTTGTTCAAAATCAACCTGAAAGACATGCTGACCGTTCTGCATGAAAGCCTTCTGCAATGGCCCTGGCTGGTTACCGGCGTGATATTTTACACAATTTGTGTCTGGATCGGCATCGGGCGCTGGAAAATCATCCTGGATGCGCAGGGCTTGAAGATGGCATGGTCGCGTGTTTTCTGCATTTCATTTATCGGCCAGTTTTTCAATTCCTTCATGTTCGGCTCAACCGGCGGGGACCTGGCGCGCGCCTATTACGCTGCCAAGGAAACCCATCATAAAAAAACCGAGGCGGTGGCAACCGTGGTGATTGACCGCATGATCGGTCTCATGGCGCTCAATCTGATAGCCGGGGTGATGCTGATCGCGCGCTTTAATTTTTATCAGCAACATTGGGCGACGCATCTGCCGGCGCTTATCATGGCCGGGATGATTCTCGCGACTGTGGCGGCCTTGTTCGTTGTTTTCAACATCCGGCTTTTCAAAGGATGGCCGATTCTCAGATTTATTGAGCACCATCCCACCCTCGGCCCTTTTATCCGCCGCATGCTGATTTCAATCTATCTTTACCACCGGCGCACGAAAATACTGCTCAAGACCACATCGCTTTCGCTCGTGATCCATGCCCTGTTCATCATGCAGTGTTACTGCCTGGGAAAAAGCCTGCACATCAACATCACCATTATTGACTATCTCACCATCATTCCGCTGATCATGTCCATTGCGGCGCTGCCGATCACGCCCGGCGGTCTGGGAATCAGGGAGGGGCTGGCCGTTACCATGCTGGGCACCATGGGCGTGGGCGCCTATCAGGCATTGCCGCTTTCACTCATGATTTATTTCATAGCCGTCGCCATCAGCTTGATCGGCGGGTTCATCTTTCTTGGTTACACCGCCGGCGCCGGGCATACGGTTCATGATGAAATTACCGTGCTGGAAGACGAAACTGCGGGCGAAAACCGGCAAATCCGGGTCCCGGGCCCCCATGAATAAGACGGCGTCGCCGGGCTTGACCGATTCAAGCAGGTCTGACCTGAGCGCTTCATAATCTTCAGCATAGCCGGCCGGAATCCCGCTGCGCGCCAGTTCATCCGCCAGCATGCGTCCGGTAACTTCCTTTCTGGCCGTTCCGCCGGCAAAATAAACGCTCATAATAATCACCCGGTCATCGGCGGAAACATATTTTGTGAAAACATCAATCAATTCCCGGCGCATAAGGGCCAGCGGCCCATACCCGTGCGGACGCCAGACCGCAGTTATTCTGCGGGCCAGGGGCCTGACCGCCTCCCAGGCCGCGGCTATTTTGGCCGGGTTGTGGGCGTAATCATCAATCACGGTAATTCCGCCGGTCCGGCCGACCACCTCCAGCCGGCGTTCAATGCCGGTGAATTTTTGGAGTGCGCGGCTGACGTCTTTCAAATCAAGCCCGAGTTTTTCGCACAACATCACGCAATGCAGGGCATTTTCGGCATTGTGTCTGCCGAGTAAAGGCAAATGGAAATCAATTCCGCCATAATGGAAGCCGATGCCGTCTTTTGCCACTTCCGGAGAAAAATTCGGTCGGCCGGCGTTCAGCGGCGCGACAATCTGTTTCTTTACCTGTTTTGAAAAAAGCGCGAACAATTCCCTGACTTCATTCAACTCAAAATGATCTTTGGAAATATTTGTGATCACCGCCCAGTCAGGAAAAAAATTCAGCAATGACCGGTCGCTTTCATCCAGTTCCAGCACCCACAGGTCTGAATGCCCGAAACGGAAATTGCCCGGAGCTTGGACGCTGATCCAATTCAAGACCGCCGCGCCGTTGACAACGGTCGGATCAAGCCCCAGCTCGGCAAGCGTCCAGCCGATCATGCCGGTAACTGTTGATTTGCCTGCTGTCCCCGTTACGGCGATGCATTTTTTATCTTGCGCCAGCTTCGCCAGCATTTCGGCCCGATGAACTATGGATATCCCCTTTGACCGGGCGGCCGTAAGTTCAGGATTGTCATTTTCAATGGCACTGCTGACAATAACCGCATCCAAATCTGTGGTTATTGCGCGGCCATCCTGGGCCAGCAGATTCATGCCCAGCCGGCGCAGTTTTTTCAGGACATCCAGTTCGCGGCCCTGGTCATAATAACGGTCCGAGCCAGTGACGCGACATCCCTGCGCAAGCAGTAATTGCGCCAGCGCGCTCATCCCCACCCCGCCCACGCCGGCCAGATGATAGCATGGACACCTTTGAGACATCGAATTAATGTCAAATTCTTGCGGGAGGGCGCGCGTGCCGCGCGCCGAATCGGACGGCGACACGCCGTCCCTCCCAAAATTACCAACGCAGTTCGTTTAATACTCCTTGATACGGCCAAGCATCGGCTCTGGAAATCAATCCTTTTCGAACCGGATTTTGGCGCACATATTCCCATTTATCATGATAGTTTTCACCGCAACGCAATCGTGTATCCCAAAAATCTCTTTGCCACCGGCCAGCTTCCTGCAACTTTAAGCAACTAGAGCAATTTCACTGCTGTCCAAAATAATCTGATTTAGCGGTATTACCGCTTGAATTTCCGGTTAAAAACGAATGTTTTAGACAAGTTTTGAAATCAGGTTGCCTCCATGCTGTCCAACACATCATATACC
>Ga0074199_1002091_pt1 | contig 13619 bp, 11 predicted proteins | sample EPASupsiteSAE347_FD_64528 | JGI IMG/M metagenome (GOLD analysis project Ga0074199, IMG submission 64528) | Bioremediated contaminated groundwater from EPA Superfund site, New Mexico - Sample SAE3-47 | ecosystem: Environmental > Aquatic > Deep subsurface > Groundwater > Contaminated ...
TATTTCGCCAATGTCATAATCCTTACGAGCTTCCTCTAGTGCCAATCCCATATAGTAATTATCATCCTTCATCTCATTCACCACACACTATCAGCAATAAGGGTCATTTTAGCACAAAATAATAGGTTCTACAAGCTATCCATAATTTATCTTCCTTCATGGAACGTTCTAGATAAAACAATAACGGATGCGTTCTGAAACGCACCCGTTTTATATTATCTGTCATTATATTCTACTTTATATAAGTTATACGCATCGACTAAGCAAAGTAACATCTAAACAAATGGTGCGCCCGGGAGGATTCGAACCACCGGCACACGGTTTAGGAAACCGTTGCTCTATCCACCTGAGCTACGGGCGCAGGATTAAAAAAAGTGGTGACCCCGGCAGGATTCGAACCTGCGACCTCTTGATTCGTAGTCAAGCGCTCTATCCAGCTGGGCTACGGAGTCACATTCGTCAGTAAATACATTGATTTATCGACAAAAAATATCTTACCATAATTGCATCTCTAAGTCAAGAACATTCTCTACTATCTTTTACCCTTTTTAGCAGGATAATCTTAGATTTTAATTTTATTTTGCCGACAATTCACACACAACGTATGTGGATAAAATTATCCACATGGATTTATCCACAGTTTTTTCTTCATTTCGCCTCTAAAAATCCTTTATCCTTGCGAAATATTATACCTTTTCGAGAAGTTATCCACAATTATCCCCACATTGTTAATAATTTTGTTGATAAGTTTGTGAATTGTGTATAAAAGTAGGGCAAACTTGATTGTTATCAACTTTGCCCTACTAATCCCTATTTTTATAACCAGCCCATTAAATTTTCAAGCTCATTGGCTCTATTTTTTGCTTCTTGGCATAATTGTTCTTGGCTATTGATAGCTACCCCTCTCCTAGGGATGCGTCGATATTGCCCATCTTGTCTCATCCCATAAGCCTTACAATTATCCTTAAGCATAATATCTAGAATTCCTTTGACGCGCAAGAGAATTTCTTGATCCTCAATTGGAAACAACAATTCCACCCGTTCACTTAGATTCCGTTTCATCCAATCGGCACTGGATAAATACATCTTAGGAATACCGCCATTACCAAAATATATAATACGGTGATGTTCTAAGAACCTTCCCACAATACTCCGTACGGTAATATTATGGCTAACCCCGGCAATTCCCGGCCGCAAGGAACAAATCCCACGTACAATTAGTTCAATCTTAACACCTTTGGTAGAGGCTTCATATAATTTAAGAATAATATCCTTATCTAATAAAGAATTCATTTTTGCAATAATATGTCCGCCTTTGCCACTTTCAGCAAATGCGATTTCTTGATCAATCCGTTCCTTTAACCCTTTCCTTAAATTAATGGGAGCAACTACTAATTTCCCCCATGAAGGTGGCTGTGAATAACCTAGCAGCATATTAAAAAAATTCGAAGCATCAACTCCAATCTGTTCATTTGCTGTGAATAAACTCATATCCGAATACATGCGAGCTGTTGTATCATTATAATTTCCTGTCCCCATGTGAATATAGCGCCTTATATAGTCACCTTCCCGGCGAATAATCAATGCCATTTTCCCATGCACTTTTAAGCCCACTAAACCATAAATAACATGACAACCAGCATCTTCTAAGCGCCGAGCCCATAAAATATTATTTTCCTCATCAAATCGAGCTCTAACTTCTACAACAACCGTTACCTGTTTACCATTCTCCGCGGCCTTCGCCAAGGCCTTTACAATCGAAGAGTTGCCACTTACTCGATACAAGGTTTGTTTAATAGCCAGTACATTCGGATCAATGGAAGCTTGGCGAATAAACTCGACTACAGGCAAAAAAGACTCATAAGGATGGTGAAGCAAAAGATCCTTCTCACGAATAAGATCAAATAAATGTTCTGTTGCCTTTAGCCCTATGGGAATCTGAGGTGTAAAGGGTTCATAGCGCAAATGATCATATCCTGGCCAATCGGCAACTTTCATTAAGCAAGAAATATCAATTCGCCCCGAAATTTCATAAACATCCTGGGTCGCAATTTTAAAGACGGTTAATAAAAATTCTTTCAAAAAAGTTTTATTGGTTTTATTAAGTTCTAGCCTTACAGCCTCTCCTCGCTTGCGTTGTTGCAAGGATTTTTCCACTTCTACCAGCAAATCTTCTGCACCTTCCCCATCAATCAGCAAATCTGCATTGCGAGTAATGCGAAAAGGTATCACTTCTTTAATGAGATAACCACAAAATAAGTAGGTACAATAACTTGTAATAATATCTTCTAAAAAAATAAAGTGATTGCCCATTCCCTGATCTGGTACTTCTATAATGCGCGGCAATACACTAGGTACGGGAATAATCGCAATCTGGCTTTCTTCTGTTTCCCGACTTAAGAGCACTGCTAAATTTAAGCTTTTATTGGCTAACAAAGGAAAAGGGTGGCTAGAGTTAATGGCTAACGGCGTCAAAATAGGATAAATGGTATTATAAAAATAGTCATCCAGCCATTGACGGCTAGACAAAGATAAACTTTCTATAGAAGGAAAAAGAATCTGTTCCTCCTCCATACAATTAATAATCTTTTTAAAAATTCGATATTGTTTACGCACCAGATTTCGCACACTACTATCGATTTGTTCCAATTGTTGGGCGGCATTAAGGCCTGTATCATCCTTTTTTCTAGTACCACTTTCTGCTTGTTGTTTCAAACCAGCAACACGAATCATAAAAAATTCATCTAAATTGGTACTTGTTATGACAATAAACTTTAGTCGTTCCAGCAAGGGCTTACTAAGATCATCGGCTTCATTTAAAACTCTCTCGTTAAACTTCAACCAACTTAATTCCCGGTTTAAGAAATGCTCTTCCTTATCAAACATATTGCCACCCTACTTATGCTAAAATTCCATTAATGATGTATTTGTTCGTCATAAATTCTGATATTTCCTGCCGTAGTACTGCTAAACGTCCTACATCAATGTTAAATTATTGTAAATTAACCTAAATTTCTCCCCATTACTATAATTTTAAAATTTTTATTTAAAAGTACTCCTCTTATCGAAAGGATTTTGGCTAGATAGTGCTAATACTAGCAATATAAATACTTGTACTAGTGGATAAAGGAGAGCTGAACGTATGAGCAAACGAATCGCCATTATTGACTTGGGATCAAACTCCGTCCGTCTTATTATTGTAGAAATATATCCAAATAGAGCCTATAATCTCATCTATCATCAAAAGGAAACGGTTCGCATTAGCCAGGGTGCTGATAAAAATCGACAGTTGCAGCCAGAAGCTATGGCGCGCGCCATGACTCTCTTACAAAGTTTTGCCCATGTTTGCCGTTTGCATCATGCGGATACAGTGTTAGCCGTAGGCACAGCGGCCTTGCGCAACGCCACGAATGGTGATGAATTTGTAAAATTAGTACAGCAAGAAACAGGCATTGTTATTAAAATTATTAGCGGCGAGACGGAAGCTAAGCTTGGCTACATCGGAGCAATTAATACTCTTGACGTTACAGATGCTGTGTTGTTTGACCTCGGTGGTGGCAGTACAGAACTTACACTGATAAAAGACCGCAAAGCCGAAAAGTTTATTAGCCTTCCCTTTGGCGCGGTTACCCTCACAGAACGTTTTAACTTACATAACAAGGCTAGCGAAGCACAATTAGCCAGCCTTGATAAATTCATCGTGGAGCAATTAGCAACTGTGCCTTGGATCAAGGATTTAAATGTCCCTCTCATTGGTATCGGCGGAACGGCTAGGGGCATAGGCAAAATGGAACAAAAGCGCAACAATTATCCCCTGCTAAAACTACATAATTATCGCACTAGTTCTATTGCCTTTTACTTATTATGGCAGGATATCAAAGCAATGTCCTGTGACCAACGGCGAAAAATTCCTGGTCTTAGCAATGATCGCGCCGACATTATTTTATCCGGTCTTTCTATTGTTAAAAACTTATTTGAACAAATTCAAAGTACCCAGCTTATTATTAGCAGCTGCGGCGTACGGGAAGGATTATTCCTGCAGTATTATTTATCTCAAGAAGGACAGACGGAAACTACCACTGATCCTCTACTGCGAAGCACACATAACACCTTATTGTCTTACCATGGGAATATTAGCCATGCTTATCATGTTGCGAAGCTAGCTACAAATTTATTTGATGATTGCCAAGCCACCCTAGGTTTACAACCTAGTGATAAGAGACTCTTGTACGTTGCTGCAGTACTGCATGATATTGGCATTAGTATTAACTATTATGACCATGCTCGCCACAGTGTATATCTAATAGAAAATGCTCGCCTGTTTGGTCTTTCTCACCGTGAGCAAATTATGTTATCCCTCATCGCTGGTTGGCATCATAGTTCTTCCGCTAAACATACCAACAATAAGCTTTATAATGAATTTTTAGATGAAAGCAATTGGCAAACAGCTCGCAAACTTGGCCTCTTATTGGCGCTAGCTGAAAGTCTTGACACCACCCAAATGGCCCTTGTGGAGAAAACAACCACTACCTTTACAAATAAACAAGCTCGCCTTACTTTGACCACCAAACAAGCCATTCCTTTAGAATTGCAATCCATACAAAAACACAGTAAATGGTTTAAGAAAGAAACGGGTTTAGAATTAATCATTAATGAATAACTAAACACTTACACCACTTCGGCTTAAGTATCCTTATTCCCTAAATCGAGGAATACTTAGCCTAAGTGGTTTCTTTATTTTCCACCCTTTTTATAGCTATTATTATTGACATTAAATCTAAAAATTGATAAACTAACTATCGTTAGGTAGTTTACTTGTTAGAAATTGGAGATGTTATAGTGACTGCAAAAAGAATTCAGGAAACGGCACTAAAATACTTTGCCGAAAAAGGTTATGAAGCTACCACCTTAGGAGATATTGCTGGAGCAATCGGTATCAAAAAACCTTCTATTTACGCCCATTATGCTAGTAAGATGGATTTATTTCTAGCAATTGTGGAGGAAAATAGCATAGATTATTGCCAATGTTGGCGGCAATCTCTCGATGCCACGGCTCATTTGCCTGCTGATGAGCATCTTTACAAATTATTTAGTTTAATTAGTCAGCATTATATTACTAACAATATAAAAACGGCTTTTTGGGTTCGACTGTGGATGTTTCCGCCTGCTGATTGTCCTATTGATATCTTGGCATCCTTAAAAACACTTAATAATCAATTCATTATGGAAGTATCTGCTATTTTTGCAGAAGGTAGCAACCGTAAAATCTTACGCCAGGCGGAACCAACTGAATTGGCACATGCTTATTTTTGCCTACTTGACGGTTATTTGATGCGCAGTATTTGCTATCCTGGTTTTGATTATCAAAAAGCACTACCGGAAATTTGGCAGTGCTTTGAAGCCGGTATTAAGATTTAAAATTAATATCTTCAACAACATTTTAGGAGGAATCATTCATGTTAAGAAATTGGCGCAATTCCAAGATGACAACCTTTATTTTTTTAAATCTGATACTCTTTTTATTCACTAGCATTCTTAGCGGTTGCAGTAAGAATACTGCTAGCCAAGAAGTATGGGGTCGGGCGGAAGCCAAGGAGGTGGATATTAATTCTAAGATTCCTGGTCGAGTTACGAATCTCTTAGTAAAAGAAGGCGATGTAGTCGAAAAGGGTCAATTGCTAGCACGCATCGATAACCGGGACATTCAGGCCAAAGCCAACCAAGCCAAAGCCGGCGTGCAAGCCTTAGAATCTCAGCTTGCCCAGAGTTCTACCGTAACAGCCTTGCAAGACCAAACTCTGCAAGCGTCCCTAGCGTCTGCGAACGCCCAGCTTGATAATGCTCGAGCTAATTTAGTCCTAACCGAACGAGATGTGAATCGTTTTAATGAACTCGCTGCTTCTGGAGCAGTTTCCCAGCAAACAGTGGATAGTTACCGCGCCAAATATCAAAGTGCTCAGGCCGCTTATGCTGGAGCTCAGGCTGGAGTGGCTGCGGCCCAAGCTACCTTGCTACAAAGTAAAGCCAACCGGGAAAACGAAGCTACTGTGCAAAGCAAAGTCTCTCAGGCCAAAGCCGCAGTAGAGGAAGTAGAAATATATTTAGATGAGACAGAAATTCGTGCACCTTTTTCAGGAATCGTGACCACGAAATACGTAGAGCAAGGGGCGATGATTTCCACAGGCACTCCTATCGTTGCCATTCAAGACCCTCTTGATAATTGGATTAATATTAAAGTTAAAGAAACTGAACTTGGTAATTATCAACTCCATCAAGCCCTTACCCTTGAAGGTCGAGATGAAAAATTAAAACTCTCAGGCCAGATTATCGACATTAGCAAAAAACCAGAGTTTGCCACCTATCGAGCTACTAGTGAACGGGGTGATAATGACATTATCACTTTTAATGTGAAAATCCAGGTCAATTCAGATAAAATACGTCCTGGCATGAGATTTAAGCTAATTGATGGCGGCAAGTAAAATGGGATTAAAGGATGTAATAAAATATGAATTTTCTTATTTGTTTCACCACAATTGGAAGCTAGCGCTCATTTTATTAGGCCTGCCAATCTTATATTCTCTCCTCTTTGGCTTTGCCTATAATGGCAATATTGTAAAAAACATTCCCACTCTTATTTATGATCAAGATCAAAGTGCAACTAGCTCTGCTTTAATACGATCTTTTGCTGATTCTGAACGTTATACGATTGTCGCCCAAGTCCTTAGCCAAGAAGCTATGGAAGAAAAGTTGCAAGATGGTGAGGCAATTGTTGCGATTATTATACCTCCTAGCTTTGCTCACGATATAAAGTTGGGAAAATCATCCCAAGTTTTGCTTACTATTAACAGCGCTAATATCATGTTCTCGAATGCCATCTTAGGCAGTGTACAAGAGATTGTACAGAGCTTTTCTGTTGGAGCGGGGCAAAAATCTGTAGAAGGTCTCAGTCAGTTGCCAAGCCAAGCTTTATCTACTGTAGCTCCGATACGCCTTGGAGTACGCGTTCTCCATAATCCAACTTTTTCCTATAGCAATTTTATGTTAGCAGGCCTTGCGACTAACGGGTTACAAATCGCCATTATGATTTCTATTTGTGGCATCTTAGCAAGAGAATTTGCCAATTTCGCTCTCTGGAGAAACACATCTTCCTTAACCTTAATTGCGGGAAAAATAGTTCCTTATTGGCTATGCTCTATCTTTAGTTTTATCACCTCTTTGTCCATTACAATTATCTTTTTTGAGGTACCCTTTCGCGGTGATATAGCCAGTTTACTTCTGCTTGGCTGCATATTTACCTTTACAATTATTACAGTGGGCTTATTTTTCTCAGCCATTGCTCCTAATACTATCTCTGCCGTCCAACTGCCCATGCTGTATATTATGCCCTCCTATTTATTTAGCGGTTATAGTTGGCCGACCCTTGCTATGAACGATTTTAGCCGTGGTTTTTCAGCTATCCTGCCCATAACCTATGCCGCTGATTGCATTCGAGATATTTTACTAGCAGGCTATTCTCCTGTACTACTTACTAATCTTGCTACACTCCTTGCCTTTGCTGCGGTGTTTTTAGTTCTTGCCCTTGTAATCTTTTCCTTGCGCCGCAAAAAAACATTACAAGCTTTAGATGGGGAGGTAAGCCTATGAATTGGCGCTATGTACTTACAAGAGAAATAAAACAACTGTTTCTCCAAGACCCGAAACGAGCAATGTATTTATTTGGCGCTTGTGCCCTATACATCCTACTTTTTGGGTTACTCTATGGCCCTCATGTAATTTCAGCCGTCCCCATTGCTATTTATGATGAGGATCAAACTAGCGTGAGTCGTTCCGTAATACAAGCCTTTGATGATTCAGAGCGCTACCAGATTATTGCTTATGCCGCTTCTCGTGAAGAGTTAGAAGGGCTGCTTCACGAGAAACAAGTACAAGCTACCATCACCATTCCTATAGATTTTTCCCGCAATATCAAAACGGGGCATTCCCCATCCGTATTAGTTGACGTCAATGGTACAAATTTAATTATTTCAAATTCCGTTCTTTCCTCCGCGCAAGAAATTATACAAGTTCTTTCGAGTAAGGCAGCCACAATGAAGTTAGCCTCTACGGGACAACTACCAGAGCAGGCCTTTCATAAGGCTATACCTGTAACCTTAGGGATGCGAATACTTTCGAATTCCACCTTAAGTTATCTTGACTTTTTTGTCCTAGGTCTGGCTATGGCAGCTCTACAGCAAGGAATTTTCCTTGCTGTTGGCGCTAGTATGATTTATGAATATCAAAACCTGCACGAACTGCAAGAGGTTCCCACCTTTCAAGTTATTGCCGGGAAATTATTACCCTACTGGTTTTTCGGAACCTTGTCCTTTATTATGGCATTAGCCCTATCTTCACTGGCCTTTCATGTGCCCCTCAAAGGAGACTATACCAGTTTATTGGCCCTTGGTACTGTCTTTTCTTTTACTGCTACCGCCCTCGCAAGCGTAATCGCAGCCACTTGTCAAGATGAAGTAAGCTTCACCCAGTTCAGCTTAGCTTATACTGTACCTGCCTTTATTTTTTCTGGTTACACGTGGCCCCAACATGCAATGGATACCCTTAGTATGATTATCTCTTCGACCTTCCCCCTCACCTACTTTGCCGATACCGTTCGTTCCTTAATGATAACGGGACACGCACCGGCATTGCAAAACAACATTTTGATTTTATTATTGATTGGTAGTACTCTTTTAATTATTTCTACTCTGCTCTATAGCAACAAAAGAAATTCCTTATTACTAAGCAAATAATACCTTTAAAATTTCCATATTAAAAAAGGGACTGAGTTGAAAATTTCAACCCAGTCCCTTTTTTTCTGTTTATTTTACCAAATGACAAGCTACTGAACGAGAACCCATTTTGCGAAATTCTGGTTCTTCTTGGCTACAACGAGCAATGCGCTCTGGGCAGCGAGTATGAAAACGACAACCTGACGGTGGATTGGCAGGACTCGGTACATCCCCTTGTAGAATAATGCGATTTCTCGCTAGTCCTGGCTGGGGAAGAGGAATAGCAGATAGTAATGTTTTGGTATAAGGATGCAGAGGATTTGTTATTAAATCATTTCCTTCTGCGAGTTCTACCATTTTACCTAAATACATAACGCCAACCCGGTCGGAGATATGTTTAATAACATTTAATCCATGGGCAATAAATAAGTAAGTAAGACCCATCTCGGCTTGCAAATCTACGAGTAAGTTTAAAATCTGAGATTGAATAGAGACATCCAAGGCTGATACTGGTTCATCACAAACAATTAGTTTCGGATTTACAGCTAAAGCTCTGGCAATTCCTACTCTTTGTCGCTGACCGCCTGAAAATTCATGGGGATAGCGTCTAGCATGGTGGGGACCTAGCCCTACCACACTTAAAAGTTTTTCTACCCGCTTCGTACGTTCTATACCACTAGCAAGACCATGGAGCATAATAGGCTCGGCAATAATATCCCCGACAGACATGCGAGGATTAAGAGAGGCATATGGATCTTGGAAAATAATCTGAGCATGACGGCGAAATTCACGCAGCTCTCGCTTATTCATTTTCCCTACATCTTGCCCTTCAAAAAAGACCTCACCTGCTGTCATTTCTAGCAATCTTAATACTAAAAGGCCTGTCGTGGATTTACCGCAGCCAGACTCGCCAACAAGCCCCAGGGTCTCACCTTGCTTAATAGCAAAGGATATCCCATCGACAGCCTGTACCGCACCAACAGGACGGCCTAATAATCCACCACGAATCGGAAAATGCTTTTTTAGATTACGAACTTCTAATAGTGGTTTTTCGCTATTCATTAAGAAGCACCTCCTAAGGGATAATGACATGCTACTTTTCGCCCATCAGAAGGACTACTTAGCGAAGGACGTTCAAAATGACATTTTTCTTTAGCATATTCACAGCGATCTGTAAAAGAGCATCCCATGGGCAGCGCTGATAAATCAGGCACCACACCTTCAATGGTATGCAAACGCTCTTTCTTACTGCCATCTAACTGGGGAATGGAGTCCATTAGCCCTGCTGTGTAAGGATGCATGGGTTTACTAAAGACTTCCGCCACAGTACCTTGCTCGACAACACGTCCAGCATACATAACAATCATATTTTGTGCCATCTCAGCCACAACGCCAAGATCATGGGTAATCATAATAAGAGCTGTATTAAATTCTCTAACCAAATTACGAATTAAGTCTAATATTTGTGCCTGAATCGTTACATCCAAAGCCGTCGTTGGTTCATCTGCCAGCAAAAGACGTGGATTGCAAGATAAAGCCATGGCAATCATAACCCGTTGACGCATACCGCCACTCAGCTGGTGAGGGTACTCTCCTGCTCGCTGAGCAGCCGCTGGAATGCCGACTAATTCTAGCATTTCAATAGACTTGGCCCATGCTGTCTTCTTATCCATTTGGCAATGCAGGCGTAGTCCTTCGGAAATTTGTTCTCCAACCGTATAGGCTGGATTCAAAGAAGTCATTGGCTCTTGGAAAATCATAGAAATATCTTTACCGCGAATATCTCGCATCTCATTCATAGACATGGTTAAAATATCCCGGCCCTCAAATAATATCTCACCTGTTAACTGGGCTGGCGGTTGAGGAAGAAGGCGCATAATCGACATGGCCGTTACACTCTTTCCGCAGCCTGATTCCCCAACAATCGCTAGCATTTCCCCAGCTTTGACCGTAAGGTTAATGCCATCTACCGCTTTAACAACACGTTTTCCAATATGGAACTCCGTCTGCAAGTTTTTAATCTGTAATAAGGGTTTATCCATCATCTGTTGCTCCTCCTATTTGAGCCGCGGGTCAAGTACATCACGCAGTCCATCGCCTAATAAGTTAAAGGCCATAACCGTCAGCGTAATCGCAAGTCCCGGGAAAGTTACAATATGGGGGGCATTAAAAATTGTCTGCCGCCCTGCCCCAAGCATTGTGCCCCACTCAGCAGTCGGCGGTTCAACGCCAAGGCCAAGAAAACCTAGAGCCGCTGCTTCTAATATCGCAACCGATACACCAACGGTAGCTCTTACAATAATTGGTGCCATTATATTCGGAAGAATATGCACAAATATCAGTCGTTTGTCATTATTACCAATGGCTCTAGCTGCTGTAATATAGACATTTTCCTTTACGGATAGTACGCTAGCTCGTACAATGCGCGCATACTCAGGAATAGAAACAATACCAATAGCAATAACCGCCTTTTCTACCCCTCTACCCATGACCGTCATAAAAGCAATCGCCAGCAAAATACTAGGAAAGGATAACATAACATCCATAATGCCCATAATGGTGGTATCAATTTTCCCACCATAAAAGCCAGCTAAGGCTCCTAGTAATATCCCGCAGGTTAAGGCCAAAGCCACAGCTTCTACACCCACGAGCAGAGAAATACGAGCGCCATATAACGTACGAGATAAAATATCCCGTCCTAGTTCATCCGTTCCCATGACATGAATACTACTTGGACCTTTAAGAGCTTCAGGCAAATTACTTTCATAGGGATCATAAGGAGCCAATACTGGCGCAAAAACCGCAGAAAAAATTAATATAAGGAGCAAAATAAGGCCAATCATTGCCGAAGTTGATCCCATAAACCGGGTAATAAACTCCGCCATTGGACCTTTGTGCTTTTCAAAGTTTTGATTTATTGGAACTTCTATTTTAGCTTCCATAATTTTTGCATCACCACCTACATATGTTTAATTCGCGGATCGAGATAACTATATAACACATCTACCATTAAATTTACCATAACAAAAATAGTACCAATCAATAGTACAGCCCCTTGTACCCTTGGATAGTCAGAAGCCATAACACCTTCTACTACATAAGAACCAATCCCAGGCCAGGAAAATACAGTCTCAGTAAGTACCGCGCCACCGAGCAGTGAACCTACTTGTAGGCCGATAACAGTTACAACAGGAATCAATGCATTGCGCAGGCCATGTTTAATAATAACCACCGTTTCACTCAAACCTTTCGCACGAGCCGTACGAATATAGTCTTGGCGAATGGTTTCCAGCATGGTCGCTCTTGTCATTCTAGCAATAATAGCCGTAGAATAAGACCCAAGGGCCATGGCCGGCATAATCAAATGCTGGAAGGCATCCCACAGAGATTCCATGTTCCCCGTCAATAGGGAGTCGAGGATATATAAGCCTGTAATAGAATCTGGCTGCATACCAATAGCAATACGTCCCGAAGAAGGTAGCCACCCCAGCGTCACGGAAAAAATTATAATCATCATAAGACCTAACCAAAAAATCGGCATACTAACGCCCATTAAGGCCGCTACCATAGTACCATAATCCAAAATAGAATTTTGCTTCACTGCGGAAATGGTACCAAGGGTAATACCAAGCACCGTAGCAATAAAAATCGCAGCGAATGCCAGCTCTACTGTCGCAGGAAAGCGTTTAATGAGTTCCTCGGAGATTGATGACTTGGTAATAACGGATTTTCCTAAATCTCCTTGTAGGGCACCTGATAAATAATCACCAAACTGTATATAAATAGGTTTATTAAGTCCCATTTCTTCACGTAGTGCAGCGGCCCGTTCCACGGTAGCATGCTGCCCTAAAATAATTTCAGCAGGATCGGTGGTAAATAAGTGCATAACCACAAATGTAGCCAAGGACACTCCAAATAAAACAGGAATTAATAACAATAATCTGCGGATAATATACGTAATCAAAGGCTGAACCTCCTAGCAATAAGAAAAGGTGATTTCATGATGAAACCACCTTCTCATTTTTTTACTTCTCTTTACTTACCACATCTAGCCAATGAACACCTACAGGATGAAGCTGGAAGCCCTTAATATTGGGGCGATGAGCTGCCATATCAAGGCTATGGCTAATCAGTACCCAAGGAGCTTCTTCTGAAATTAATTTCTGTGCTTCTCCATAGATAGCTGCACGTTTTGCTGGATCAAGATTTGTGCGACCTTCTACCAACAATTGGTCAAGCTTAGCATTGGAATATTTTGAGGAATTTAAGCTTCCTTTAATGTTTGCAGTTTCGAGGAGCATGAGGAAGTTATCCGCATCACCATTGTCACCAATCCAACCATAGAAGAAAGCATCACCTTCACCGTTTTCTAATACTTTCTTGTATTCTTTCCAAGGATAGGATTTAATGCTCATTTTTACACCAATCTTAGCTAAATCTGCCTGAATAGCAGCTGCTAGTTTTTCGCCGTTTACTGGATTGTAAGGGCGAGGATTGGAATAAGTAATGGCTGTGAATTCAAAGCCATTGGCAAAGCCAGCTTCCGCTAACAATTTCTTGGCTTCTTCTACATTATAATCATAAGGCTTTACATCTTTCGAATAACCAGGAATAAAGCTTGGTAATATAGAATTAGGTAACTCAGCATTTCCTTGGTACAAATAATCTACCAAGTATTGACGGTTAATTGCCATACTAATAGCTTTTCTTAATTTCAAATTATCAAAAGGTTTTTTGTAAGTATAAAAACCCATATAGTTAATATTCATACCAGGGCTTTTAATAATTGTCATACCTTTTGCTTCTAAGGTTTTAATATCATTGGTATCTACGCCATCCATAATATCAGTAGAG
>Ga0074199_1002092_pt1 | contig 13617 bp, 12 predicted proteins | sample EPASupsiteSAE347_FD_64528 | JGI IMG/M metagenome (GOLD analysis project Ga0074199, IMG submission 64528) | Bioremediated contaminated groundwater from EPA Superfund site, New Mexico - Sample SAE3-47 | ecosystem: Environmental > Aquatic > Deep subsurface > Groundwater > Contaminated ...
AAGAGCTCAACGGATTCCAGTACCACTCCAACTGGCTCCAAAATATGCAGGTGGCCGCCTCTCTGCGGGGCTGGAGAAGGTAAACACAAAATCCGGTAGAATCAGAGACAATCGAGGCCATGGAGGATCTGCGCGAGACCTTCCGGAAGGCTACCGGTGGGCTTACTCTTTCAGCCGGGGCAGCCATCGTCCATCATCAGGCGCCGCTGGGGCAGGGGCTGCTCGCAGCGGCGGAGGCTCTGCGCTCGGCAAAAACGGTGGACGGCAAGAACGCCTTCGCCTTCAACCTGCGCATCCGGAGCGGAGCGCATTCCATTTGCAAGGCTCCATGGGAGACCAAAGGCCGTCCCCTTACCCGGCTCCTCAAGCTCTGGCTGAAAAGCTATGCGCTCGAACCGGAGTCGGAGGCCCTTTCGCCCCGCTGGTTTTACCGTTTTGCGGCCCTCGAGCCGTCCATAAAAGATGAGGATGGCCGGTGCAACCGCGATCTCGTCGTGAGTGAGCTCTTCCATATCCTCCCCCGGCAGATGGCGAGCACGGACACAGCTCTCGCTCTGGCGGCGGAGACGGCCGCGATGATTGCAGAAGTCGGGGAAATGGCCGATGAATTCGAGAATCTCCTCTCGCTCCTGCATATCCCGCTCTACATCCACAGAGGAGGTGAAGACTGATGTGGATCTTCATTCAACCCAACGACACCCTGTTTTTTCGTGACGGCCGGCCCTTCAACGCCGGCTCGGACGTCTGGACCGGCGCCATCTTCCCCCCTTATCCGCCGACCCTGTACGGAATGCTACGAACGCTCCTCGTACATCTTCTTAGCAGCACGGTCGACTATTCCGATTTCTTTTCCAACGTGCCCGAGCGGTGGAAGGAAGTCCTCGGGACGGCACGGGAGGTGGGCACCCTTTCAATCCGGGGGCCCTTCGCGGGAGAGAAGGCGGGGGAGCGCGCCACCCTGTGGCTGAGCGCACCCGCGGATCTCTGGCAACGTCAACCGCCGCGGAGAAGGAAGCCCCGCCATCACCTGCTCCAGCCGGACCGGACAATGACACTGGATGGCTGCTCGGACCTCGAGACGCCGTTTCATCCCTTGAGCTTCCATAAGGTAGTGGACGGCTCCGAGCTGGACCCTTCAGGAGGCCTCATCGGCGGGAACGGATTGTCGGCTTATCTCGAGGGGCAACAGACGACGAGCGGGGTACTGGAAGGAATCGACACCAGAACCTTCTGGCATGAGGAGCCCGGCACCCTCATCGAGCGTGATGAGAGCCTCTCGGTGAAACGACATCAGCTCGCCCACCCCTCTCACACCAGAATGCAGGACGGCTTTCCCTTTCTGGAGAAGGGGTTTCTGGTGCGCATCGACGTGCCGGAAGGGGATCTTGGAAAGGAGCTCTCCAGGCTGCTTGCCGGTCCATCCATTGCCAGGCTGGGTGGTAAAGGACGAGTGAGCATCGTGAGTAAAGCCGAGGTCGGTTCCACTCCACAGAAGCTTACGCGAAGGATTTCCGAGACGGGACACTTCCGTGTCGTGCTGACCTCCCCGGGATTCTTTCCAAACAGAGCCTACTACCCGGATTTCCTCGCTCCCCCTTCGGAGCATGACAGTTTGCCGGAGGGAGAGTGGACGGCCGGGGGAGAGAAAAGGAAGGTAAGACTCAAAGCCATGGTCACTGGAGGACGGCCTGCCCGAATTGGAGGCTGGAACCTGGCCGAAGGAAGGCCCAAGGACATGTTCAAGGCGGTGCCGGCGGGCTCGGTTTACTTCTTCGAGCTCGACGGGTTTGATGCCGAAAGGGACGGCGCATGGGTGAGCGCCCTGGTTGCATCCTGCTCTCCGGGCACGTTCCCGGAATGCGGCGATGATACTACCAGGCAAGGCTTCAACACCATTCTCATCGGAGGTTGGGACTATGTATCCACGTAAGGAAATTCTTGTCTTCCACGTCGAATCCTCACTGCACGCCGGAGCGGGCGCCAGCGTGGGCCACATCGACAATCCTTTGCAGCGTGAACGGTCGACGGGGAACCCTATCGTTCAGTCGAACGGCGTAAAGGGAGCGCTACGGGAGTTTTTCGAAGAAGCTCGAGACCTGAGTGATGCACAAAAGACCGATGCAGTCTTCGGGACTGCCGACGGCAATGATGGCTCGGGGGCCGTAGCCTTCGGTGAGGCGCGTCTGCTCTTCTTTCCGGTGCGCTCCCTGGTCGGAGTTTTCTCCTACATCACTTGTCCTTCCGTCATCGCACGCTTCCAGAGAGATCTCGTCGCCTGCGGAAAAAGCTCAATCTTCATGGAAAGTCCGGATTCCGCATCCCAACCTGTTATCTGGGATCCCAACTGGGTCAAGAGGGACAAATACCTGTCTCATACGAAGTGCATGGTGAATGTCCCGTCGAACAACCGGCTGGTCCTCGAGGAGATTCCTTTCGAGAAAGATGGGGCCAAGAATATTGACGGTTGCCTGAAAGTCCTGGCCGAAGACCTGTTTCCCGCAGCGGGAGAGTACGATCATTTTCGATCCGAATTTCCCGGTAGGGCCGTAGTCCTGAATGATGCGGACTACATCCATTTCGTCAGGTATGCAACCGAGGTCGAGCCACACAACCGCATCGGAGAGAACGGGACCGTCGATGAGAAGACGGGGGTGTGGTACACGGAGTACCTTCCCTCTGAAAGTATCCTCTACACCCCGCTCTTCATCGGCAGACAGCGCATCCGGAATGGAGCCGTGATGGAAGCGGAAGAGGTGGGAAAGCTCATCTCCGGGGTTGAAGGCCGGCGATCCTGGCTCGGCGGAGACCGAACGACGGGAAAGGGGCGGGTCATGATGCATCTGTATGGAGAGGACAAAAAGACGTCGAAGACACCGAAGGAGAATGCCACAGTCCGGCAGCCGACGACGGAGGGAGCGGCAGGCGGTGTGAAGGGCTCAGTTGCCGCCGCGGCTGCGGAAGGAAGCCACGGCAAAAAGGGAGCGAGCCAGGGTGCCTCCGCCTCCGGGGAGACGGTGCGGCACTTTTCGCTGCCGGGCGGGCAGCCCCTCTCGGCCATAGCCTGCCGGTTCGAATCGAAGAGCAGGGTTCGATGGATCTGAAGGAGGATGAGGCATGGGAAAGAGTATGGAGCACAGAAGAGCTCTTTTTGCGTACCGGCAACTGGTCGTTCTGGAAGGTGAATCAGGCCTGGATAAAGCCGACGGAATCAAAACCGCTGCCTGCAAGGCCGTTGCCTTGATCCTTAACAGCGGCTTCCTTCAAGCCATGGATTTTTGCGGCAACAAGCTGGAGCTTGCCTACAAACCTCTGATGGCTTGGTTTGCAGAAAGCAAAGAGGGTCCCGAGCTTTCGGAAAAGATCAGGACCGCCGCTGGATCGGGCAAGTCAACCGAGCTCAACAACGCCCTGGCGGAAGCCGGCACGGACATGTATCGCCTGGCAATGGAGGAGGCGGTGGCCTTCCTGGGTCAGATCAAGTCCAAGGCGGAGGGAAAGAAAAACGAGCTGAAGCATCGGATCGACGAGGAAAAGGCAAAGGCGGCCCGGGCGACCGGGGAAGCCGAAGGCGGAAGGGACGATTCGGGCTCGAAGGATTGATCGCGGGCCGCCAGGCCAGGAGGACTGAGTCATGGGGAGCTATTTGCTACCGAGATTTTCAGGGGGTACCGTTTCCGGGTATCTTTCACCAGATCGTGGAAGGCCATCAGAAGCCAGGACCAACCCCTTCCTTCTCTTTTACCGCTACCTGCACGCGGTGGACGCCAGGAGCGCATCACTGGCTCTCAAGCAGGAATTCGTCAAAAAGGCAGACCTGAGTATGGTCTCACGCCTTCGGGAACGGCAGGAGGCTTCCCTTATTGAATGGGAAAAGGGCCATGATGGTGGCGCCGTCTGCCGGGGAACCTTCGAGCTGATGGGGCGGATGGTCGTCGGAATGGGAATCAGCTCGAGCTTTGAAAACGGGCTGTTGCTGCACTGGGTGCACGGCGTTCCCTACGTGAACGGTGAGACCCTGAAGGGCGCGGCCAGGAGCTATGCCCGCGAAAGCCTTCCCGCCCGGGACGAGGAAAACTATCAACAGGAGGCAAAAGCTTTCCAGGAAGTCTTCGGCACTCTGGACAAAGAGGAAACGGATCCGACGAACATGCGCAGAGGAGGTGTGATCTTCTTTGACGCCTTTCCCCTGCCGGCGGAAAATCTGTTTGACGTGGACGTAGTGACCTCCCACTACCTGGATTACTACGAGAAAGGAGCCACTCCGGGCGATTGGCTCATGCCCAAACCGGTTCCCTTTCTTACCGTGAATACCGGCGTCCAGTTCGAGATCGCCGTGGCCGCGAGAGATGAGAAGCTCGCAAGGAAGGCTTGGGAGTGGCTTAAGAAAGCGCTCATTCGAAGAGGCGTGGGAGCGAAAAAGCACGTCGGTTACGGACACTTTATGGTCATCAGGGATTCCCACAAAGTCTCCGATACTTCAGCTCTCTCCGATGTCTCGACAGGAGAGGGTAAAGACTCCCGGCAAGAATCCTCACGCAGCCCCGATCCCACTCCCGCGGCTCCGGATGCCTCGGCTGTGGAAGCGGCCGTTCTGGAGGCTTTCAAGACCGCACTCTACTTGATCAAGGGCCCGCAGCTTCCGGGGAGGGTTTCAGAACTGGTCAAGAAGATTGAGCGTATGGACGGCCCCGGTGCGAGGTCTCAAGCTGCCCGCCTGCTCTACGAGCGCCTCTCCAAGGATATGCGGAAAAGAAAGGACGTGGAGTGGGCAATAAAGCTGAACGCATTTCTGGGAGAGGGAAGCTCATGAAGAAAACGCATTTCATCCTTTCCGTCGGTATTTCCATCATCGAGAATTATGCTGACTTCTATTCGCGCAACGATTTAAGCGCCCTGATGCTCCCGGTGGACTTGGCCAGGGATGAGACCGGCCGCCTTCTTGATCCTCTCGATGAGCCGGGCTGTTTGCTGTCCACGTATTCCCGTTATCGCGGCAATTTCCATGAGTCCGATGTCCGGGGCGCGGAAGAAACGAGCATCGAGACGATCAGGGCCAGTGGACATGTTAGGCCCGATTCGCCATTGTGTTTTCACCTGATCTCGACGAAAACAGCGGAGTGCCTCTTCTGTACTTCTTTTCTCGGTCACGAGGTCCTGAAGCCCCTGGGGGAAGTGCGCTATTACATCCCCCATGGGCTGGAATCCGCCGAGGACGACTCTTTTTCGACGAGGGGACTCCCCAACCTTCTTGCTTGCCTGGCATCCATCCTCAACGAAGTGGAATCAGCCGGGGACCATGCCATTCTCATTCCCACGGGAGGATACAAGGCGGTCATTCCCTACCTCACCATTGCATCCATCCTCTATGGGAAGCCGGCCCATTACATCTATGAGAAATCTACGAACCTCCTCACGCTGCCCGCCCCACCCCTGGGCATCGATGCCGCGTCCTTCAGGGCGGCGGTCGTGCTTCTGGATAACATCGTCGGCCTTTCCGAAGCGGAAGCCGAGCCCTATTTCAGTGAGCTCGACGAGACATTTCAGAGTCTCGTCCGCATCAACAACAAAAGCCTCTACGAATATAACGCCTTCGGCAGGCGATTGAAGAAAATGTTCGAGCAGACCTCACGGTCTCCACTGATCGATCGGGCCGTGGGCAACAAGCTCATCCCCAAGCTCGACGAAAAATACATGAGCCAATTTCTCGACCTGACGCAAGCCGGGGAAACAGTGTGGCTGGGCGACAAGGCCCCCGAGATGGCCGATCATGCCCGCTACCATCATCTGAATTTGTTTGCGTACACAGAGCTGCTTCTGCTGCCCATCCTCAACGGCACCCCCGGATTTCTGTCCGGAGCGGAATTGTTCCTCCTGCTGGGGATGGTCTACCTTCATGATTGCGGCCACTCGTTGTGCTCGGTGCGCAACGCGGCGACGGGAGACACTCAGCCGCTTCTTCCTACCGAAATCCGCAACTTCCACAATCTCCTCGGATTTCGCCGCCTGCAGGACCCCGCCTTTCGAGAGTCGTTGAAGCGGCAAGGCCTGGACCTCGACGAGGAGCTCCTCAAGGCCGTGGCCACTCTTGCGGTTTACCATCGCAAAAAGATGCCCCTCCTGAAAAACCGCTATGCGGGTCCCGAAGGCTCTCACCGCCCACTGTGCGAAGAGACGGTGGCTTTTGACGGGAGCACGATAGAGGGCAACCGGCTCGTTCGCATGGCTGCCGTCTTTCGCATCATAGACGGAATGGACAAGCAACTGGCGCGCGCCGGGGATGCCATCGAGGTATGCATGAAAGCCGAAGCTATCCTGGCCGATCTTCCTCACCTGTGGCAGCGTGTGGTGCGCCTGGAACAGGCCATCTCCCGGCTTGCCCCCCGGGCGGGAGAAGCGGCAAACGAGATCCTGCGGAGAATAGTGGGAATATATAAAGAGAAGGAATCGGTGGGCTCCGGCAAGAGCAAGCCCGAGGGCGGCCCGGTAAGAGAGTGTCGAGGATATGGCTGCGAGGGATGTGATACCGGATGTCTGTCGCCTCATGACCCTCCGGAGGATACCGAGTATTCAATTCTATGCAGGAGCTTGAGCATCTCCGAAGAGTGGATGCGCTACCTTCCCCTGGCCTGGGAGTACCTCGACGCAAGGGTACGCTTCTACTTCACCGCCATGCAGCCGTCCTACTATCATTCTGACCTGTTGCTCGCCATGCCTCGCATCACACATCGTGTCGAAGACGGTGTGCGATACATCGTAATCGACTACCCTGAGAACAAAGACGCTGCAGGAGCGCGCTCCCGCCTCGAGGAGACCTGGAAATCCATCCGGAGCTGGGTAACGGCCAACCTCCCCGAGGATGCACCCGAGAATAAGATAGCGGAAATAGCGGCTGATAATGGACTTCAGTCTCCCGAGCGCGTCGTGCAGGCTCTCAGGGATGAATATTGCGCGAAGAACAATTCCGAGGTCGCTCACATCTTGAATCAGGCGGGGCTGATCCTTCAGTACCGATATAAAGGCGAGCCGGTGCGCTGTTGGCAAGCCCGGGGCATCGAACCGTAAGCTCGTCCCCCTCTTTCCTGTAGCATAGCCCCCTGTGCTCGTCCCCCCGACGCCCACAAAGGGCTATGCTACAGATCAAAACCATTTTTGTCGTTGCGTGCCGAGCTCCAACGGTGCGCCCAAGCCATCGTTCCACATGTGAGCGGAGCCGCCCGGTCCATAATCCAAAACACCAAACGAGGATACCTAATGCTCGACAACCTCAGCTTCTCTCGATTCAAGGCCTACTTCCGGGCTCTGGAGCCCGTGTCCCTGCCTCCTTTTTCGGGGTCCGCCTTCCGGGGAGCCCTCGGCCACGCCCTGCGGGCGGTTCGCTACGGCAGTGTACACCATGGCCCGGTGAAAGCCTGCACGCGGTGCTCCCTGCGCTCGGAATGCCGCTACGGAAATCTCCAGGCCTATCTCTTCGAGTCGCCTTGCGACCACCCGCTGATCAGGCCCTTCCATGAGGCTTTGAGCCCCAGGATGAGGCGGGAGACCTATCCTCAGCCCTTCATTCTCGATCCTCCACCGGGCGGCGACTATGGCGCGGGGGATCTCATCGCCCTTCCCTTCACACTCGTGGGAAACGCCATCGCCTGCTTTCCTTTCATGGCCTGCGCCCTTTCGATCATGGGATCGCGGGGGGTGGGGCGCGGCAGGGGGCGTATCCAGCTCGAGCGCATCGTGAACGGCTTTCCTTCCGGGGGAGGAAGCGAGGCCGAGAGCGCTTCCGAAGGCGGGACCGAGGTCGCTTTTGAGGCCAGGGCCGGGGAGACCGTCATTTTCGAGCCTGAATCGGGATGGATCGTCGGCCCCGGTGAGGTTGTGGACATCGATCTCGTACGCGCCCGGGCGCTTGCTTCCTTCACGCCCCAGGCGAGCCCACGAGGGGTTGGCCTCCGGTTTGTCACGCCTTTCCGGTATAAATACGAAGGTAAGCTCGGGCGGTCGCTCACCTTTCCTATTTTCATGAGAAACCTTTTTCGGCGCTTTACCCTTCTTTCCGTTCACAGCCCCATTTCCCTGGATATCGATCACGGGCATCTTCTTTCCCTGGCGGAAGGGATATCGACCACGAGATACGCGCTCGAGTGGTACGCTTTGGAAAGATATTCCGCAAGGCAAGGGGAGTGGATGAATCTGGACGGGTTTGTGGGCGAGATCGTTTTCTCGGGAGAGCTTGATCAGTTCCTGCCCTACCTTCTCCTGGGCGAGCTCTCGAACGTCGGAAAAGACGGCTCTTTTGGGCTTGGAAAGTACGAGCTATCCGTCATGACGAAGCAGGCATGAAGAGTCCGGCCTCCGGAGGCTAAAGCGATATGGCCGGAAAGAAATTCTACGTCATCTCCTACGACATCGTGGATGACCGAAAGCGGTCGAAAGCGGCTGAAGCCCTCAAGGACCACGGGCGGAGGGTGCAAAAGAGCGTCTATGAGGCCAGGCTTGACGCCGGAGCCCTCTCGAAGCTGCTTGCCCGCCTGGAGGAGGTTATCGATAAAAAGACGGACAATATCCTGGTTTACACGCTCTGCGAGGGATGCCTCAAACAGAAGCAATTCAGAGGGCTAGAGATCATCGGCGAGGACAAAGAGCAGGAGGACTTCAGGGTGCTATGATATTCGAGAAAATCTTCGAGATGGAAAACCTTCAGGCGGCATGGAGCCGGGTTCGGGCCAACAGGCCGGGGCCGGGAATAGATCGCGTGAGATGGGAGGATTTCGAGGCCAATCTTTCGCACAACCTCCACAACTGATAGCTAACCCAAGGCTTATGCGCCGCACAAAAATAAGTTGAGCAATTCACGGCCCTTCAAGTAGCATTCGAGCAAGCGGTTATGCATAAAATGCTCAACTTATTTTTGCGCTGGTCCTTATGCGCGCTAACAAATAGATTGATCTTGTATTCGCTTGATTTCTCAACCCGTCCGGTTTCCATGCTATGATAGTTTGAATGGAAGCACTTCCGGATTGAAGGAGCCTGTCATGGATGTTTGCATTAATGTACCAGACGATGTCGTTCATCATATGCAGACGCGATGGAGTGACCTCTCCCGCGGTATGCTTGAAGTCCTGGCCGTAGAGGCCTACAGAGCCGGCGTCATCACCGAAGCCGAGGTCCAGCGCATGCTCAACCTGCCTTCACGCTGGGAGGCGGACAGGTTCTTGAAGGATGCCCAGGCTTATATCGACTATACTGACGCCGATCTCGAGCAGGACATCGATGCCATCCGCAAGCTGAGATCACAATGAAGGTCGTCTCAAACAGTTCCCCGCTATGCTACCTGCGGTTGATCGATGCGATCCATCTGTTGCCGAAGATGTTTGGAGAAATACTTGTTCCGGAAGCCGTCGTCCGTGAACTTGGCGATGAAGGCGCTCCGGATATCGTAAGAGAGTGGATAGCCCGGCCGCCCGGATGGTTAAAGGTGCGGAAGGTAACAGCCGACTCTGACCCGAAACTGGAACGATTGCATGCCGGAGAGCGAGAGGTTATCCTGCTCGCCCACCGGATCGAAGCGGACCTCGTTGTGATGGATGAAAAAACGGCCAGGCGGACCGCGAAGGATCAAGGCTTGAATGTAACAGGGCTGATAGGCATTCTGGATGAAGCCGCAACACGTGCTATGGTGGATCTGCTCACAGCGGTCGAACGTTTGCGCCGGACCAGTTTTCGCGCATCACCCCACCTGTTGAAAACGCTTGTGGACAGGCACTATTCCCACTGAAAAACAGAAAAAGGGGGGGCCATGAAACAGGAATCCCTCCATCTCCTGGTCTGCGAGGACAAAGAGGAGGAGGACTTCAGGGTGCTATGATATTCGAGAAAATCTTCGAGATGGAAAACCTTCAGGCGGCATGGAGCCGGGTTCGGGCCAACAGGCCGGGGCCGGGAATAGATCGCGTGAGATGGGAGGATTTCGAGGCCAATCTTTCGCACAACCTCCACATGCTTCAAAAGCAGCTCTGCGATGAAGCCTACAAGCCTCTTCCCGTATCCGTCTTCCATGAGCCCAAGCCCACGGGGAAGACCCGCACCATCGGCATTTCGACCATTCGGGACAAGGTGGTCCAGCAGGCGGTGGCTCTGGCCCTCGGTCCTCACTTCGAGAAGCTCTTTCTTCCCTGCTCCTACGCCTATCGGCCTCGAATGTCGGCACTCTCCGCCGTCCAGCGCGCCGGCCGCTGCATCGCCCGGGGGAAGCTCTGGATGCTGAAGATGGACGTGGAGAAGTTTTTCGATACGATGGACCACGGCATCACCCTCGAGCTGATCGGCGGGGTCGTGGATGAAAAGCCGGTCATCAGGCTTGTCTCACGTCTCCTCAAGGCAAAGATCTTCAGGGAGATGGGCCTCTTTGACAACCTTTTGGGCTCACAGCAGGGCAGCGGGCTTTCTCCACTGCTCTCGAACATCTACCTCTATCCCGTCGATAAGGAGCTCTGGGGAAGGTACAAAGAGTGCTATTTGCGCTATTCGGACGACATCGCGGTCTTCGAGGATGAAAGGGAGAAGCTCGAGGAAGCCCGCGGGCTCATCGAGCAGTGCCTTGCCAGGGTGAAGCTTTCCCCGAACGAGGGCAAGACCTCCATTTCCCATGTTTCCGCGGGTATCGTGTACCTCGGCTTTTACATGGACGCGGCGGGCAAGGGGCCGGCGAAGAGATCCATCGAGGGCCTGGAGGCGAAGCTTTCCGAATTCGACAAGGTGAAGAAGACCGACAATGCTTCCGAAAAGCTCGCGGCGGCGATGGCGGCCCTGCGTGGATGGTACAACTACTACAAGACACTCAAGCCCGTGCGGCCGGGGAACGTTCTCTCGCTCATCGCCCTGGTGCGGCTCGCAAAGGAGACCGGCGAGACCGGCCTGGCCAGGGAGGCTCTCAAGGAGTGCAAGAGCTTCCCTCACAATCATCCCGAGATCTGCTTCCAGCTCGGGGAGCTCTACGCCGACTTCGGAATGCACAACCGGGCCATGCGGGAATACGCGCTCGCACTCGAGCTCGATCCATCCATGGAGGCGGCAAAGGAAAAGGTTAGAAAGCTTCAGGAGGGCGAGGAGAACGTCCACCAGGCCATTGAGAAGATCCAGTTGGTTCTGCATCACAACCCCCATTACCGGGAGGGCTACCAGAAGCTCGCCGAGCTCTATCTGCAACTGGGGCTCTACGGTTTTGCCGGGAAAGCCCATCAGAAGGCACTGGAAATCGACGATGAGGTGGAAACCGGGCCGGAGGGAGGAGGGGGAGGAGCGGAGGAAAAAGGGGAAGGAAAAGCGGAGGGCGCGGCGCGGGGAGAGGCGAAGCCTGATGCCGTGGAGATGGAGACGGGGACGCGGGCTGAGACCGGGGCCAGGGCCGACGATGGGACTGCCGACGGAGCTGCCGACGGAGCTTCTCGAAAGACTACGGCCGCGCTTCCGAAGCCTCCGGTGGAGGATGACTTCGATCATCGCTCGGTGGATCTGGACGTCTTTCTTGGAGTGTTCACCGGGAGGAGGGACGCTCACGCCAGGCAGTGGGTGGATGAGCGCGGCCGGTGGGGATTTGCGCGCGTGGAGCGCCCGCTGAAAACGCGGGACATTCATGCTCATCTCAAGGGGGATGTGACCCTTGCGGTCTACCCCGTCACGGCGAAGGACACGGTCAATTTCATCGTCTTCGATGTGGACACGGCAAAGCGCGTCATTCTGGAATCGGGAGGCGGGCTTGTGGAGGAATCGAGGAGCAGGGCTCACAGGGACATCCTGAGGATCAAGAGCACGTGCGAGGGGCTCGGGCTCGCCATGGTGATCGAAGACAGCGGCTACAAGGGAAGACACGGCTGGGTCTTTTTCGAGGAGGAGCTCCCCGCCGCCCGGGCCATCCAGGCAGGGCGGGAGATCATGAAAAAGTCGGGCGGTCCTTCGGAGGGCATGATCTGGGAGCTCTTTCCCATGGGAAAAAGCGAGCGCCACCTGAGCCTCATCAAGCTCCCTCTCGGGATCAATCGAAAGAACAACAGAAGATGCCTCTTTCTCAATTCCGACAATCACCCCATCGCGGACCAGGGGCTCTTCCTCAAGACCATAAAAAGAAACAGTCCGGGCGACCTCGGAAAAGTCCTGGACGAAAATGACGCGGGATGCGGTGAGGGCGTGCGTGGTGAAGGAGGATCGCTCACCCCTGGGGATCACGGCCGCCCGGCCCTCAGTCCCGCCCTGGCGAAGCTGGTCGACTCCTGCAAGATAGTCGGCCATCTCGTATCCAAGGCCAGGGATACGAGCTATCTGAACCACTACGAGCGCACCTGCCTCCTCTACACCCTCGGCTTTGCGGGCGAGGAGGGCTGCAAGCTTCTCCACAAGGTCATCTCCTACTGTATAAACTATGACTATCAGTACACACAAAAACAGATAGAGCGCCGCAAGGAAAGCCCCATGAGCTGCGCGAAGATCATGGAGAATTTTCCCGAGCTGGCCGAGGCCCTCGGCTGCGGCTGCAAATTCAAGCTGCCTCCGAGAAGCTACCCCTCTCCGGTCCTCTACCTGCTGGAATCGGAAATCGAGACTGCGGGCAGCGGGACAGTATGTTCCGAGGGAGGAGCCCCATCTCACAAATCAGGCGGGATGGTCTTGCAGGACGCGGAGCCGAATACCCGGAAAGCAGGGATGTGGGTGGAAGAAAGCGACGGACCGGAAGAAAAGGGCGGACCGGGGCGGGACGAAAGGAAAGGAGATGGCGACCAAGCTGGACCGGTTGCTGATCACTGTATGCAAGAGCTCGTGCCGACTCTTGATTTCGAAAAGCTTTTCTCCGAGGAAAACCTCCCGGAGGACGACCGGAGAGAGATGGATGGCTTCCCTTCGGAGCCGATTCCGCCGGCTCTTCCCTCACCCGTCGAGGATTCGGCCAAAGCCGCTGCGGCTGCGGGGTATGTGGAATGGGAAGACGGCAAGCAGATGGCTGCCGGAGGCGAGGATGAGGATAAGAATGAAGAGAAGAAGGAAGGCAATGAGAACCCGGTCCACGAAAGCGAGAAAGTGCCCGGGCAGCAGCAGGCGGCAGGCCCGGCGGGGAGCTTGACGTACAGGGAGGAAAAGGCTCGGGCGGACAATGAAGATAACCTGGATGCCTGGGAGCTGGTCCTGGATTATCTCAAGCTCGTCCACTCCCGGGAGATGATCCGCTGCGAGCTGGAAACAGCCGTATCCAGGCTGGATGCCTTTTTCGATCATCTGGCATCCGACATCGATAGCGACACCGACACCGACACCTTCAAGACCACCATGGGCAGCATCCGCAGAGTGCGCAAAAGCGGCGGCAAATCGAGCTGGATCGTTACGACCGCCGATTAGATCGGAGACAAAACGGCCATGCAAACCATCTACGTCACCGATAACGGTCTTCAGTTGAAGAGAAAATCCAACCGGATCGTCTTGAAAAAAGACGGCAAGGTAGTCGAGGAAATCCCTATCCTCGATCTCAAGAGGATCATGATATTCGGAAACAACCAGTTGAGCACGGAGCTCATGCGCTATCTCGCGGGAAAAGGTATCGAGGTGGCCTTCCTCTCCACTACCGGAAGATTCAAGTTC
>Ga0074199_1002093_pt1 | contig 13613 bp, 8 predicted proteins | sample EPASupsiteSAE347_FD_64528 | JGI IMG/M metagenome (GOLD analysis project Ga0074199, IMG submission 64528) | Bioremediated contaminated groundwater from EPA Superfund site, New Mexico - Sample SAE3-47 | ecosystem: Environmental > Aquatic > Deep subsurface > Groundwater > Contaminated ...
GGAGGGGCACCGGGCCTACAGCATTTTTTGTAGGCATTAAATTAGGCCCCGAAGAACGGGGCGACTTATTCTGTAGCCGGGGTCGCTGACCCCGGATGTTCCGAATCCGCTTTTCACCGATCGCGGCTACAAATAAGATTGTCCGCCGGAGGCGGATCCGCCTCTGGCGGAAATTTCCTTAACATTGAATTAGTTTTTCAAATTCCGCTTCGTTCATCACCTTGACGCCCAGTGTCCGCGCCTTGTCGAGTTTCGAGCCCGGCTCCGCGCCGGCTATCACACGGAATGTCTTTTTCGATACGCTGGCGCTGACTTCGCCGCCCAGGATGCGAATGGCCTGTTCAGCCTGGTCGCGGGAAAAATGCTCCAGGGCGCCGGTCAGCACAAACACCTTGCCGGCCAGGCGGCCGCCCTTGGGTGAGGCGTCCGCCGTGCGTTTCAGGTTGACGCCGGCCTCCTGAAGCCGCCGGATCAACGCGCCGTTCCGTGCCGTGTGGAAATAATCATAAATGTTTTGGGCCGCTACCGGCCCCATGTCCCTGATCTGCTGGAGCTCATCCGGCGTGGCCTGCATGAGCGGCTCGATACCGGCATAATGCTGTTCCAGGTTCTGCGCCATTTTGGCGCCAACCTGCCGGATGCCGAGCGCAAACAACACGCGCCAGAAATCGCGGTGTTTGCTGGCTTCAATGCCGTCGAGCAGGTTTTGCGCTGATTTTGCGGCCATGCGTTCCAAGGTTGCCACGCTCTCGCGGCGCAACCGATATAAGTCGGCGGGGTCGGCCACGAGGTTGGCATCCACTAATTGATCCACCAGCGCTTCGCCCAAGCCCTCGATATCCATGGCGCCGCGCGCGGCAAAATGCCTGAGCCAGCGCTTCAATTGGGCCGGGCACTGCAGGTTTTCACAGCGATAAGCCACTTCGCCTTCCTGCTGGGTGACGCTCTCGCCACAGACGGGGCACTTATCCGGCATCCGGAAGATGCGTTCCTTGCCCGTACGCGCCGCCGTGTTGACCCCGATCACTTCCGGAATGACTTCGCCCGCTTTTTCAATATAAACTTGGTCGCCCACGCGGATGTCCTTGCGCATGATATCATCGGCGTTATGGAGCGTGGCGCGGTTGATGGTGGAGCCGGCCAGGGCCACCGGCTCCAATTCCGCCACGGGGGTCAGCACGCCCGTGCGGCCGACCTGCACCGTGATGGCCTTGAGCCGGGTTTCGGCGCGCTCGCTCTCGTACTTGAAGGCCACCGCCCAGCGCGGGCTCTTGGCCGTCGCGCCCAATTTTTCGTAATACGCGCGTTCGTTGACCTTGATGACCCCGCCGTCCATTTCGAAAGGGAAGGCCTGCCGATTTTTTTTCAGTTCTTCCAGCGCGCCGAGCACGGCTTCCATCGAACGGCATGTCCAGAACTTACCGGGAATTTTCAGGCCAAACGCCTTTAAGGCCGCGAGCATCTGCGCGTGCGTATCGAAGGCAATGCCTTCCAGTTCTCCGACACCGTATATTATCACGTCCAACGGGCGCCGGGCCACTTGGCGCGAATCCAGAAGTTTTAAGGAGCCGGCGGCGGCATTGCGCGGATTAGCAAACGGCTCTTCGCCCGCCTCCGCGCGGGCGCGATTGATGGCCGCAAACCCGTCTCGGGGCATATACACTTCGCCGCGGACTTCCAGCACAGCCGGCGGTAGCCGTTCGCCGCGCAATGCAAGCGGAATCGAACGGATGGTTCGCAGGTTGGCGGTAATGTTGTCTCCCACGGCGCCGTCGCCGCGGGTACTGCCGGTGACCAGGCGGCCGTTCTCGTAGCGCAGGGCAATGGCCACACCGTCAATCTTGGGTTCGACGATGTAAGTGAACGCCTGACCAGGCAACAGGCGCAGAAGGCGCTCGTGAAAATTTTGCAGTTCCGCCTGGCTATAGGTGTTATCCAGGCTCATCATGGGAAGGCGGTGGCGGACCTGTTCGAATACCGCCAGGGGTGCGCCGCCCCCGCGCTGGTTAGCGCCCGCGTGCTGGGTAGCACCCACGTGCTGGGTAGGGGAGTCGGGCGTCAGAAGCTCGGGATGCGAAACTTCCAGCGTTTCAAGTTCCTTGTATAGCCGGTCATAGTCGCGGTCGGAAATTTCCGGCTGGTTGGCGCCATAATATAAATCATTATGGCGCTCAATCTCCTCGCGGAGTTTACGGATACGGTCCTGGACAGACTTATCCCTCATATGCGCATGTTATCGAAATCCAGAGGGAAACACCATGAAGAAAACAGGCATGGTTCAAGGTTAAGCGGTTCACGGTTCAACAGTTGACGATTTTTCCAGTGAACCTCCCAACCGTGAACCGTTGAACCATACTAATAATAGAGCTTGTCAAGGCGTTCTTGAGACCCGACAATATACAGGAAGTGAGATAACCAATGACAAGGCTTGATCCATTCCTTTTGGGGTGTACCTTGGCCGCGGCGGTGACGCTTGGCAGTCTAACAATTTCCGGCTATGGAGCGGATGTCATGAATCATAAAAATCAGCAGGTGATCAGGCGAACCCACGGCGATGGCCGCTGGTTCCCGGGCGATAAGGCGGCCCTGAGCAAGATGATCAATGAATACGTCGGCGCCGCCCAGGTGAGCCCGATCAAAGATCGAATCATTGGCGCCATCTCGCCCCATGCGGGGTATATCTATTCCGGGCCGGTTGCCGGCTACGTGTTCCGGGTCATCAAGGAGCAGGCGGCCAAGGGCGAGGCGCCGGATACGGTGGTTATTCTCGGGCTCAATCATCAAGGAGGATGCCGGGGCGTCGCGCTCATGGATGGCGATGCCATCCGCTCTCCGCTGGGCGAGACGGCGCTCGACAAAGACGCGGCAGCGTTGTTGACAAGCAATCGGCCCTCGATTTACCTGAATTATGCTCCGCACAACGGCGAGCACTCGGCCGAAAATCAGATTCCGTTTATCCAGTCGGTCTTGCCCAGCGCGCGCCTGGTGGTGGGGTTGATCGGCGATCACGATCCCAAAACGCTGAACGACTTGAACGCCGGACTGGTGGAGCTGTCCAAAAAACGCAAAATGCTGGTAATCGCCAGTTCCGATTTGCTGCACGATCCGGATTATAGTCGCGTCACCCGCACCGACCAGGCCAGCTTGAAAAATGTGGCCGCCATGAAGACCCAGGAATTGTTGGAACGCTGGAGTTACGAAAACCAGATCTTCTGCGGCATGGCAGCGGTCGCCGTCACGATGCGGTTTGTGGAGAAGCAGGGTTGCCGCGAAGGCATCGTGTTGCGCTATCGCAACAGCGGCGACGATCACCCCGAAAGCCGCGGAAACTGGGTCGTGGGCTACGGCGCCGTGGTATTCCCATTGCCGGTGGCGTCCGCCGCCAAATAATCAGCGATCAGTTCTTATCCTGAGACCACCCATCGGATTACAGCATTAAATCCCCGCCGTTTATATCAATGGAAGCGCCCGTGATATAGGCGGATTCATCCGAACTTAGGAAGAGCACAAGATCGGCCACCTCGTCGGGTGTCCCCAGCCGTGATATCGGAAACGATTGCTCATAGGCCCGGATTTTTTCGGGGGGAACCGTTTGCCGCACCATGCTGGTATCGATCAGACCGGGACAGACGGCGTTGCAAGTGATGCCATGCCCGGCCATTTCCTTGGCCACGGCGCGCGTGATGCCGAGAACGGCGGCCTTGCTGGCCGTGTAATGCACCCCGCCAAGCGTGGATACGCTCCGGCCGGCGGAACTGGACATGTTCACGATTCGGCCATAGTGCCGTTTTATCATGGATGGCAAAACGGCCTGGGTCATCCAGAACAGGCCGTTCACGTTGATATTCATTACCCGGAGCCATTCTTCGCGGCTAATTGCCATCACGCGTGTGGGGTAGAGGATCCCCGCGTTATTGACGAGAATGTCAATCTGGCCGAACGTCTTACTCACCGCGCCGACCATGCGTTGGATGGCTTCCGGATTGTCCACGCTGCCCGCCACAGCCAGAGTGCGAAGGCCGGAGCGCTTCGTAATATCGGCGGCCGCCTGTTTAAGCGGTTTCAATTCCAAATCGTTAATGGCGACGCGGGCGCCCTCCTGCGCCAAGCGCATTGCAATTGCCTTTCCCATGCCGCGGCCAGCGCCGGTAACCAGCGCCACTTTCCCGTGTAATCGTTTTATGTGTTTCATGGCAAAGGAGAATAGCGCGATAATCGCAAACTGACAATCACCAAGGAACTTGCATTCCTAATGATGACTGATCACTGATCACTGATTACTAATCACTCTCTTTGTCCCGGCGGCACGAGGCAATCTTTCCCGCGACCGATCAAATCCGCGCGGCCGGCGGCGCGGAGGGCCTCCCGGGCTTTGCGGTGGAATTCCGGTTTATGACACAGGAGCAGGGCGCGCTGCAACGCCTTTTCGCGGTCGGTGCGGGCCACATAAATGGGCTGGAGCGTTTCAAAATCGAGCGCGGTATAATACATGGCGGCGGCCAGGGTCATGGGCGCGGGATAAAAATCCTGGACTTGGCTTGGCTGAATGCGGGCCTGATGTAGATACTCCGCCAACTCAACCATATCGGCTAATGTACACCCGGGATGACCGCTGATAAAATATTCCACCACATCATGTTCCTGGCCAGCCGCGCGGCACAATTCGCGGAACCGCTGGAGAAACCGCCGGTAACTGGTTGCCGGAGGCTTGTGCATGGCACGCAAAGCGCGCCCGGCAATGTGCTCGGGGGCAATTTTGAGTCGCCCGCCGATATGGTGCGCAATCAATTCCCGCAGCCAAGTCTCGTCTTTATCCGCCAGGGCCAAATCATACCGGATGCCGCTGGAGACAAACACGTGCTTGACGCCCGGGATACGCCGGGCGGCCTGAAGCAGTTTCGTAAAAGCGGTGTGGTCGGTTTGCAGATTCGGGCACAAAGCGGGATAGAGACAACTCCGGCGGCGACAAGGCCCGAGTGGGCCACACGGCGAGCGACCTCGCCGGCACCCGGTGCCGTACATGTTGGCGGTAGGTCCGCCCAGGTCGCTGAGGGTGCCGTGGAAATCCGGGGTGCGGGTCATGCGCTCGATTTCATTCAAAATATTTGCAGGACTGCGCGAGCTGATGGCAATCCCCTGGTGCACACCAATGGCGCAAAACGCACAGCCGCCGTAACAGCCGCGGTGAATGGTGACGGAATCCTTGATCATGTCATAGGCCGGGATCCGGTCTTTGCCGTAACTTGGGTGCGGCCGGCGTGTGAAAGGCAGGGCATAGATTAAGTCAATTTCATCGGTAGTCAGCGGTGGCGCCGGCGGATGCACCACAAGCCAGCGGCTGCCATGGGCCTGCGCCAGCGAATGGCCGGATTGCGGGTCGGTTTCAGCCTCGATCAGGTTGGCCATCTCCATAAATGCGCGCTTGCCTGCGACGCTGGGATCGGCCACGGTCTCATAGGCCGGCAAAGTTTTGAATGCGGCCAGATTGGTCAGCGTGGAACGGATTTCGGCCGTGCCAGGGATGTTTTGCCAGGCTTGCCCCTTGTGCATACGTAAAGCCAGCTCGGCCAACGCGCGCTCCGCCATGCCGAAAACAATCAAATCGGCCTTGGCATCGAAAAGTAAAGAACGCCGGACCCGGTCCGTCCAATAATCATAATAGGCGAACCGCCGCAGGGAGGCTTCCACGCCACCCAGTACGACGGGCACGCCCTTGAAGGCATGGCGAGCGCAGGCGGTGTAGACGATCGAGGCGTTGCGTGGCCGGCGGCCCGCGCACCCCCCGGGCGAGTAGGGATCGTCCCGGCGTAATTTGCGCATGACGGTCAGGTTGGCCAGTTCGCTGTCGAGATTCCCAGCCGTGATGCCCCAAAACAGGCACGGCTTGCCAAGTGTGCGGAAGGTTTCGATGCGTTGCGGGTCCGGCTGGGCAATGATCCCGACCCGGTAACCCAGGTATTCCAACCAGCGGCCGACGAACGCCGCGCCGAAAGAAGGATGATCCACGTAGGCATCGCCTGTTATTAGCACTATATCGCAGGCATCCCAGCCGCGCTGGTCCATTTCCTTGCGGGTCATGGGCAGTGACAAATCCATGGTCAATGGTTGATGGTTAATGGGAGGAGAAAAAATAGTTGTGGTAATAGTTGCCTATAATTCAATGCTTAGGAATTTAAAAGTTTGGACTGGATTCCCGCTTGCGCGGGAATGACAGAATGGCGACGCATAATTGTCATTCCCGATCTAATCGGGAATCCAGAAAAGTCGCTGCCTTTGGCGGCCTTCAATTGACCCGCAGAATCTTGAAGTCAGGCGTCTGGCGTCAGGTGTCCATCTTGCGCACGCGCCTGTTCCGAGTTGAAAATTCCGGCGCTTCCTTGATGCACTCGGCCAGGATTTGCATGGCTTGAACGTAATGGCTCTTGCTTTCCTGCTTATGTCGCGGGTCAATGGCCGACGGCGCCGGTCCCACCTCCGGCCAGCCGAGAGCAGTCAAGTTATCGCTCGGGATCGCCATCTGCTCCCAGTTGTGGAACAGCCGGCCCCAATTGCTTTGCAGCGTCTTGTTGAGCAAGGCCTGGTGGGTGGGATACCAGAAAAAGTCGTGATAAAGCACGCTGGCAATATATGCCCAGGGGGCCAGCACGGTCTTCAACGACCACTCCAAGGGTTTCTTAAGCGGACCCCAGTAAATCTTGTGTTGCATCCGGCTGGCAAAAGTCATCTTTTGAAATGGCCCGGCGAAATGCCAGTTTTCGTCGGCCACCTCCGTGTCGCCGACAATCTGAATGTCGCGCGGGTCGCCGCATCCCAATCCCTGTTCATGGGCCAAGCGGATGAATTTGACATCGCGCATGGGATCGAACCCCATCAGCTTGGCCGCCACGGCGTCAATGGCCACCTGGTCGGCTGAGGCCAGGATGACGTTCTTGGTGTAGGGAATCATGCAACGCGGGCCGGGGCCATCGCCGGCAAAAGTCCCGTCCATAACGGCGAACACGCCGCTGTGGATTTTTTTCTGGATCCTCAGCAAGTCCACCAGGGTCTCGTGAATAACCGGGTGGGTCCAGTGGCGCCGCTCGTTCAGCAACCCGCCGAACGCGTTTTTCATGGCGCCTGTCATCGTGGTGAATACGTGGGTTTTCATCGTCGGCAAATGAATGATGTTCTCGCCGATGAAACGTTTGGGGATCAGGAACCCGTCCGGATAGACCTGATTCAGGCACAGGAACTTGTCCGCCAGGTCGCCCACAGCGTCGCGGATATGAATCCATTCCACGTCCGGCTCATACAGGTGAACGTTCTGAAGACCGTGGGCCTGGATGACGTTCACCTGTTTGTTTTCCCGCTCGCCGAGCCGGGCATCGATAACCACCGTGCGATTATGGCAGGCATGAATTTTAGCGGGATCGTAGCCGTCCTGCTTCAGGGCGCGGATGACGCCATCCAGTTGCCAGGGCGTTGTGGAACTACCCGGAAAGAAAAAGTGCCAACTGATGTTGATCTTGAGCGCCGTTTCGCGGTCCTTCGGCAAAATAGCCTGGTAGCCGGCCAGGTTCAGCAGGCGGTGATAATCCCGCAGGACAGTGGCCGGCGTCGTCCGTAAAATGGCAACCGTGGATTTATTGGCATTCATATGCGGTAAACCATAACATGAACCCCCCGGCCAATTCAACCGAATATGCTCGTGAAAATGAAACGGTTTTATGATAGTTACTTAACAAAAAATTAAAAACAACATGTTGTAAGTTCGCATTTATGCGAAACGAATAATTGGTTTGTGTAGCCGCGGCGGTGACGCCGTGGCCTCCGACGGAATCCACGCCGTCACCGGCGCGGCTACCAGGACCTAAATTCGTATGCAAAGAGTGTTGTTCGCCTTTGGCGAACCATTTTTTCCCAGCGTAGTCTGGGAAAAAACGTAGGATCTAACGATTAGAAATGAGCGCGTAGGCAGACGTCATGTTGCAAAAGACTTTCGTTCATGTGCCCGGCATCGGGCTGGTTCGGGAGCGAAGCCTCTGGGATGCCGGGATCCGTACCTGGCATGATTATCTGGCGGCCGGGGCGGAATTGCCCTGGGATGCCAACCTGATTGCGCGCACCCGGGAACATCTGGCTCAATCCCTCCAGGCGTATCGCGATGCGGTCTGGGCGTTTTTCGACAAGCGCCTGCCGTCCGACCATAAATGGCGCGCCTTCGGAGATTTTCAAGACCGAACGCTGTATCTGGATATTGAGACCACCGGTCTGACCTGGGACGATCCCATCACGATCATCGGAATGTATAACGGCCGTGAAGTCAAAACCTTTATCCTTGGCCGGAATCTGCGGGAGGCCGTCGAGGAAATCAACCGGTATCCCATCCTGGTGACGTATAACGGCGCCTGCTTCGATATCCCGATCATTCAACGCCAATTTGCGGCGGCCTGCCGGAATCACATCCATATTGACTTGCGATATCCGTTGCGGCGGCTGGGATATTCGGGCGGCTTGAAAGGCGTCGAGCGGGCCATGGGCATTTTGCGAAGCACAGCCACGCGCGGACTTGACGGTTGGGATGCCGTGCGGTTATGGCAGGCCTATCTGGGCGGCAGTCAGGAAGCCTTGGATCTGTTGGTGGCGTATAATGCGGAAGATGTCCGCCATTTGAAGCCCTTGATGGAATTTGTCTACCAAAACTTTTATTCCGCCCTGCAACCCGCAACCTGAAGCCAGAAATAGCTCCGCACCGAACAATGTTGCATATTCCTGCGAAGAGATAGTATATTCCTGCACAAATGAGCGATGATTTTGCCAAGCGGATTGGGGCGTTACTTAACGAAATCGCATCTATCAGCCAGCAGGGCGCAGTCTATCATGATCTTAACGCGCCGGGCCCGTTGCGCAATGCAGTGGTTTGCGACTTTTGCCGACAATGCCTTGAGAATCAGTCGGCCTATTTATTCTGCCGGCATACCTGCTGTAACGCAGCGCTGAACGCGTTATCGTCCGGCGAGCCGTTTTACTCGGAATGCTGGGCGGGGTTGCTCTTTGTCACGGTGGCGGTGGCTCCGCGCAATATTGGACGGGGGGGAATCGCGCTGGGCGGATTCTACTCCCCGGAATCGGATATCCGCGAAACAGTTGGCGAACGCCTGAACATGTTGCCAAGTCGGGATGTGCGGGCGCTTCGCAAAACTTTAACTTCACTGAAGCCGATCACACCGAGCGCACTGCGCGGCCTGGGCCAGTACGTTATGGATGCCACCTTCTCGTCGGGCTTGAATTCCTCTGTTTTCTTTGCCGGGCAAAATGCCCGTTACCTGCAACAGCGCGAGATTGCCGAGGAAGCGCAGATTTTGCGCAATACCACCCAGCCGCCGCCGGATCTCATGGCGGATATATGCCGGATGGTTTTGTATTTAAACCGGCAGGACCGGGAGCGCACGCGCCTGTTAGTCTCAAATTTCCTCGCCAAACTGCTCATGGCCAGCAACTGGGACCTGACCAAGCTCAAGGCGCATTTGCGCATATTGCTGGCTGTGATAACCAGTCAGGATGTGCTGCGCGGTATGCCGTGGGAGACCGCCGTCAACCGCGAACTGCGCTCCATGCATCGCCTTGAAAAGGCGGACACCATCGAAGCCGCTTGCTGTGAAGTGGCGGATATGATCCAGCAGCATTTGATCGCCGACGTGCGCCCAGAGAAGGAGGACTCGCTGCCTGATCGGGCGCTGACCTGGATCCAGTGTCATTACTCCGGCAAAGCAATCCTGGCTTCTGCCGCGCGCGCCACGGGAGCCAGTGTTTCCACCCTGGCGCATACGCTGCGCCGCGAAACCGGCAAGACTTTCCACCAGCTGCTTCACGAAAAGCGCATCGCGGAAGCCCGTCGTCTGCTATCCACCACGGCCATGAAAGTCAGCGACATTGCCCTGTGCTGCGGATTCACGGATCAAAGCCATTTTACCCGTACCTTCAAGGGTACCGTCAACCTCACCCCCGGAAAGTTCCGTTATCTATTGAATAATGAGCATTAGCCTGGCTTTATCAAAAATTTATTTGCAGGAATTTACCAAATAATTGCAGGAATATACAAGATAGATTGGCCGATAGTCTGGCAAATTTGTCGCTGTTCAGGCTATCAAGCATCATGACGACAAAATCCAACAAACCCATTCGGCGCGTACTGGTTCTCGGCGGCGGCATTGCCGGGGCAACGGCCGCGGAGCGCCTGGGACGCGCCGGCTTGGAAGTGCTGTGGGTGGAAAAAGAGCCGGTTATTGGCGGCCATGCCGCGACCATGGGTTGCAAAGCCGCCGATGTCTGCCTGCGATGCCATGTGTGCGTGGCCACGGATCGGCTTAAGGCCGCCCTGCGCACGCCACACGTGTGCCTCCACACCCGTTCCGAACTGGTGATGCTGGCGCCGGGAAATAACGGCGGCGCCTATCGCGCCACACTGCGAAGCGCTCCCAATATCCTCTGTCGCGAGCGGTGCATCGGCTGTGGCGCCTGCGTGGCCGTTTGCCCGGAGCATTGCATTTCCGTCAAAAACCCGGCTCTGTATGGCGGCATACCGGTACTGGAATTGCCGCTGTGCCGCCGCGCCCATGGCAAGGCTTGCGACCTATGCGCAAAGGCCTGCCCCGTCCAGGCGATTGATTGGAAAGAGCAGGAGCAAAACCGGGAACTGGATGTGGATGCCGTCGTGGTGGCTACGGGCTATGAGCCCTTTCATCCCGAACAGAAGGGAACTTTCGGTTATGGCGTTATTCCCAATGTCATCTCCGGGTTGGATGCCGAGCGTCAATTGTCCGGCCAGCACCGCATTACCCGCTTGTCCGACGGGAGCGCACCCCGTCGCGTGGCGTTTATCCAATGCGTCGGATCGCGCAGCGAACACGCCCATCGTCGGCCGGAAGACACCAACTATTGTTCGACGGTCTGTTGCTCCTATGCGCTTAGAATGGCGCGGCGAATGCAGCACGATGTCCCCGAGACGGCGGTAACCGTATTCTACATGGATATCCAGAATTTCGGCAAAGACTTTCAATCATTTTTCGAGGCCTGCCAGAAAACGATGACGTTTATACGCGCGCGGCCGGTGGATATCATGGCAGGGAGTGAGGGTGCGGTCAGCATCGTGTATGAAGAACAGGAGAAAGGCGCCGTCACCAAGGCGGAGTTCGATCTGGTCGTTCTTTCCATTGGTATTCGCCCCTCGCCATCGGCGCGGCGACTGGCCGATAGCCTGCGGCTGGCCGTGGATGAATATGGTTTTCTGGGCATCAAGGGTGTGGCCGGCTTGCCGCAGTCGCACCGGGAAAACGTATTTATCGTCGGAACTTGCGGGAACCCGCAGGATATAGCCGCAACCATCGGCCAGGCGGAAGCCGTGTGCGCCGAGATTTTGAAATAAACATGCGATGTTTGATTAAATCAGGCCGTCAAAGACGGCCACTGTTTCATGTAGCCGCGGGCGTGAGCCCGTGGCCATGGACGCCGAAGGAATCCACGCCCTCACGGGCGCGGCTACAAACCAAATTCCTTAACATTGAATTGCAAGTTATCCATGAGCCCATCTGTTAAACGAACCAAGAACGGCATCGGTGTGATCATGTGCGATTGCGCCGGAACTCTGCGCAAGCACTTGGATTTTCAGGCGCTGACGAAGGCTGTTGCCGCGCGGGAGGGCGTGGCCGCCGTGCAGATGACCGCGCGCCTGTGCGACGCCAAAGGATGCCTCCAGACGGTTAAAGCCGTTACCGCCAAAAAAAGCACCAAGCTGGTCCTGGCAGCCTGCGAACGCGAGATTTTCGAGCCGGCGCTGAACGCGGCGCTTAAACGCGTTCGTATCCGCGATGGTCTTACTGCTTTTCTCAATATCCGCGAACAGTGTGCCTGGGTGCATGCCGATCGCTCTGAAGCCACCCGCAAGGCAAAGGCGTTGATTGATGCGGCCGTGAAACGTGCCATCCTTCTGGAGCCTATTGCCGCTAAACGCGAGCCCATGAATCGAGATGTGCTTGTCCTGGGCGGAGACCTGGTGGCGATGCAAACGGCCCTGTGCCTGGCGCGCCTGGGACACAAGGTCACGCTCGCCAGCCGCAGGCCGGACCTGGGCGGAAGTGCCGCCCGGATGATCGATTTCTTTGGTTATCTGGACGATCCCGGCCTCTCGGACTCTTTCGACAAGTCGGAGAATCGGGGCGCTGAAACCGCGCAAGCAGTACGACAAGTCGTGACCGCCACGATGGAAGCAGTCCGCCAGGATCCGGCCATTACCTTTATCGGCAACACCGCCTTGCAATCATTGAGCGGGGATGTCGGCCGTTTTGTTGCCACCCTTATGACCGGGGAGCAAGTGCGTAACAACATAATGGCGGGCGCGGTGGTACTGGCCTGCGGCGAGCTCGAGTCGTTCCCATTCCCGGCGAATCTGTCGGGGAAGGATGCGGTGATGAATTTGGCCGGATTGGCTGAGCGATTGCACGCCCAATCCCTCCCGAAATCGGTGGCGATATTCCTCGACTTCGCCGCGGAGCAGGGGCGGATCATTAATGCCCTGGCATTGACCGCCGCCGAACGATTGGCTCGCAGCCGGCGGTGCCGGGTCCTGATTTTTGCGCGGCATATCCGCGTGGCGGCCTGGGGACTGGAAGAGTTGTATAGCAGAGCGCGGGAAGCCGGTGTCCTGATCATGCGATATAAAACCAAGCCAAAAATCAGCGTCGCCGAAAAAAAGGTTGTTATCGAATACCATGATATCCAGGCAGGCGCCACCGTGACGGAGTCCGTGGAAAACGTGGTCATGGCGGATATGCGTTTTAATCCCGGTGATGGATTGACTGCGCCGGAAAATCTGATCCGGCGCGGGCCCGGAGGCTCAGCGCAGGCGGACAATGTCTGGCTGACGGCAACACAAGCCAACCGGCCGGGAATTTTTGTGGTTGGCATGGCGCGCGGCAACAGCGAATTCCGCGAGGCGCTGAACGACGCCGCCGCGGCCGCCGTCGCGATTCAGGCCTTGCTTGCATCAGGACGCGTGATCGTGCCCCAGGATGCACCCACGGTGGATACCGATCGGTGCGTATTATGTCTGACGTGCCTGCGCGCGTGTCCGCACGGCGCCATTCGCGTGGATGATGCCAAAAAGGCGGCGGCCGTTTCGGCGCTGGCCTGCCGGCGTTGTGGATTATGCGCCACGGTATGCCCGGCCGTGGCGATCCAAATGCCGCGCTTTACCGACGAGCAGATGTTGGCTGATATCGGCACGGAACCGGATGTGACCGTGTTTGCCTGCGAGCACTCCGCCTGGCCGGCCGCCACACTGGCCGGTATTAACCGAACGGAGTATAGTTCCGCGGTTCGTTTAATCCGTGTGCCTTGTCTGGGAAAAGTTGATGCGCGTCAGGTTTTGAAAGCGCTCGAACGGGGCGCGAAAAAAGTGGCGCTTTTGGGATGCCATCGCGAAAACTGCCGCTACTTAGTCGGCGCCGATCACGGCGCCAAGCGGGTGGCGCGTCTGCGCGCGATGCTGGCCAAGGCCGGTGTTGACGGGGAGCGGTTAAAGATCGGCCATCTGACCGAGTTCGAATCCGGCCGGTTCCTACAGTTTGTGAAGGAAT
>Ga0074199_1002095_pt1 | contig 13605 bp, 9 predicted proteins | sample EPASupsiteSAE347_FD_64528 | JGI IMG/M metagenome (GOLD analysis project Ga0074199, IMG submission 64528) | Bioremediated contaminated groundwater from EPA Superfund site, New Mexico - Sample SAE3-47 | ecosystem: Environmental > Aquatic > Deep subsurface > Groundwater > Contaminated ...
CATGAGAAAGGCTTTGGAAACTGGCAAAATGGTGAATGTCCCTTTGCCATTGGGAAACAAAAACGGAACAGTTAGTTTTTTCCGGTAAAACCAGATGTTGCAAGCCTTTGGGGGTTTCCGACCCACAGGATGTCGGAAGTGGACCGCTGGCGCCCGGATGGCGCACCCCAGGCGGTCCCCCGCGCAAATGTCCCGAAAAATCCGTTACCAAAACTCTTATGAGGAGATCGTGAAGGGGGTTTTGACTGCCTTCGGCTGGAGAAAAGCCAAAGGTTGAAGCAAGCCCTTTAAAGAAAACGGTATCCAGCCCAAATTTTTGAACTTCCTGCCAAAGCCAAAAATCGCCACGGAGACACGGAGGCACGGAGGACAAGGGTTCATTTTTTATTGCTTTTTCATCATTATCTTTTCTCTGTGTCTCTGTGCCTCTGTGGCTAAAAATGCTCATCAGAACAGAAAACGAGTTCGGCTGGGGTGCTTTGGTCAGGACGGCAAGCATTTTCCAATCGAGGTCGTCTTCCAGGTCGGACGGTTGAACCAGCTTCTTCAGTTTCTGGGTTCGTTCGATGTTCTTGAAAAAGGCTTTCCGGTTTGAAAGATGACCACGGAGAGTTTGATGAACCAACCCAAGCTCGTTGAGCAATAAGGAAGCCCTGTCAGCTCTGAAGGTTCGACTGTATAGCCGGATGTCCAGCAATCCATCGTTTTCGTAGGTCGGTTCAGGGCTGGGACAATAAAGCAGGAATTTCCCCGTGAGGTTTTCGATTTCAAGCCGAATCTTCAGTTCCAGGAATCCAATCTGATTGATATTGAGGATCGTGACTGTATCAAGAGCAAGTTCGGAAACGGTTTCAGCGAATTCCGCCTCCGGATCGTGCCAAAAGACAATCCGGACTTTTTCAACGTCAAAAATCTCCCGAATCTTTTCGGTAATGGTTCGAACGTTCATTTTATTCTTCCAAAAGGGACTTTAAACCGGCCAGAAAGGTTTGAAAACTGGGGGAAGTATTACGGGAGGGTTCCATGTGCTTGGAAATTTCTCTCGCGGCTTCAATTTTGGCTAAACCCCCAGGGAAATATCCTCCTTGTTGAAGAACCCTTTCGAGCGATTCCCAAGTTCCCCCCGCAATCTCATCGGGTTTCCGAAATGGTTTTTTGGACCCCAAATGAGGATTGATCCTTGAGTATGCCATTTGGACAGCAGCGATATCACCGAAAAACCAGGCTTCAAGTTCTTCAACAATGATTCGGTTTAGAACCTGAAATGTTTTTCCACCCGCTGACGATTTCGTAATAAGTCCGGCATTTCCAGCGGCTTGCTCAAGTTGGGATTTTAAATCATGACAATCCTGGCGATCTTCATCGATTAAAACAAGGATTCGAAAATCATTCGGCATCCATCCTTTGTAGCCCTTTAAACGACTGGGTAACTTGTAAATAAGATCGGGTTTGCCATTGTAAACGTGGATTTCAAATGAAACCTCCGGAGGGACTATTTTCGGAAAAAGGTTCCTCATCGCTTCAGCGGCAGATGGCTCTTCGACAAAACATTCAAGATGCATGCTTTTTCGCTCCATCAGAAGCACGGGGCATTCCCGAATTTACTAATGGATCACCCACACCAAAATGACCCTCTATCCATAAATGACCAAGTTGTGCCCCGGCATTCATGAATTGCTCGATTCCCTGAATATGCGAGGCATTCTTCGCCTGAGTAAACCCTTTTTCATCGCGGTAAAGTATCCAAAGTTCTTTGGGTCGCAAACCGTTCACGAAGAAGGGGGAATGGGTCGTGACAAAAAGTTGCGATTGAGCCGATGCGTTGCGGCATTCTTCAGCAAGTTCCGGCAATAATCGAGGATGAAGCTGGTTTTCCGGTTCTTCAATTCCGATCAGTTGAGGTGGTTCCGGGTCATTTAAAAGAGTGAGATAAGCCAACATTTTGAGCGTTCCATCAGATGAAAACTTTGACAAAATCGGTTTATCGAATGGTGCATCCTTGATTTGCAACAAGAGTCTTCCATCCTGCATTGGATCGGCAAAAACCTTTTCCAATTTTGGAACTCTCCGAGAAAGGGTCTGCAAGATTTTCTCCAAACTATCTTCATGCTGCTCTTTTAAATATTGAATGACGTTGGGAAGATTATCCCCCGTTGTGGACAAACGCTCCTGCGGACCAGCCTCCGGAGTTCCTCGGGTATTGTCAGCGGTCAGATAAGAAAGATACCAACCTGTAATGAAACGACGCAAAGCACTGACCCGAGGATATTTTGCCAATTGACCAAGGGTATTTACGGCAAGCATATCGGGGGCAGTCAATTGTTCTTCAACACGATCTTCTTCATCCGGAACTTCCCCAGAAACAACCTGACCTTTCCCCTCCTGAAATTTTAAGAAACGAAAAGGTTGACCAACTCTTGGTCCACGTTTCCACTGAAGCCACTCTTCCGCAACATACGGTCCTTTCTGGTTCTCATTTATCGCAATATGATAGGTAATTAGTTTGGCTTTTAAATATTCTCTGTATTTTAATTCAATAACAATCGGCTCTTTGGCTCCACGGGTTCTTAACTCTTTGAACCTTCCTCGTTTATCCCAAGCTCTTCGCAAACCGGATGTGAAACATTCAGCGAGAAAAGCAAAGACATCAAAGACAGTTGATTTACCGCTCCCATTCGGACCTAAAAAAACGGTAAGTGGTGAGATGTCCTTCAACTCAAGATTTTTCAACGCTCTATAATTCGAAACCTTGAGATATTCAATGCGTGGAATCTGAAATTTTTTTTGCATATTTTTCCCCTAATGTCTTTTTCCAAGTGCAGATTGTCTACCGGTTTCCCTTGCCAATCTATTCATCATCACCGCCAGTGATTTGTTTGATTCTGGCTCGAAGACAATGAATCATTCATGTATTTTCCCCAAATTGATAAGACATTTTTTCTTTCAGGCAAAAAAAATGACTGGGACATTGCGTTTCTTTGCCAGAGCGTCTTTGTGGAGCTTGATTCTTTCGATTTCATGGAGAGTATCAGCCGAAAGGTAGCTTTCACCACAGTTGGGACAGGAAAAAACCGGAACATTCTCGATAATGAACAAACCAAGCCCTTTTCCGTAGCTTCGGCTTACCTTTTTGGTTTTCACACCATCTTTGCCACACAAATCACATTTCATAAGTCCCTCAGATACCCGCTTTCATAAGAGGCTCGAATCCGGCTTGGGTGAAATGTTTGTCGCAGGTGAGGGCTTGGGTAAGCCTGTTCTCTTTCATCACAACGAACGAACAACAATCAACAAGGCTCCAGTCCTTGTCAGAGTGCTTTTTGAAGAGCTGGAAAGCTTTCTTGAAAAGCTCCTGGGACAAGTGGACGATCTCCACATCTTCGGAGACAATGAAGTGTTCAATGACTTCAACCGCTTCTTGTTTGAACCCTTTCGCCAAGGCATTACCGATTTCGAGAATAACGGCATCAGTGGTGATAAGGGGATGGGATTCAAAATCCGCCGACAGCTTGCACGCAACCTGGTGAAATGAATCCTTTGCGTTCAGCAGGGCAATGACAAATGCAGTATCAACGAACAGAGGTTTTGGCATGTTTTTCTCCGTTCAGATATGCATCGTGGTTCTCCGCAAAGTCTTTGGGTGCCTCAATCTTAATTCGAGACAACGATTTAAGAAGACTGGGCTTTTTCGCTGGCTTCTTTCCTTGAACCAGTTCCTTGATGATATCATAAACCCTTTTCAAATCCGTCTCTTCAAGTTGATCCAGTGCTCGAAGCACGAGTTGTTTGGTAGTCATAAGATTAACTCCTTTCAATAAGGGATTTCAGTTTTCTTTTTTCGGAACTAATTATTCTCAATTTGTTACCCGTAAAACGAGTTCCGAAGATATGTTGGGATTGTTGAGATTTACCATGAGGATAACAGCAAGGCTCTTGTCTTGCAGACCAATCCAAGTAGCCCATTTCTTCTTAAAGTAGAGAACCGCACCAGTAGTTGCAAGATCAGAGTTTCCACCCAAATAAAAGAATACCCTGTCATCCTTGACTATTCGCTGAATAAAAGCGTGATTCAAATCTTTGTATTCTGGACTGCCTGAATAAGAGAATGAAATCTCGGCTTCCGATGCTTTCGTTTTAATTATTGGAGAAAGGGTTTCTTCAACCCATTTGGAATAGCTATTATATAAAGGCGAACCCAGTGAAATGTTAAAATTTGAATCAGGGATTTGCTTTCCTTCTTCCAGTGCGTGAATAACCTCAAAACAAAATGGTGAAACTATTGTTCGCTCCAGAATCCCCTGATGAGAATCATCATATTGATGAATTCGGTAAGTAAAAATCTCGGCAAGCTCATACGCACGCTTCATCTCTTCAAATGAAACCATGGGAATCTCCAGCCCCTTGTCCTTCGCCATTTCGGGTAAGGAAATTGCAATGACAATTCTATTTCCAGTTAGGGGTTTGAAGAACGAGGTAATTTTCCCATGGGAAAAAAAATGCCATATAATCCAAGGGAGAAGAATACCCACAAGCAGGAACAAAAAATTTGCAAGAATTGAAATATATAGAGAAATCCAATGATTATTGCAGGAACTGAATCCCCACAGGGGTACCAAAACCAGCCCCAAGAGGAAAACAGGGCTTAACGCAAGGACAATGTTCCTGATCATTCCTCATCTCCACCGGTGATGTGCTTGGTTTCGGCTAGGAGTGTGCCGAATTTGCCGTAGTTTACACGGACACCCTCATCGAGGTCGAGTTTAATACGAAGGTCGGAATAATGCCGGAGTTCTTCATCAAACTTGGCGAGTTCGGCTTGTTTTTTGGTGAGGGCTTCAGCCTCTTTGCGGAATTTGGTTTTGGCGGAAGCGGAGGAAGCGTTTTCGGCTTCTTTCTTCAGGTATTCGATTCGGGCATTCAGCTTGCCCTGAAGAGGGGTTACGTATTGTGCTCGCATTCGGGACAAGGTTGATTCATTGTATCGGTGCAGGTAAACCAAGGCTTCAAAGGCTTTCTGCTTACCACTCGAAAAGAGCCAGTAAATCGGACGTTTCCTATACATCTGCATGTGATCTTTAAAGAACTTGGTCGAAAAGTAACGACGAATCACCTCAACGGGGTTGCCACGGAGGCACAGAGGCACAGAGGATTTTTTTGGGGAATCTTCTTCTTGTACTTCTTTAATATTTACATTATTTCTCCGTGTCTCCGTGTCTCTGTGGCTAATCCCCTCCGCGATCCAGGCAAGGTTCTCATCGAGGGTTTCTGTTCCGAAAACTTTTGTGATGAATTCAACCAAACGGGGGGTTGCGTCATCGGGGAACCAATCTATGTCGCTAACCGGAACAATTCCGTCATCATCCGGGGGAAACGAGGGGCTAGGGGCTCGTGGCTGGGGGCTAGTTTTTTCTCCGCCGCTAGGCTCTAGTCCCTGATCCCTAGTCCCTGCTTTTACTCCCTGGTCCCTAAACCCTTCTGGCCGCTGTTTCTTCTCGGCAACAACTCGATAATAGTCATCAAGCGTGCTTTCAGAATTTGCCAGAATCAGTCCCGGAGCGTCCAGGCTATACCGTCCCATCATGCAACCCACGGCATAAGAAAGAAGTTCTTTGGTCGAATCATAACGAAATCGGGTTTGATATTCTTCTTCGGTGAAACCTTCCCCATAACGGTATCTCGGGTTTGCTGTGAGTGTGATCTGCCCTTCAGGCATGGCAATGGTCATCTCATCCTGAAGACCGTAGGCTTCGATAAAAAGTCGGTTGTTTTCCTCATCGAATTCCTTAAGCGAATGAATCCTCTTTCGGCAAGAATCTGACCATCCTGCCCAAGATAGCTTGATTTGAGCAATTTTTTTTTCGCTGGGTAACCATGGAAATGAAAAAAAATCCCAAGAGGTTTCGAAATTATCCCAATCTTCCTTGGTTATTTCAACAGCCTTTCGGGCAATATCAGAACATTTGTCCGCATTTGAATGAAAAATTGACCGAATTTGTTTTATATCCCCAACCTGAAAAGCCATTGTTGGATTAATTATCTTCAATAACGAGTCAGTTACTCGGGAGTTCATAAGGGCAGTCACAAAATCTATTTGCGAGGGAAAAGAAGACATTCCATTGATGTCAAAAATGAAACCTCGTGGTCGGTTTCTTGCTGCAAATCCAAATTTAGCACTTGAAGTGATCAAGCTCCAGCATACAGCTGGCTTAAAGTAATGGGATTCACCTCGGGCGACATTGGGATTTTTGTCTTTAAGAAATTCTTTGACGTCTCGACCATCTGCCTCCCAATTAATAACATAATCATGATTTCCGTACCATCTACGCGCAACCCCACCTTTACTATAGGGAAACCACCGTTTCCCCGAAGCGATTGCATCACTACGATCATTTGCATTAAATTCAATCTTCTCGTAGCAAACCTCAAACCATTGTCTAAGGAATAGGTCATTATTTGATGTGGATAAACCTTGTCGAGGTGTCGCAACCTCCTCAAGGGTCTGACCTTTTGTAAATATATTAACAAACGCGTTCGAAATCCAGTATGCCACTGGACTCCCTGGGATTTTTTTAAAATCATCTAGTTTGGTGGTTTTCAAACGATCATTCTGAACCGGAAACTCTTTTGGTGCCCCAGTTTTACAAATATCGTCAATTTCACAGAAAGAAAAATTTCCAAAAAAGTCATCGATATGCTTGTTCAAAAAAATTGTGGCTGCTGTGCCAAAGGCAATCCCCATCACCCCATTTCCCATGTGAACCATGCATTGAAGGGTTCGCTCACAAAGGATTCTTGTTCGAAACTCTTCAAATGATGACAAAAACATCCAACTTTGCATGGTAACCATACTGTTGAAACCAGTTTCGGGCTTTGCATAACCAAATCCTCTTTCGATGAACATCGCAAATAGATCTGACTTTGTGCTGGGAAAATGCTTCTTTGCGAAGTCCTTCAAATCCGAATTCATTCCTTTCATTCCCATGTAGGGAGGGTTAGCAACAACATGGTCGTATTGTTTTGATAATATTCCAGCTTGCCGTGCAAGTGGTCGAAGGACATTTGCTGAAACCATTCCAGGCAAATCTCTGCCGACATTTGAATCTACAAGCCTTTCAATGGTAGGTAATATCTTGATTAACTCATCTGGAACTCGAATCAATGAACCAAAGGTTTTTGCGTTCTCGAATACCTTCAGGAGAGCGACGACGGAAGAGGGGATAGAGGCTAGGGGCTGGGGGCTAGGGGCTGGGGGCTGGGGGCTAGACCCTAGTCCCTTGTCCCTAGTCCCTTTCTCAAGTCCCTGAGCTATTTCTTCAAAATCGAGTCCTTTGCTCTCCTGGATGGCAAGGACTTGAGGGGAAGCCGGTGGGTTTGATGAAAGGATGCCACGGTCATCAGCCCGAGCTTTCATCATGAGGGCAAAACACGAAAGTTGTGCCGCACGTTCGTCAATATCAAGCCCAAAAAGGTTTTTCTCAAGAATTAATCGTGGAATATCACGGGTCCGGTAACCCCGCTCCAAGTATATCTCTTTGAAAAGATCGTAGGCTTCAACCAGAATGTGTCCTGAACCGCAAGCAGGGTCAAAGAAAGTAATTAATTCAGGGTCTAGGGACGAGGGGCTAGCTAATCCCTGATCCCTGACCTCTAATCCCTGCTGTTTAGTTTGGATTGAAGTGCGTGAAGCATTTTGGAGATCTCCGTAGCCAACTCCAGTGCCGATTTTATTTCTTGTTGAGTCAGGTAAGTGAAGCGGGTTGCCAGAAGAAGTTGAGTCTCCACTTCCGCTAATGATCCCTGGGCTATCGAAAGAAAGTTTTTGAACTCCGCCGTCGATTTTCTCGCATGACCTTCGGCTATGTTCGATGGAATTGATACCACAGCTCTTCGAAGTTGATTGGTCAGTGCATAAATTTCTTCCTTGGGAAACTTTTTGGTAATCCGATAGATCTGTTCCGCTAAGTCCATCCCCTTCTGCCAAACGATCAGATCCTGATAACTTTTTACCACCATCATTTTCTCCCTTTCTAGTCCCTAATCCCTCGTCCCTCGCCACTTGTTCGGCCGGGGTAATGTAAAACTCCATTTTTTCCTTGAGTCCTGAGTTTGGATAGGTTGCCAGCCATTGTCGTCCGAGGGTGTTCTGTACAAGGTATTTTACGATCCAGTTTGGAGTGAACAACTGTGTAGCGGCTGGAATATCCTCACTTTTCACAACCTTGCCAATGACGGAATCTTTTTTCTCTGAAATATAAAACTGGTACAACCACCCGATGATCTCAACATCCGACCAGTCCGCTTCATCAATCTCGCTAACCAATTTGCGAATTGGTGAATCGGTATGCAAAAGATTATCCGGCAACAAAAGTTCGGTTTCGTCATTGGTTTTTTCGAAAAGAAACGGAAGGGCAGTACTCAGGGCATTGCATTGCCCGACCAAAAGAAGTCGATACAGTTCGGCATCCTTGTTTCCTGCTAATCGAAGCTCAGAAACTTTGGCTTTATTAAGCCCAGGTAAATCAATTTCAGTACAATGCTCCAGAATTTCGGGGACACCAAAATTGCCACTGAGACACGGAGACACGGAGGAATTATTTTTATTTTCATCACTCGTTCTCTGTGCCTCTGTGGCTCTGTGGCTAAGTATTCTGTACCCATGCTCGAAATAGTTATGAAGTTCCATAAACCGAAGCCCAGAGAACCGATTGAACCAAGTAAAAGCAATCCGCTCCATGAGCTGGGAAAAGCCCTCTTTCTTGATGGCACTCTCCAGATTTCGTCGGGGAGAAACAATCGAGCGAGGAAACGGACGACCGGCAATGAGGGCAACATCCCCTTTAATTTCCAATGGTTCGATCTTGGCTTCTGACAGCCCCAACATTTGAGCTTTTGCCGTTACTGCCGCAATCAACTCTTTTCGAGCTACCGGTGCAAACGCTTTTATCTTATTTTTATTCATTTTTTTGATCTTGTCTGGTTGATTGACCTTTTCTTTGTTTTGCTTTATTGTTCTTTATGAAGGCTTTGGTCACCCTCGGGTGAGCATTGCCTTTTTCTTTTTCGATTCTTTTTTCCCCTTGATACCATAGGGAAAACTTTCTTCGGCAACCTTTTTGGGGCTGCTCTTGATAGTCTCCACATGAGCGTAGTTCAGGATTCTTTCATCCACGGTTAAAAGCGGAGAAGTTTTCCAAGTTCAGCATTTGCCACTTCCCAACAAGACATCATGCTGACTTTAAAACCTGATTTTTCCTCTTTTGACAAAATCGAGCGAAGAAATGGGGTGAGTCTTTTATCTTCGTGAAGCCACCAAAACCAGATATGCGTATCAAGAAGAATCACCGAAGTGCCTCCCAATCATCAACTGCAACAGATTCAGTGGGATCCGGATATTTTATTTTCTTTCCACGCAAGGTGTAAGGAGGATAGGGTGATTTATTTTCAGAACCGCTCAACACAATTATTTCAAGGGATTCCCCAACTTGAAAGGGGAGTTTGTCTAAAACAATTTTCTTGTCCTTGGGCACTTTGGTTTCAATTCGTAAGAAGTTCATTCGTTTCTCCTTCAACAAATAAGTATAAGGCTATCACGTTATCCGGACTCGGTTTCCGGCTTTTATCTCTTTGAGAAGCTCAACTCGAAGTGATTCGAGATAGCGATTGATGTCGTCTTCAGTTTCAAGGACTTTATTCCCGGTGACTTCTCCGGCTTTTAAGGATTTCAATGGTTTGGTCTTGGTTTTGTCGGTTTTGTCGGTTTTCGATTGGGCTGCATCAATCACTTTAATGACATTTTCAACTATCGATTCAAGCTCGAATAATTGGTGAGAAATAAAAGGGATACTCTCTTCCTGAAGGATGTTGGTCCTGACTTCCTGTAATGGAGCAATCGCTTGTTTGTACCCGGCTGAATTCTTGTGGGAATCTAATCTCACTATTTTCTCATCAATAAGCTTTACTGCTTGCTTACGTTTTTCAGCGACCAATTCATCATTGCCGGATTTAACCGTTTTGATGAGGGTTTCAACTTCTTTCAACATGCCATAGGGGGCTGGGGCTTGAACGATTTCATCGAGTCGTTTCAGAGCCGAACCAGCTTCGGGGTGATTCTTCAGCATCTCGGAGTTGTTTTTGAAGTCCAGCAAAGCCTGACGAAGTTTTTCCCAGGTGGGCTTTTGCTTCGTATAAAAGTCGGTTAAGTCACGCATGTCCTCGGATAGGATAATGAGCAGGTCACGTTGTTTATTGAATTGAACGATGAGTTCAAAGGAATCCTTTATGGTCAGAAGGGGCTTCAGCAATTCGATACCGAATTTGATTTCCTTCATTCCAGGATATTGACCGGTGACGCCCACGGATGGGCAAATACCCGACACGCGCCCGGATGGCGCGTTTGTGGAGGGTATTTCAGCCAGTGCCTGCCAAGAATGGAGAGACTTTTCCCAATTGGATAAATCCTTTTGGAGCTTGGCTTTGAGTTCCTCGGCACCAGATGGAAGAATTGCGCCAAACAGATCCTTACCGAGCTTTTGAGCTTTCTCAACCTCTTCCTTGGTGGGAATCTTCTTTTTTATGATTTTAACGGTTTTCCAGGAACCGGTTTTGAGAAAAGGTCCGGTGGCTTCACTGGGAGGGACAGATGCTCCGTCGATAATTGCGGATATCTCACCTGATTTCAGGAGCTTGGCAACCAGCAACACCACTTCCCATTCAGCCCAACCGAAAGGCTTCGAGGAAAAATGCCCGACAAGCTCATTCAATACAACGACCTGACTTTTGGCTGCCATGAGATCGAGCCAGGTGCGAATTTCACGCAACGCATTCGGGTTGGCTTCGGGAATATCAAGGGGAAGTTTGGCTAAATCATCCGCATTGAGAACGGCTTTCACTTCGGCTTGAGGATTGTCGGTCAAATGTTGCAGGTAAGAAAACTTGGTATAAAGGTTCTTGACGAGATACTCCAACCCTTCGTCAACAAGGGTGGTTGCCTGAGTTGCCTTCACCGATGGTTTTTGCCCCATCGCATATAGTTCCGCCTCACGGAGGGCAAGTTCAAGCAAATCGACCAACCGACCTTTGCGGATTCGGTTTTCATCGGCACGATCATTCAAGATTCGTTTGAGGGTCGGAGAAATACCGGTATCACTTTTTTGTCGGATAAACTTCGTGGTTTTCACATATATCCGAAGTTCATTATCCAAGTCCTTATTGTCACCTAGTTTGAGGAGTACCCGCCCCTGATGTTCCGAAGTATGCATAATACATTTGCCCTCGTGATAAAGGCTGTATTCATCATGTAGAGGGGTAATAATTTCAACGGTCAGTTCAGCATCAAGTTTGGAAGTAAACGGGTGACCATCACAAATTCTGGTCAGGTCGTAATCCCGTTTGTATGGTTTGTATTTGAATTTGCTGATATCTTTTAAAACATCGGCAAACAGCAGTTCAGAAAGAACTTTGGTTTGCTCATTCGAGGAGATATCAACACCTTTGATTTCCCGTCCAACCTCACGCTCTTCGTTGGTGAGGAAGAAAAACATGTCACCGTTCCGATTGATGAGGGTTTGTTTTTCCAGACGCTGGAGGCTCGCTTCGATTTCCCTTTTCAATTTGAGCCGGTCGGCATCGACTTCTCCGATACAAAGAGTTGTGATGTTGTCGATATTCGGTTTAATGAGGTCGATGTACCGAATCAGGAACAGCACCTGAAGAAGTTTTCCATCAAACGGATTCTTGAGAACGGGGTCTTCAAATGCCTGTGAAATCGTGCGTTTAACGGCAGTATCAAGGAAACTCTCAATTGCCGGATAAAATTCATAGAGTGGAACCAGTGCTCCCAAAGGCTTTTTGGCAATACTCTTTGCGGCAGATTGAAAGGCATCAAGCATTGACCGCTCACCCCGACTGAGATGAAGCCCTGTTGCACCGGCTTTGCGGATGGACTCAAAAATTTTCTGCAAAAGAATGAAATGGAAAGGGGCAAAGGGATAGTTCAAGGAAAATTCATCGGAATTCCGGAAGTTTTTCAAGGTGGCACTGTCGGTTGTGAAACTCAGTTGATTCTTCAGGATGTCACCTTTTACATCGAAGAGCTTTTTCAACTCCTGTTCAGCCTTACCAACTTTCTTGAGAAGACGGGTTTGAATGACTTCATCGGTATTGGCACTGGACAGCAACAAACGAGTGGTGAACCGTCCCTGAATCTTGGAGAAATCGTTGGCTTTAGCCGATTTGATGTCTCCGAGAATGGAGTCGATATCTTCCTGCGAGGTGACCACGACCCAGGCACGTCCTTGGCAAACTCTACCAAGGTCTTCCGTTATGGTTTGAAGATTGAGCATAAGATGAGTGTCAGCTCCAATGAACTGTCCAACCTCATCAACAAGGAAGATGACTCGGGAATTCGGTCCGCGCTGGTCGAGATATTCTTTTACCTTTTTGGAGAATGTTTCCGGAGACAAATTAATGTTTTTCTCGGCTTTGTCGAACCAGTCCTTCGCGGCATCAACGGACATTCCGGTTGCTTGTGCGAGGGAATCAATGATCTCGTCACCGTTGAGTCCCCATGCATCACGTTCTTTAACCCAGTCCCCACCGGCTTTCTTTTTAAATGCCTCATGGAAAGCATCGAGTTTGCCTTTATCTTTGAGAAACCGCTCCATTTCAGCAATATGAGGAGCTTCCCCGCAAAAACCCTGAAGTTCGTAAAACACCTTCCAGAAAACTTTGATTAGTCTTTCATGCCCATCTCTGGGGTCGGCTTTGCTATCAATATTGAAAAGAACCACATCTGCTCCGGCTTGTGCAGATCTGGTGAAATCAGCCAAAAGCATGGCATCACCGACTTTTTCTTTGAAGAACTCGATGGCTTTGCGTTTGGCTTTGCTTGGCTGGTCATGCGCTTCCCGATTTCCCAGCACATAGGACAGAATCTTGAGAAAATGCGATTTTCCGGAACCGAAGAAACCGGAGATCCAGACACCCATGCGACCGCTGTTGGAGGGATCGGCTTTTGCCCCAAGGGATTTCACGTAGGAATCAAAAAAGGTGCGAAAATGCTTATCAAGCTCTTTGGTAATGACATACTCATCGAGTTCCTGCCAGACAATGGCTTCGTCCTGCTGATCAGCTTTAACGACTCCGTTGATTGGACGGTATAAATCCTTCTCAAAAATGGTTTCAATGTTCATTAAAACTCCTTATTAGCCACAGAGGCACAGAGACACGGAGATTATAAGGCATATCGTTTGATACCGTCCTTCAACAAGCGAGAATTGAAGTTGATAAGGAGACCGATTTTCTTTTGGGTAAGGCGAAGATAGGTTAAAATCTGAGCTTCAAAAACAGGGTCAAATCGTTCGACGCTTTTGATTTCAACAATGACTGCATCTTCAACCAGGATATCAAGACGATATTCCCCAACCTTCTTTTGTTTATAAACAGCGGGAATTAAAATCTGCCTCTGAAATCTAATTTTTTGCAACTCAAATTCGTAACACAAGGATTCTTCATAAACGCTTTCAAGTAACCCTGGTCCAAGGTGCTTATGAACCTCAATTGCTGCACCAATTATTCTTTCTGTTATCTCATTTATTATTTTCATTT
>Ga0074199_1002096_pt1 | contig 13603 bp, 8 predicted proteins | sample EPASupsiteSAE347_FD_64528 | JGI IMG/M metagenome (GOLD analysis project Ga0074199, IMG submission 64528) | Bioremediated contaminated groundwater from EPA Superfund site, New Mexico - Sample SAE3-47 | ecosystem: Environmental > Aquatic > Deep subsurface > Groundwater > Contaminated ...
ATCCAACAGAAATTTTTCCATAAAGGAGTCTTCAATTGAATTCTTTTCCAAACCAATTTTTTCCATTTAAATGAACCTAATTTAAACATACCAGAGTTTTATCTTTGTGAAAATAATAACGGAAAAAAAATAGTATAAAATATCGATGTGTAATTTAAAAATATTTCGGAGGTAATCATGCTTAGATTTAGGGGAATTTCACTGGTAAGTTTAATCTTGTCGACTCTGCTCTCCGTAAACTCGGTTTTCGCGGAAAGCAACAAATTCAACAACAAGCAAAAAAAATACGCAGTTGTATTGAGCGCGGCTACTAAGGCTGACAGCGATTGGGGGCAAGTCTCGGCAAGACTTGTCAAGAAATATAATGCAAGAGAATTTGTGTTTGATCAAAAGCCGTTAGAAATATTAAAGGATCTCAGAAGTTATTTTCCGTATTATGTGTGTTTCGTTACCCGTCCGGATGAACTCTACGGAAAATCCACATTCATAGCTGATGCCGCACGAGTTGTACGATCTCTTGATGATGATTGCTATGAAGACGCCATTTGGGCAATTTTGACCGGCATTGATGCAAAAGATGCCATGCGAATTATTTCCAGCCCGCCGTTAACGGTTCGAAAAGCTCTTTCCCATGTAGGAAACGGTTGTCTCGAATGGTTCGACGAGGGAACTTCATTCTCCGAAGGGGAAAAGAATGCAAAGTTCGTAAAAAAACCGGGTGAACCGGTTAAAAAGGTGGCGGGGCCTGATGAGACGACCGCGGAATTCACCGAAGTTTTGAACCGCAACGATTGCAACATCATTTCGACAAGCGGTCATGCTACCGAAAAAGATTGGCAAATGGGATACAGTTTTCGCAGCGGTCAAATAAAACCGAAAGACGGGAAATTATTCGCGATACAGTTGGATGGAAAAATGTTACCTATAACCGCCGACAATCCCAAGATTTATTTCGGTATTGGGAATTGTCTCATCGGCCATGTTCTTGACAAGGATTGCATGGCACTCACCTGGATTCACAACGGAGCAAATCAATTCTTCGGGCATATAGTTCCCCAGAGTCGGCCATGTTATGCCTGGGCAATCTGTGAATATTTCTATTTGTTGCAAGACAGATTTTCTTTCGCGGAAGCGGTTTATATACATAGCCTGGCCAGGATTTACGAGACAAGCAAATTGGGAGTGGATTATCCCTGTTGCAATGTCGGGGGCAAATCGAGCATTCTTTACGGCGATCCGGCATGGGATGCGCGAATGAAGAAAACCGTCGATCCGTTATACGATCAAAACCTTATTATTAATACGAATGGCAACAAACTCTCGATAACTTTTGAAATCAAGGCAAACAAGGACGGCGGAATCAGCCGACCACCGGTCGCTTTATTGCCGATTCGCATCAAAAACGCGGAAGTCGAGTCCACCAATGCGAAGCAGGTCGAAGTTGCCGACAATTTCATACTGATGCGCGTATGGGATAAAAACGATCCTCCGTTGAAAGCCGGAGAGACTCGAAAGGTAAAATTGACAGCCGAACGCATAGCTGAATGAAATCGAACGTGACCTTTGAATTATACTTCATGGATGACCGGCAAAGACCACCGGGAATATGATATAAAGAAAAAGCGGGGAGAACTTTTGTTTTCGCCACGGATATAGTATAGACACCGAAAAAAGCGCGCCACGATGGCGCGCTTTTTTCGGTGTCTTCCTGTGCCGTTTTTGGTGCTGTTTGTCAAGAACGGAACAAGCGTTGTTTATTGATGAATTGAAAACACCTTTTTCGCTTTGGCATTTTTCGGAAGAGCATCTTCAGGCCAAAAGATTTTGTTTTTGTTTTCTTTGGACCAATAGCCTACCGTCGCGGAAGAGGCTTTTTTCGACTCGGAAGAGTATGGTTTGATTCCGCCTTGTTCGAGTTCATCCTTCTTCACCTTGAAAAGGTTGCAAAGGAATTCAATGGCGTCACCTTTGAAAAATCCTTCCTTTTCTCGTAGTTGGAGTAATTTGATTGCGGTGAATTTAGGTTCAAGCGTATCGATCGGAGACCAATAATTGGAAGGATTACGGAAATTTACCATCTCACCAGATTCGTCGCTTCCCAATGTTCCTAACCCGGCAAGAATAGGAAGAGTTATAGTATTGAGGTTTAAATTATGGATTCCACACATGTTGAAACTAACCCACATTTCAGGTCCGACGTTTGCGAAGATATCCGAACCCTTGAGAGCCTGGCGGAAAAGATCTTCCTTGAATGTATTGAAAGCATTTTGAGCTTGCGTGAAGACTTCCTTTTCCTTCGGGTTCTTTGCATATCTCATTTTGGCGGTGTAATACTTCCTGTACAATAAACCCGCGTCCTTGCTCATTGTCGTATACTTCGTATTTTCGAGGACGATACGGATAATCGTATTCCGGTCTTCAGGAAACAGCTTCAAATAGTCATTTACAAATGCATGAAAACTTAAAGGTTTGGATGTTGCCATAGTGGTTACGCATTTATCGAAAGGCGAGTTGATTGTTCTGCTGGTCAGAATATCATAAAACAACCCGGCGACAACTCCTTCCGTAGACATCATTTGAGAGCCATTCTTGAGTGATCCCTCTTTCCTTCTCTCATTTGCAATGGGAAAAAGATAGATGACTCTATCCCGGCGAATCGGATCTTGACGCTCAAAAATAAACTCGGAGATCATGTATTTCTCCATGTTTGCTTTCTTGAGTCTGGGATTATTGACACCATAGAGGGCTTCGAATGCTTCCGCCCAGCCTTCGATCAAGGCAACGCCGTTATCGGTAATATCATAGGTTCCGTGACCTTTGCTGATTCTCTGGATTTTACTGAACGAGTTTCCGTACATGTCGCACATGATTTCATGGGCCATTTCGTGACCGACGATGAAATCCAGCGTATCGTTATCAATGCCGCCCTTGATGGAGAGTTTGGGATCCCCGGCAAAATCAACGGCATCGGTAAGAGTGATACAACCCGTAGTCAAGGAGATTCTTTTATTCCCGATCGGATCGAATACTTCCACTCCGATAGGCATCAGCATCGGACCCGATTTGACTTCCGGACCGTAGGGCGATTGTCCGACAAGAATCAGCGGGGAATTGACCTCGAGGTTGAGATATTCCTTGGTGGCTTGGTCAATCTCACCCTTCTTTTCCATTATTTGGGCTCGAATATGACGTGCCGTGCGCCGAAGTTTCAACATATCTTGGAATTCCTTGCTGTTCTTTAAATACGGTATGACTTCTTCGGCAACGAATCCTTTTTCGCCTGCCCAGTTCACCCGAATCGCTTTATCATTAGGGGCGATTGCCTGATAAGCCTTTTCTTCGGGTACAAACGGAGGAGCAGTTTGATCTCCTTCATAGATGAGATCGCAAGACACTACGCAGTTTTTAGGAATCTGTATAGCCGGGTTTCCGAGACTTCCGGGGGGAGCTTTGCAGAACGCCGGCAATGAAAGAGAAACGAATAATGAAGAAAGGAGCAAAACACCCCGAACAGAGTAGAATTTTGTCTCACTCATGAAACACCTCCTTGGAGATTATTGTTGCCGAAAATACCGATTATAGTTGAAAACCAATTACTGTAACGGAAAACTACGGATCAACGTTGAGTTATTTTGCAAACTCCCATTTTTAACGGCAATCACCTAAGGCCTTAATAAATAACTGTAACGAATTTCGTTCATCGATCGGCCATAAGAGCCTGTAAGAAAACAACTATTTGTAATGGTTATTTTCTAACAGGCTCTAACCATAAATGAACCGGCCAAGCACCGCAATATCACGGAGCTTGGCCGACACAACACCAACCTTAGTGGGCGCTGAATTTTCCTATTTGAGTTTATTCACAACTTCTTTTCCCGCATCAAGGAGATTCTTCGCAGTTTCGACGTAAGCGCCAACTTCAGGCAATCCTGTCAGGCTGGCGATTTGATCGTAGATTGAAACCGCTCCATCCAAGGCGCCCTTGGGAGTAAGAACTCCGGAGATATATTGTTTCAAAGAGGATAGAACGAATCCGTCGTTTTGTGTATTGGTCTTTTGGCGTCCGATGGTGAGTTTTTCGTCAACAGCATCAGCGAAAGCCATGTAACCGTCCAGTCTTTCGTTCAGATTCTCGATCTTCTGGATGGTTAGATCGATTTTTTCCGGGAGTTCCTTGAATACGTCCGTATCCTTGAGCTTGTCATCAATTTTTTCGTAAGCGATGAGCATTCCGTAAAGAGATTCCATAAGACCGCTGGTGGTGCCCATTGTTCTCTGGATCTTAGCCCTCAATTCACGAAGGGCAGCGGAAGTTTCCCCGATCGCTCCGATGAGTGCCTTGTTGGTCCAAAATCCTTTTTTAGGATCGGCAGTATCGATTACCTTGCTCAGCTCCTCCAACTCTTTCTTGACTTTCTCGAAACTCTTGGAAATATCGTTGAAATTCGCAGTCAACTCTTTCCCCATGTCGACCGCGCCGTTGAAAATCGAAAGCCATGCCTGCGGATTCACCGGACAGGCGATGAGCTCCGCGACGGCAAATCCGATTCCGACGAGGGCTTTGGCGGTTTTCGCGACGACGATCAGGTTTTGTTTAAGATTAGCGTCCTTATTCTTGCCAAAGCGCGTGACGTACTCATCGGCCTTTGTCTTGATGAGATTGGGAACCTTTTCCTGGATTTCCTCAAGTTTATTATTGATCTCATCAATGAAAGGCTGAATTTTCGGAGTGGGATCTTCGGTTGTGCCTTTAATTTTGGCGAGGGCTTCCAATATCTTCCTGGATTCCTCATGGAGAGTGGTGGAAAACTTGTTCCGCTCTTCAACCAGGACCGCGCGGCAGGCTTCATCCAGGAATAGGAGCTGCGTCCCGTTCAAGCTGGCTGGAACTTTGAAGTCGAATGCCATTGCTTCAGGTTCTTCCATGAAGGGAACTTGGCTTGAAAAGAAATTGAACCGGTAGGTGAAAAGGTAGTTCTTGCCGTCGGTGCTTGCATCCTGAACCCCGATCATCAGATCCCCTGGGGGGTAGGAAAAATTATGATGTTCATTTTCCAGCGCGGCTTTTCGGTTAAGATTCGTCATGAAAATACGTTTGAAGAAACCTTCTTTTTTCGGAATTATAACATCGTCGATTTTCACTGCGGTATCGACAATGATGCCTAGTTTGGCAGCTTCCTTAGGAAGATATTTTTTCAATACGGTCTCAGCTTTTGATTGCAGCTCGCCGCTTGCCGGCTCTAATACGGTTTTCAGCAAAGCCTTGTTGATGTCGGTCACCAGGGAAATAATTTTCGCGCTGGGAACCACATTGGTTTTCTTGTCTTTTGCTTTGTCGAGATTCGTGATGAACTTCGTAACTTCAGTCTCCATTTTGGTTCGTTTATCGTTGAACCAGGTTTCGACCTCGGTTCGAAAAGCACCGACGAAAGGAGCGGGACCAAAGAAAGCCTGTCCAGTCTTATCGCGGAAAGTATACTCAACGGAATATGTGCATTGCGGAGGAACAAGATTTCCGATTGTAAAGACTTGTTCGCCAGGCTGAAAATCTCCATCGATTTTTCCGCTGGTCACGGAAAATTCGACGGCATAAAGCATGGAAACGCAACCGACAAGAAAAAGAACTCCTAAGGATAACCTTGAAAACCATCTTAATTTCATCACAGCCTCCTAAATTTTAATGCCAAATGAAAAAGCATTCGACATGAACTTTTCCAAACGATCGAACATTCAAATTTTTCAACCATTTGGGATATTCTATCGCGATGATATCAACAAGGAAGGTTAAAAACAATTCCTTTTCAGCGGACGGGAAAAATTGAAGCAAACGGATGATCTTAAATTATTAAAGCGGAAAGAATTTTTATTATCGTCATGAATGGTGTAAATACCGAAAAAGCGCGCCACGATGGCGCACTTTTTCGGGTGTCTCCCGGCTTTATGGAATCGACGCTGTTTGTGATGCCGGTTACAAGCGCAACAAGCGCGTGCTTTATTTTGCTATAGTAAACACCTTTTTCGCCTTCACATTTGTCGGAAGAACATCTTCCGGCCAGTATATCTTCTCTTTGCTTCCATTAGACCAATATTTAACCGTTGGAGAAGACGCTTCTTTCGTTTTAAGAGTGAGAGGTAGGATTCCACCTTTTTCCAGTTCTTCCTTGGTCTTATTGAAGAGTTTGCAAAAGAACTCGATGGCATCACCTGTAAGAAACCCTTCCTTTTCACGCATCTGGAGGATTTGGATGCCGATGAATTCCGGTTTTGGTTCCATCGTATCGATCGGAGACCAATAATTGGGATAAGTAGCTGGATCACACATGGAATCACAATAGCCAAATACCCCTAAGGTTGCAAGTTGAGGAAGGCTTTCAGTATTGAGATTACGGTTCATTATACCGCACAGGTTGATTGAAAACCACATCTCAGGACCGACATTCGCGAAAATGTCCTCTCCTTTAAGGGCTTTCTGGAAAAGATCTTCCTTGAATGTGTTGAAAGCATTTTGAGCTTGCGTGAAGGCTTCCTTTTCCTTCGGATTCCTCGTATATCTCATTTTAGCGGTGTAATACTTCCTGTACAATAGACCTGCGTTCTTGCTCATCGTCGTATATTTCGTATTTTCGAGAACAATACGGATAATCGTATTCCGATCTTCAGGAAACAGCTTCAAATACTCATTAACAAATGCATGAAAACTCAGAGGTTTAGATGTCGCCATAGTGGTTACACATTTATCGAAAGGAGAGTTGATTGTCCGACTGGTCAAAATATCGTAAAACAACCCGGCGACAACTCCTTCGGTGGACATCATTTGACATCCATTCTTGAGTGATCCCTCTTTTTTTCTCTCATTTAAATTTGGAAAAAGATAGACGACTCTATCTCGGCGAACAGGATCTTGACGCTCAAAAATAAACTCGGAAATCATGTATTTCTCCATGTTTTTCTTCTTGAGCCTGGGATTATTGACGCCATAGAGAGCTTCGAAAGCTTCCGCCCATCCTTCAATCAAAGCGACACCGTAATCGGTAATATCATAGGTCCCGTGACCTTTGCAGATTCTTTGGATTTTATTAAAAGAGTTTCCGTACATGTCGCACATGATTTCATGTGCCATTTCGTGGCCGACGACGAAATCCAGTGTGTCATTATCGATTCCGCCTTTGATGGTGAATTTCGGTCGTCCGACAAAATCAACGACATCCGTAAGGGTAATGCAGCTGGTATCCAAGGAAATTCTTTTATTTCCGATTGGATCGAATACTTCAACTCCTATCGGCATCATCATCGGCCCGGATTTTGCTTCCGGCCCGTAGGGTGATTGTCCGACTAGAATCAGTGGGGAATTGACTTCGAGGTTGAGATATTCCTTGGTGGCTTGGTCAATCTCACCCTTCTTTTCCATTATTTGGGCTCGAATATGGCGTGCCGTGCGCCGAAGTTTCAGCATATCTTGAAATTCTTTGCTGTTCTTTAAATATGGTATGACTTCCTCGGCAATGAATCCTTTTTCGCCGGCCCAGTTCACTCGAATCGCCTTATCATTAACGGCAATTGCCTGATAAGCCTTTTCTTCGGGTACAAACGGAGGAGCAGTTTGATCTCCTTCATAGATAAGATCGCAAGAGACTACGCAGTTTTTAGAAATCTGCATAGCCGGATCTCCTAGACTCCCGGGCGGAGCTTTGCAGAACGCCGGCAGCGAAAGAAGAACCAGCAATGACACCAATAGAACACGTCGAGCGGAGTAAAGCTTTGTCTTACTCATGGAAAACCTCCTTAAATAGTTTTGCGCTGAGATAAAGTTAATCTTCATTTATTTCCGCATCTGCCGGAGTATTTCAACTCATTTATCAAAGGGGTTAATTCATGAATGAACGCCTCGGGAAATCCTCCTTCGGCAAATACTCTAAAATTGAGTCTGGAAATAAGATCTTCTGTCAATTCACGATCGACGATATTTACCGAGGTTAAATAAGCTTTCAGCGAAGAAATATCATGTTTCTCGATGTCCGCGACGATTTGAGATCCGGTAACCTTTTTGTAATAATCTAAAAGCATATCATCCCACATTGATGATTTGGCAAAATCCGATTTTCCATAATCGGGTGAAAAACAATTCGCGGACTCCGGACAATAAATTGCCAACCCATAAGCATTTCTCACCAAGGAATCACCGGCACCGTTCGCAATAATTGCTTTCGTACATGCATCATCGAGTTTGTCCGCCGAGGTCTGAACTCCGATATCTTGAATTCTGGATTTTATAACGGCAACAAAATGAACGAGATCGATGTTTTCGCGATCTTGAAACTTCTGAACGCGAAACAGTGCTTCCTTAACATCGGATTCGAAATGCCCCGACATGATTGCCTTGGAAAACCCATCTACGGCATCTCGAAGAGCATCGATTCGCGAGCAATCAATCGCGGATAGAGTGGCATAAGAACTTGCCTCCGTTGCCTGATAAAAGTCGGCGTATGCCTTAACCCAGCCTTGCGATATCTCACGACCGGACGTTTTATCATCAAAAAGCCTTAATATTCTATCATATGGAAAACCGGTCGGAGGAACGACTTCCTCTGATGCGATCACGAAATCACAGGACTTGCGAATCGCAAATGCAACTTCGATCATTTGCATCAAGCAGGCATCCATTGCAAGAATATCGAGGTTTTTTCCTAATGCCGCCTTGATTTCATTGAGCGCGATTCCCAGGTTTGTCGTGGAAATATGATTGCCGCTGGAGTTGTCGCCGGAAATCCCTTTCCAGAGAGCGGTTTTCGGACCTTTCCAACCGTCGCCGTGGCTCCAAATAATAAGGGCGTAATGCCTGGCCGGAAATTCCGCGACGGTTGTTTTTACAAAATCGGTCAAAACATTATAATCACCCATGTCCGACTCGGGCAGCGTTTTTAAGATATGCAGATTGTCGGGAAGGATTTCTACAATGGTTGTAGGAGCACCGGCACGGTCGACAATTGCCACCACATTCAAGTTGTTGTTCCCACCGGCCTGGGCCATTGCATTTAGATTTACATCGCAGCATGGATCCAACGTGTTGTCGCCGTTCATGAAAACCATGAAAGTCCATTCTTTTACTTCGGCCGCCGCAGCCGAATACGCAACGACATTCATTAGATTCAACAGTATCACAGTCAACAACAAAATCTTCTTCATTTTACCTCCAAAGTGTTGGTGAAACACATTTGTATGAAAAAGTTATTTAACGGCTTCGTTTACGGAATGGACACGCTCAAATGTGTTTTTAGTCATGGTAATCGCGGAAATAGCTTTCGGCGTAACTATAACGCGATTCGGATCGCGCAATACGTTGGTCCCACAATGAACTTCTCCGAGAAGGTCGTGATACATATACTCATCAATGAAATGCACTTTGTTTCCCTGGCTTCTAAAGCGGGCTTCGATTATTTTTTCAAACGGCGGGAAGTGCGTCGCGGGAACCACCAAATGATCGCGCAACACTAAAAGATTTACAACTCCGGGTAAAAATGCCGAACACCTATTGGGTTTGCTTCCCGAATTTCCTATATATAAATTTGGCCAAGCTACGACCGGGAATTCCCGTTCGGAATCACCTGAAATTCTGCGGACTTCCTGCATGAATTTTCCGATATTCTGATCGATTATTTCACCGATTGTGCGGTTCAAATCTATCATTTGCTGAACATCGCTTCCCTTGTATGATTCCGGATCATTCAAAGCGGCTCGAATTTCCAGCATACTTGTTTTGTATTCTGTCGGCAGTGCTTCGAAATCGGAATCCGCCGCAGTCTTAATCAAATCAAGAGCATACCAAGGATCCGACCGAACTATACTGTAACCACAGGCCGAATGCGCGGTCGGGATCACCATCATGTATTCATCAATATGACCGACGTCAAGCCATGAAGTATCGAGCATGACTTGCCTATTCTCGTATCCGTTCTTCGCGAAGAAATTTCTGCAAGCATCACTCATTGTGTTGCCGGCAAAAAAGATATTGTCGGGAGTTACTTCGATATTGCCGCCGTAATCTCCGCATTCTCCACTGCTATTTGGGTTGGAAAAATACGGCATGCTTGCACTTTCAGCAAACAAAGCCGGGAATTTGCCGCCGATGCCGCCGCCTCTTTTCGAGTCGAATATCGCATTTATAAGGGTACCATTCTTCTCTACGGCGCAGATTTCACCCCAGTCTTGCATCCAGATGTCGTCAGTATGTAGAAAGTTGCAGACTTCAACATATTTCTCTATATCTTCGCTGCTTAGATTGAGGTTTTTAAGGGAAGCGTCGTTTCCGATAACGATGTAAACTTTGATAAAATCGTTTCCCGAAAGCTGACCGCTTGTGTTTATTTCCTTCACGATCTCCACGAGCTTTTTAACCATAGGCCCCGTATCGATATGATTGTTTCCATAAGAAGTATCGGATAGTACCACTAATACCTTCTGAGGAATATGATTGTTGTCAAGAAGACGAATGACATTCGAGGAAACCGGTTGTCCTTGAGCCCATGCGGCTCCGGTGGTAATAAAATATAGAGCCGAAAAAACTACTAAGCAAAAACAAGTCCGAAATCTTTTCATTAATCTTATTTCTCCTTATCAAAGATTTTCCCGCTAAAACTATTTATCTTTAACGTAAATTCATGGATTAATGTTGAGTTATTATGAAAATTTCAAAATAGCGGGATACATTCAATAATACGATTTTCATTAATTTCCTTACAAATCTTTACCGAAACCTTACTCTATTTTAAGAAATCACCGGTTATAATTTTCTCATGCACAACTTGAATATCTCCAATTTTTTCCAAGCAAGGAGGATTAATATGTATAGAAAAATTATGGTTCTTGCGTTGGCTTTCCTGATAATCGGAGGAATGGCGTTTGCCGATTCTGATACGACGAAAAGCAAACCCGGTTTCTTTCAAAGAATGAAAATGTGGGTTCAGGTTCACATTCTAGGAAAAACTCCTGTGGCCCCTTCAAATGACGGAATGATCAATGATCCTGAGTTTGTGACAAAATACGACACCGATGGCGACGGAAAGCTCAGCACAACTGAGCTGGAAGCCGCAAGAGAGGCTCAAAAACAAGAGATGATCGCGAAATATGATACCGATGGCGATGGAACATTGAGCGATACCGAAATGAAAGCTGCCGATGAGGCTCGAAAACAAGAAATGATAAAGAAATACGACACCGACGGTGATGGAACATTGAGCGATACCGAAAAAGCTGCAATGGAAAAAGATCGACCAAAAGGGGCCAATGGTAAAAATGGCGGTGGTGGTGGCGGCGACTTTTTACCCATGGAAACCGAAGCCGATCGCCAAGCCTTTTTAACGAAGTATGACACCGATGGCGACGGCAAGCTTAGCCAAACTGAAATGGAAGCCGGACGAGAGGCTCAAAAGAAAGAAATGATCGCGACATACGATGCCGACGGAGATGGTACGCTTAGTGAAACTGAAATGGCGACCGCAAGGGAAGCTCAAAAAAAGGCGATGATCGCCAAATACGACACCGACGGAGACGGTACGCTCAGCGAAACTGAAATAACGGCTGCCAAAGAAGCTCAAAAACAGGAGATGATAAAGAAATACGATACCGACGGTGACGGAACATTGAGTGATACTGAAAAAGCCGCGATGGAAAAAGATCGCCCGGCCGGTCCGCCTCCCGGTGGAGGTCAGATCGGATCAGGTAGTGCTGATTTCGAAGCCAAGCGCCAGGAATTCGTAAAGAAATACGACACCGACGGAGACGGCACGCTTAGCGATACTGAAATGACGGCTGCGAAAGAGGCTCAGAAAAAGGAAATGACAACCAAATACGATACGGATGGCGATGGAACTTTGAGCGACACCGAAAAAGCCGCGATGGAAAAAGATCGCCCGACAAATAAAAGCATGTGGAAAGGCGAACGCCAGAAATTGACGGCGGAGCAGATCGCGGCCCGCAAGGCGGCGCTTCTGAAGATGTTTGATAAAGACGGAGACGGCGTTCTAAGTGACTCTGAAAAAGCCACTGCAAAAAGCTCATTCCAACAATACTATTACGAATACTCGCAGGACGGAAATTAGAAATGCAAAAAACGGCCCGGTTTTTTGACCGGGCCGTTTTTTTGTATAAGAAAACAACCAGAGTATCCGGTTATTTTCTACCAGGCTCTAAGCATTATTCTTTGGAACAATTCCCTTGCCAAGCGAGGCAACTTTGCAGGTTCTCGGTGAGAAAGGACATCTTTCGAGGATTTGAGCAGCTTGATCGTTTGGAGAAATGATCGTGATTGCCATGTTTTTCTCATTCAACAAACGTTCGGCCGTCTCCTTAACCTGCTCTCGAGTGACTTGCATGAATGGGTGTATCGAATCGTCGGGACCAATCGGAGGCATATCATATAGAAATCCGGTAGCCAAGCGGTTCATGCGGTTTGTGGTGCTTTCCAAAGCTATTAGCAGATTTCCCTTAAGCTGTTCCTTGGTTTCATTGATCTCGATTCGCGACAAACCTTTCCGGGCAACGGTTTGAATCTCCGTATGAATCAGTTCCAAAACCCTGCCTAGATGTTCGATCGAAGTTCCGGCATAAATGCTGAAAAGACCGGTATCACGAAAAGATGTGTGATACGAGTATACCGCGTAAGCCAAACCGCGCTTTTCGCGGATTTCCTGAAATAAGCGGCTGCTCATGCCGCCGCCGAAAGCCGCATTTAAGATCGTGATCGGATACCGTTCCTTGTTTTTGTAGGCAACTCCGGGCGTACCGATGGCTATATGCACTTGTTCGATATCCTTTAAGAAAACGGCGGTTTGATAAGTAGGAAACGGCTTCGTCTTTTTTGCCGGAAATTTACCGGATCTCATGTCTTTCAAGTTGTATTCCAGAAGCGAAACCAGATTATCGCAATCAATATTGCCCGCAGCGCAAACCATGAGATTATCGGACAAATAATGGCTTTCATAGACGTTCATGACTTCATCGCGCGGCATGGCTGCGACGGTTTGATTTGTTCCGAGGATCGGTCGTCCCAGTGGTGCATTTCGCCAAAGATTTTTTCCCAATAGTTCGTGAATGATCTCATCGGGAGAATCTTCATACATTTTTATCTCTTCGAGAATGACGCGCCTTTCTCTTTCAAATTCCGAACTGTCGAAAAGCGATCCTTTGACCATATCGGAAAGAACTTCTATGGCCAGAGGAAGCTTGTCTTTTACGACACGGGCGTAATAGCAACAGTAATCTTTGGCGGTAAAAGCATTGAGATATCCGCCGATACGGTCAAATTCCCGGGCGATGTCTTTCGCCGAGCGTGTGGCGGTTCCCTTGAAAAGCATATGTTCGATGAAGTGTGAAACCCCTAAAAGTTTTGGGGATTCGTAGAGAACACCGCTTTTGAAAAAGAAACCTATGGAGACGCTCTGGACGGTATCGAAGGTTTCGGTAATAACCTGAGCACCATTGGCAAGCTTTCGGTAAAAATAGGGTGATTGTTGTTTCATCGAGATCAATCCTTGTATAAGTCGGGGTCTTCTTCAATATGGTCATCCGGTTGGGTGCGATTCTCGATCGGTTCAGGCGCTTGGACCGG
>Ga0074199_1002099_pt1 | contig 13577 bp, 10 predicted proteins | sample EPASupsiteSAE347_FD_64528 | JGI IMG/M metagenome (GOLD analysis project Ga0074199, IMG submission 64528) | Bioremediated contaminated groundwater from EPA Superfund site, New Mexico - Sample SAE3-47 | ecosystem: Environmental > Aquatic > Deep subsurface > Groundwater > Contaminated ...
GCCGCGGTGGGCATCGGCGCCTTTCTTGCCGCCGCCACCCATGCGCCGCTCACCGCCATTTTTCTGCTTTTTGAGATGACCGGCAACTATCTGGTCATCATCCCCATCATGCTCTCAAGCATCATCGGCACGGTGGTGGCCGGACGCCTGAATCCCGATTCCATCGACACCGTGGATTTCAGCCGGGACGGGATCGATCTCCATGAAGGCAGGGAGATTTCGGTGATGAAATCCATCAAGGTCGGCCGGGTCATCAGCGAGGATGTGGATTTTATCAGCGAACAGGCCAATGTGGATCAGTTGCTGACCATCTTCAGCATGGCCAGGGACAGCTTCTACTTCCCGGTGGTGGATGAAAGCGGCAGGATGACGGGGGTTGTCTCCCTGCAGGACGTGAAAAGCATTCTCCATGACGCGGAGCTGCGGCTCTCCGCCCGGGTGGGAAACATCTGCACCCGCAAGGTCGTGGTGCTCACCCCCGAAGACAACCTCCATACCGCCATGGGCCTCTTTGATGCCAAGGGGCTGGAAGAGATTCCGGTGGTGGAGGCGGCGGACAATCGCTGGGTGGTGGGGATGCTCAAACGGAGCCAGGCCATTGCCGCGTACAACAAGGAGGTGCTCCGGAGGGGGATCAGCGAGCGGATCGGCCCGGTTTCCTATGTTTCCGGGGAGCGGTAATGTCTGTCAGGGAGGGGATATTTCCTGGGTAGTGCTATTTTTAGATATTTTAGGTATCATTACCTATGAGGATGGTTCTTCATCCTCTTTGTTTTCCAGAAAAGGAAGAAGATAATCAGGCGTTTGTCACAGAGGGGAAGCGCCCATGCCCAAAAAGATTCTGGTGGTGGACAACCATCCGCTTATCCTGGAACTCGTTTCCAGTTTTCTGGAAAAGGAGGGGCATGAGGTCCGCGTTGCCCAGGATGGCCTTTCGGCCCTTGATGTCCTTGAAGGGTTTGTCCCGGATGTCATGTTCGTCGACCTGGTCATGCCCAACATCAGCGGGGACAAGCTGTGCCGCATTGTCCGCACCATGCCCCACCTGCGTGATGTGTTTGTGGTAGTTCTTTCCGCCATCGTCAGCGAAGGGGAAACCGATTTTCTTTCCTACGGCGCTGATGCCTGCATTGCCAAAGGGTCTGTCAAAAACATCTTCCTCCATGTGCAAGAACTCATCGCCAATTCCGGCAAACGGGCAACACGCGAGTGGGAACCGCGGATTTTCGGACTTGACGGGATCTGCCAGCGTGAAGTCACCAAGGAGCTGTTGCACTCGCAGCGGCACCTTGAGCTGGTTCTTGACCACATGTCCGAAGGAGTGGTCCGCGTTACCAGCGATCAGAAGATTATCTATGTAAATGCCAGCGCTATCGGCTTGTTCGGCCAGCCCGAAGAGAAAATTCTAGGCGCAAACTTTCCCTGTCTTTTCCAGGAGCCGTCCGCCACGACCGTGCGTCATCTCGTTAAGGAGGTCAGCCTGCAACCCGTGCATGCCGGGGAGGATGAGGAGATTTTCCTCGGTGAAAAGCGGCTTCTGCTTAATTTTCTTTCCATTCCCGAGGATGAAAACGGGACGATTCTCGCCCTGCTTCGCGATATCACCAAGCGCAAGGATGATGAAGCGCGGATGCGGGAGTACGGCGAGCACCTCTCCAGGCTGGTTGAGGAGCGGACCGTCAGTTTGACCAAGACAAACCGGCAGCTGCAGAAGGAGATTGTCGAGCGAACCAAGGTCGAAAAGAGCCTGGCCAGGGCGCACCGGCGGCTGCTTACCGTGCTCGATAGTCTTGACGCCATTATTTATGTGGTCAACATGTCCAGCCATGAGATTCTCTTTATGAATCGTCATGCCAGGGAGGTTTTTGGAGAAGGCGCCGGAAGGATATGCTGGACGGTCATGCAGTCCGGCATGGATGGCCCCTGTGCTTTTTGCAGCAATGAAAAAGTAAGCGCTGTTAATGGCGCCAAGCGAGGCCGGGGCGGTGGCGTGTATGTCTGGGAAAACCTCAACAGTGTGACCGGACGCTGGTATGAACATCATGACCGGACCATTAAATGGATGGGGGATATCCGGGCAAAACTCAGTATCGGCACGGATATCACGGAACGAAAGGACGAGGAGGTCCGGGAACGGGAATTACGGGAACTGCTGGAGCTGCGGGTCAGCCAACGCACGGCGGAGATTGAAAAGATCCACCGGCAACTCCTGCATGCGGAAAAATTGAGCGCGGTGGGCAAGCTGGCCGCCTCCATCGCCCATGAATTCAATAATCCGATCTGCGGCATCCGTAATGTGCTGGACGGCCTGAAGCGGAGGGCCAAGCTTGAGGGGGAGGATCTCCAGATGGTCGAACTCGCCATCCGGGAGTGCGGGCGCATTGCCAAACTCACCAGGGATCTGCAGAGTTTTAACCGTCCGACCAGTGGCCTGGAGGCCCGAGTCGATGTGCATGCCGCCCTGGAGGATATTTTGCTGCTCTGTCGAAAGGACATGAAGAACAGGAAGATTTCCCTGGTCAAGGAGTTCGCTTCGTCCTTGCCGGAAATTCAGGCGGTGGAAGACCAGCTCAAGCAGGTTTTTCTTAATCTTCTCACCAACGCCGAGGAGGCGATTACCGAGGAAACCGGCTCGATAACCGTGAGGACGGAGGGACGGGAGGGCTTTGTCGCCGTGCAGTTTCAGGACAGCGGGCATGGGATTACCCCGGAGAACCAGGAAAGGATTTTCGAACCGTTTTTTTCCACCAAGTCGGCGGCCAAGGGCACGGGTCTCGGTCTGCCGGTGAGTTATGGCATCGTGAGCAGGCACGGCGGAAAAATCGAGGTGGAGAGCGTCCCCGGCAACGGCTCTACCTTTACGGTCCTCTTGCCGGTGGTGGAGGGGCGGGCATGAAGGAGAAAGCCGGCCGGTGGCGCAAAAGCATCCTTCTGGTCGACGATGAAGAGATCATCCGCCGTACCCTGAGCCGGGACATAAAGGAAATGGGGTATGGCGCCACCGCGGTTGCCGACGGCGAAGCCGCGCTTGCCGCCTTGCGGGAGCATTATTACGATCTGGTCTTGACGGATCTGTGCATGGAAGGGATTTCCGGGCTCGAGGTGCTGAAGGGGGCAAAGGCGAGGGATTCCGAGACCGGGGTGATCATTCTCACGGGATTCGGGGATATCTCTTCCGCCATCGAGGCCTTGCGGGGCGGGGCGGATGATTATCTTCTCAAGCCCTATGCCTTCGAGGATCTGGCTTTGCGTCTTGGGAATTGCCTTGAAAAGCAGGAGCTAAAAAAACGGCTGAAGGTCTATGAAAATATCCTGCCCATCTGCTCGGTATGTAAAAAAATCAGAAACGACAAGGGCAGGGAGCCCGGCCGCGGGGATTGGCAGACCATCGAGGAATATCTGCAACGGGAGGCCGGGATGTTGCCGTCCCATGCCTATTGTCCGGACTGCTATGCCCAGGCCATGCAGGATCTGGAGAGGTTTAAGTCCACCCGCAAGGAATAATGGGGGCACGGTGCGCCGCCGGTCTTATTCTCTGTATCTCTTCTCCGGGTTGTACGGGCTGTCGCCCATAGTCGAGACGCCCTTGCAAGGCTATCAAAATGTTTGCGCGGTGGGCAGGTCGCGCGGTACCCCGTATTTTTTCCGTATTGTGTTTCGTGTTCGTGGCGTGATAGGGTGCATAACCGTATTATCCCCGCGGCAAGGAACGATCAATGACAAAAAAGAAAACTCCTCTGGCCCCGTTGTGCACAAGGGCCTATGCCTGCCGAGAGACGCATACCTATTGCCGGCCGGCGTTTCCCATTGGTGGCGACGGCTTTTATTTTGTCGGCCAGGGGGATGAGGAGTGTCCCTACATGAAAAAGTACGGCAGTCTGTACACCTGTGATTGTCCGGTCCGGCAGGAAATCTATCAGCGCTACAAAATCTAGCATCTTCCCGTTGAGCCCCGCCTCGTTTTCCAGGTAGCGCCAAGCAACGAATCCCCGTATTACCCGCGTCGGGCGGCTATCACCGCTTATGGTTTCTTTTTGTGCTCCAGGCAGCGGCAGATATCCTCCTGCCACTGTTCGATCTGTTCCCGGTATGGTTCCACCGGGGATTCCGTTCCGCACGCCGTGCAGAAAACCGAACCGTTGTGTCAGCGTCCGCCGAGAACCGTCTCGCCCCCGCAAAGAATACAGGTCAGTCGCAGTTCCGGGTACTCTGCCGCGCTAGCGGAGGGGGTGGGGTGGTTGGCTGGAAGCATGGATTCGGTCCGCTGTCTCTGTTTGGGCGTGGTGGATGGCCGATGAGGCGACAATGGTAAAATACGCCAGGTTCATGCCAAAGCCAATGTGTTTTTGCATTGTTTGCGCCAGAGTGGCAGGTCATGTTGTCGCAGTGAAAAATCACTTTGCAAGGTTGTGGGGAGCGTGCTAGTCTGGCCAAGCTTCTGTCGCGGGAGATATCTCTCCGCTTCCGGCGCATGGGAAACCCTCTTCCGCCTCTTTGTCTTTCTTGGAAAAAACCGCGATGAGCGAAAACGTACCGCAAAAAATCCGCATCTATATTCTGGACGATGAAATCGTTACGGTTCGTCGTCTTGTGCAGGCCCTGGGCAAGGATGGCTACGAGGTGGAGGGCTTTGTCTCCGCTTCCGAGGCGATGGTGCGTTTTTCCGAGGAACCGGCGGACATTCTGGTCACGGATGTACGGCTCAACGATGCCGACGGCCTGGACATTCTCCAGCGGGTGATAGCCCTGGCTCCGGAGACCAAGGTTATCCTGATGACCGGGTACGCCTCGGTCGATCATGCGGTCCGGGCCATGAAGGCCGGAGCGTATCATTATCTGGCAAAGCCTTTCCGGCTTGAGGAGCTGCGCAACGCCGTGCGTGATGCCTTGCAGGACGCCGGGGCAGCCGGACGCCTCGACACGGAGTCCGGATTTTCCGACCGCTTTGCCGGGATCATTGGCCGTTCTCCGGCCATGCAGGAGATATTCAAAACCATCCGCCAGATCGCGCCGCTCAGCTGCAACGTCCTCATTCAGGGGGAGTCCGGCACCGGCAAGGAGCTGGTGGCCAGGGCGCTCCACAGCGCCAGCGGGCGCGGCCAGCATCCGTTTATCCCCTTCAACTGCGGGGCCTTCAGTGAAGAGCTGGTGGCCAACGAACTTTTCGGCCACGAAAAGGGCGCCTTCACCGGCGCGGTGAGCACCAAACTGGGGCTGCTTGAGGCGGCCAACAACGGCACCGTTTTTCTCGATGAAGTAGGGGAGATGCCCATCCCCATGCAGATCAAGCTGCTGCGGGTCATCCAGGAACGGACCCTGTTGCGGGTGGGCGGCGTCGCTCCGGTCAGCATCAATGTGCGGCTCATTGCCGCAACCAACCGGGATATCGAGAAGATGATCGCCGCCGGCGAGTTCCGCCAGGATCTTTTTTACCGGCTCAAGGTGGTGATGATCAACATCCCCCCCCTGCGCAAGCGCCAGGAGGATATCCCCCTGCTGGTCGAGCATTTTGTCACCCTCATTGCCACGCAGTTCGGCAAACCCGTGCCGGAAATAGGCGCGGATTTTCTGGGGGCGCTCTCCTCGTATACCTTCCCGGGCAATGTCAGGGAGCTGCAGAATATCGTGGAGCGGGCGGTGGCCCTTTCCCGCGAGCCGGTGCTCACGGCCAGGGATCTCCCGCCGGACATCTTCTTTGCCGAAAACCAGCCCGCTGTACCGGAAAAAAACGCTCACCATCTCAAGGCCCTGGAACAGGAGCATATCACCGAGGTGTACCGCCGCACCGGCTTTAACCAGACCGAAACCGCCCGTCTGCTCGGCATCTCCCGCACCACCTTGTGGCGGCGTCTCAAGGAACTGAATCTGTTTTCCGAGAGATAACCGCTTCCTTCGCCCCTTTGCCCTGTCGCACTGTTTCCCTTTGAAACAATTGTTGCACCTTCTAAAAATCATCCAAAAACAGCATGTTGCGCGTTTGTTGTTTCAAATGTGAACAATGATGCCCCTGCTATTTTCCTGCTGATTTAATAAAAACACACAAAAACAACAAGATGTAAATTGTGGCATGATTCCTGCTAAGTTGCGCTGCCGTAACGACTGCCTGAACAGGCATCCGAGGAGCGTCCATGGAAGCTGGTATCGCACTCCTCCTGACTGGCTCCAGCGCTGATCTCTCCGCCACTGTCCATGCCGTTGAACTTGCCCAGCGGACCAATGGAATTCTGCACGCCGTTTACAAAACGGACCGGAAGGGCGGGAGAAAGAGGGCGGGCGCCCGGGAGACACAGGAACAATTCATTGCTCTGGCAACCAGACTCGGTAACCAGGCAGGGGTAGGGATTCGTACGCACATCCTGGAACGGTTGGCGGGCGAGCCTCTGATCCGGTTTCTCTGCGCCCACCGGATCTTTTGTCTTGTGCTCGGGGTCAATGACAAAAAAGAGTTCGAGCGCAAGAGTGTCTGGGTCAACCTGCTCCGCAAGCAGCTTCAAACCAACAAAAACTGGTATTTGCCGGCCCTGTGGTCTGTTATCATGACCCCATGGGACGCATCTACCCTTGAACACGCTATTTCCGAGGTTAACAGCCGGTCCCGGACCGTGATGGCAGGGGAATCTTCCCTGGCGGAGAGTGAAAGGGCCGACATTTTCTCAACGGTATTGCAACACAACAAGAATGAGTAAGGGAGGAAGAAGATGTACATGTATTTGCCAATAGCCCTCACCAGTGTAAATTATCTGGTGGTAATGGGCCTGGGACTGGGGGTCGGGTTGTTGTCCGGCCTCTTTGGCGTGGGCGGAGGGTTTCTCATGACCCCGCTTCTGATGATGGTCGGCATCCCGCCGACAATTGCGGCGGCAACGGACGCAAACCAGATCGTGGCTGCTTCCGCGTCTGGAACCATTTCCCACTGGCGTCTCGGCAACGTGGATTTCAAGATGGGCCTCTTTCTCTTGATCGGCGGTTTTGCCGGCGGGGCGGGCGGGGTACAGGTAATCAAGATTTTGCGGGCAAGCGGCGGCGCGGATTTTCTCATCAAGATGACCTATGTGGTCATGCTGGGGTTGGTTGGCAGCTTCATGTTCGTTGAAAGCCTCAATGCCATGCGGAAAAGCAAGAAGGCCTCGGCAACAGCTGCTCCGGCGGCTGCCCCGAAGGAAAAGAAGGGCGGCTTCTTCGCGGCCCTGCCCATGCAGACCTACTTTGAAAAATCAGGGGTCACCCATTCGGCCCTGGTCCCGCTTTTTCTTGGCACCTTTGTCGGCGTGCTTGCCGCGATCATGGGTGTCGGCGGCGGCTTTCTCATGGTGCCGGTAATGATTTACATGCTGCGGATGCCCATGCATGTAGTGGTTGGAACCAGCCTGTTCCAGATCCTTTTTACCTGCATCGAGGTTACCTATCTCCAGGCCTACTCCAATCACACGGTTGATTTCATCCTGGCCATTATTCTTCTGGTGGGTTCGGTGTTCGGCGCCCAGATCGGCACCGTGCTGGGTCGCAAGCTCCATGGCGATCAGTTGAAGATACTCCTTTCCATCATCGTGCTTGCCGTCACCGTTAAGATCGTTCTCGAGCTGGTGATGGAGCCTTCCATCCTTCTTTCCTATGCGGGAGGCCACTAAAATGAAACGTGCCCTCATGAATGCCACTCGATTTTTCACGGCCATGGCTCTGGCGCTGTCCGGCCTTGCCACCTTGTCCGTTCCCGCGGCCCAGGCGCTTACCTGCTCGGTCACTCCGGACACTATCCCCATAACCTTCACCTATCATGGCGCGCAATTGGCAATCACCGGCCAGAGCGCGAGCGCCGACGATCTGGTCGTCACCATCACCAGCGAACCTGTTGATACTGCCTTGAAAAATTATGAAAAGGTAGGCGGTCTGGTCTGGATGAAAAAGGGAACCCTTGAATTCAAGGATGCGCCTCGCGTGTATCTGTTGAGCAGCACCGCCGATCTCAGCCGTATTCTGGACCCGGCGGAACTCAACCGGAATCTGCTCGGCTTTGACGCCCTGCGCGAACATATCCGGATTGAAGACAGCAAGGGAAATCCCGCGGACGGAAAATGGTTCGACGAGTACCTGAAATTCAAAAAGCAGGAGAATGTCTACGACATGCGGGAAGGGGCCATTGTCCGCCAGCATGGGGAAAACGGCAACACCTATAGGGTGGACGTTGCCTGGCCGTATCAGGCGCCTCCGGGCGTATATGCGGTGAATGTGCTTGCCGTCAGGAACGGCAAGGTGGTGGAGCGGGCTTCGGCCAATATTGAAGTCAAGAGCACAGGGATGGTTGCGGCCCTGTCAAAAATGGCCTTTGATCAGGCTGGATTGTATGGCATAATGGCTGTTATTGTCGCTCTGCTCGCCGGCTTGGGTGTGGGCGCAATCTTCAAGAAGGGCGGCGGCAGTCACTGATCGGATTTATCCGCTTTGTTACGATACTTGGGGACGGGAAAAACTGATTTTTCCGTCCCCAAGTCTATTCTTTTTTTCAGGACCCTAGCCGCATGGCCCTCCGTGATTTCCTGAAAGGATTTTCCGCGCAACGCTGGTTCACGCCCAAGTCCTGTCGTCCTCTTCCCTTGGTGTTCTCCCAGTTCCGCGAAGTGCTCAAGGCAAACAATCAGGCCCTCGAGATCATCGCCGACATGGGGGAGAAGCTGAGCGGCGAGTATCTTTTTGATCTCCGCTACGTGGAAGCCACGGTGGAGGAGATGATCGCGGCCATGCGCCGCGCCATTGCGGCGATCAACATTCTGACCCAGGACCAGTGCGCCGTACTCCACGAGGTGTTTACCCCCATGGAGGCCAGGGTCCGAGCGATCCTCAATAAACGGGACGACCGGGACGGCCTGCCCCTGCTCTGGCTGAACGAGATCGAGGACCGGCACTGGCCTCTGGTGGGCGGCAAGGCGGCGCATCTTTCCGAGCTGCTCCACAACCCCCAGGTTCGGGTGCCGGAAGGATTCGTCATCACCGCCAGCCTGTTCCACGAAATCCTGGACCTGAACGGCATCAGGCCGGAGTTCGACCGGTTTGAACAGCTGCTTTCCGAACATCCTCCCGATGAAGCGATGCTTGAGGCGCTGCGGTGTCTTCTCCAGGAAAAGGTGCTCCGCGCCGAACCACCCCCCGGTTTTTTTGCCACGCTGACCGAGGCCCTCCAGAGGCTTGCGGCCGGCAATCCCGCGTCTCTTTTTCTCGCGGTTCGCAGCAGCGCCCAGGAAGAGGATATGGATTTCTCCTTTGCCGGGCAGTTTCATTCCGTGTTGCAGGTTCCCCCCCGGGCCGAGGCGGTGTATCAGGCCTATCTCCAAGTGGCGGCCAGTCTTTTCGGCGCCAAGGCCATCCTCTACCGGCGGCAGGTGTTCCCCGAAGGCAGTCCCATGTCCATTGCCGCTTGTTGTCAGCGGATGATTCCGGCCCAGGCCAGCGGGATTATCTATTCCGTTGATCCCATGGAGCCCGGTTCGCGGAGCATGGTCGTGGTCGGCGCCCTGGGCCAGGGTCAGGCGGTGGTGGAGGGGCAGGTGCCCACGGATTTTTTCCGGCTGAGCAAGGATGAGGAGACGCGGATTCTTGAGCGGGTAATCGCCGCGAAGCATGAAGCCCTGATGCCCGCGGACGGAGACGACGGCGGGCTTGCCATGCAAAAGGTGCCCGCGGACAAGATTGATGCCCCTTGCCTTGGCGAACGGACCCTTTTGGAGCTTGCCGGAGCCGCCATTCATCTGGAAACCTTCTTCAAACGGCCCCAGGACATCGAGTGGACCATGGGCCAGGATGGCACTCTCTATATTCTTCAATCCAGGCCCCTGTTGATCACGGAGAGTGCGCGGGAGAAGCCCCTGCTTTCCGAAAAACTCGAAGGCTATGAACTCGTTGCCGCTGATGTCGGACGCGTGGCCCAGCAGGGCATCGGCGCCGGCCCGGCCTTTTGGGTGGAGACCCTGGCCGATCTCAAGGATTTTCCCCAGGGCGCGGTGCTGATCAGCCATCGCGATTCCTCCCAATACGTCCAGGTCATGCACCGGGCCGCGGCCATTGTCACCGAGGTGGGCAGCCCGACAAGCCACATGGCCACCCTCTGCCGGGAGCTGCGGGTTCCGTGCCTGGTCGGGGTTTCGGATATCCTGGCCAAGGTCGCGAATGGCGAGGAAATAACCGTGGATGCCGAGGACCGCCGGATTTACCGGGGCAGGGTGGTGGAACTTCTCACCTACCAGGCGACCACCAGCATGGACCTGCACATGGCCCCGGAGTTTCGCATGCTGCGCCGCATTCTCCGGAACGTTTCCCGGTTGAATCTGGTTGACCCGCTGATGCAGGAATTCAGGCCCGAAGGGTGCAAGACCTTCCATGACGTGCTGCGCTTCATCCATGAAACCGCGGTGCTGCATCTGGTGGAGCTGGGACGGGATGACCGCTGCCTGCCCGGCGGCCTGGCAAGACGGCTGGATCTGCCCATCCAGGCCGGGATTCTTGCCATCGACATCGGCGGCGGCATTGCCCCGGACGCCCCGCGCGACCAGATTCCCTTTTCCGCCATCCGCTCGATCCCCTTCCGTGCCATCCTCCAGGGCATGCTTTTTCCCGGGGCCTGGCACCAGGAAACCATGCCGGTGAGCTTCAGGGACATGATGCACAGCATGATGACCACCCCGCAGGACACCCTTTCCGGGCAATACACCGGCCACAACATCGCCATCATCAGCGAAACCTATGTGAATCTCTGCTTCCGGTTCGGGTATCATTTCAATATCATCGATGCCTTCTGCCACGACGTGGAGCGGGACAATCATATCTATTTCCGCTTTTTGGGCGGGGCCACGGACATTGCCAAGCGTTCGCGGCGGGCGACCCTCATCGCCACCATCCTCGAGGCCTTTGATTTCAGCGTCAAAACCAGGGGGGATCTGGTCATTGCCCGCACCGGCAATCTGGTTCAGAGTGAAATGGAGCGAACCCTGGATATCCTTGGCCGTTTGATCGGCTTCACCAGGCAGCTCGATGTACAGATGACGGACGACCAGGCCGTGGCCCGGTATGCCGAGGCGTTTCTCATGGGAGATTACGGCGTTGTTGCCGAAAAACGATAGCAGGGAGGAAGAAACAATGAGCGAGACAAACACGCGGCTTCTGGTGGTGGATGACGAACCCATTGTCGGCAAGCGGCTCAAGCAGGTGTTCGACAAAATAGGGTTCGCCATCGAAACCTATACCGATTCGGCCGCGGCCCTTGCGGCCATGGCGGAAAAACCGTTTGACATCGTGGTGACCGATCTTAAGATGGAGGGGATTGACGGCATCGAGGTGCTCAAAAGGGTCCGGGCCATGAACCCCGAGACCCGGGTGATCATCATCACCGGCTATGCCTCGCCGGACACGGCGGAACTCGCGGAACAGGAGGGGGTGTTCGCCTTTCTCGCCAAGCCGTTTAGGTTGGATGAATTGAAACAGGTCATTTACCGCGCCATTGAATCCGGCAGAGCCAAGGCATGAAACTCAATCCCCCCAAACCCACGGCGACGCGAACAGACAATCAGGCGGAAGCCCTCAGGCCCTGCCGGTTTCTCTTCCCCGGTGTCCGTTCCATCCGGGGAAAGCTTCTCTTCATGATCTCCATCGTCGCGGGCCTTGGCATCATCGCCACGGCCACCGCCACCTTTGCCCTGTGGCGCATGGAAGACAAGATCCGGATCATCGAGTCTTTCTACGAATTGAATCAGAAGGTGCTCGAAATCAGGCGTTTTGAAAAAAATTACTTCCTGTTCAACGACCGGAAGGATCTGCTGAACGCCCTGGACTATGTGGACCAGGTCAGGGCCGCCATGGTCGCGGTGAAGGCGGTTCTCCTGGAAAACAGAAAGGAGCTGGAATCCTTGTACGACAAGGAGCTTGGTGAGTACGAAGCCATTTCCCGCCGGCTTCTGCAGGATGGATTGTCTCCCCAAAACAAGCAATCCCTGGAAAATTCCCTGCGCAAACACGGCCAGGACATCACCAAGTCCATTTTTGACATGGATGCCAGGGCGCGGGTTCGGGTGGAACGCGAGGTCGCGGGCTACCAGAAAACCGCAGTGCTCATTCTCGCCCTGGCTGTTGGCTTGGGTTCCGTGCTGATCATCTATATGATGCGCTGGATCATGCGGCCCCTTTCCGCCATCCGCGAGGCCTCGGCCAGGATCATGCAGGGAGAGATGAACTCCATTCCGATGAATGACGACGTTCGCTGTTCGGTGGAAGGGATCGAGCTGGTCAACTCCCTGAATCTCATGCTTCAGGCCATAAATGTTAAGCAACACCAGCTGGTGCAGTCGGAAAAACTCGCGGCCATCGGCAAGGTCACCGCTGGCATCGCCCACGAAATCAACAATCCCTTGAACAATATCTCGCTCACCGCCGAGGTGCTGCTGGAGGATCTTCCCAACCTGGCCTGCAGCGAAAGGATGGACATGGTGCGCGATATCCTGGTTCAGTCGGACCGGGCCCGGGAGGTGGTGCACCACTTGCTTGAGTTTTCCCGGACCCGCAAATCCAATCTCATGGCGCCGGTCGATCTCGTGGCGTTGATGGAAAGTTCCATCACCCTGGTGAAGAATCAATTTCGCCTGGGCGGCATCGTCTACCGCTACGACCATCCCGGTCAACCGGTGCTGGTCAACGGCAACTCCAACCACTTGCAGCAGGTGCTGGTCAATCTGATGCTCAATGCGGTCCAGGCCATGCAGCCGGATGGCCATCTTGATCTTGTCGTGAGCGGCCAAGGGAAAGAGGCGCGGATAGTGGTCCGCGACACAGGGGGTGGCATTACCCCCGAGGCGTTGACCCACATCTTCGACCCGTTTTTCACCACCAAGAACGAGGGCACCGGTCTCGGCCTCTCCTTGAGCTACGCCATTGTCAAGGACCACGGCGGCGATATCGAGGTGGCAAGCGAACCTGGCAAGGGAACGGCCTTCACGATCACCTTTCCCCGGCTGGCCAAGGACGCCTGAGATGAATTTCCCAGCCAATCCCTTCTCCAGCGCGGCCAAGGAAGAACCAGCCTCGTTTGCCGTCTCCTTCCGGCTCTTCCGGCGGCTGCTTACCCTGAACAACGCGGTGCTGGAAAAGATCGGCCGCATGGAAGGGGCCCTGGCCGGAGAATATGTCTTTGACCGGAGATTCCTGAGCGAGGCGGTGGCCGGCTTGAACGAGCTGGTGCGGGAGGTGGTCTCCTGTCTGGGCGGCCTGACCGGCAACCGCTATCTTGTCCTGTACGACCGCTACGAGGAGATTGCCGGGAAACTTTCCGCGCTGGCCCTGGATTATGCCGGTCCGTATGACCGCCATCCCACCCTGGCCTATGAACTGCTCAACAGCGATTTCGAGGAGTTGGTGGGGGCCAAGAACGCAACTTTAAGCGAGATCCGCAACCGGCTGCATCTTCGGACCCCGGATGGCTTTGCCATTACCGTTGCCGCTTACCGCGAATTCATGGAGGCAAACGACCTCTTTGCCCGGATCGACGCCATCCTCGCCGCTCCGGGCTCCAGCCGCAAGCATAGCGAGCGCATCGCGGGATC
>Ga0074199_1002100_pt1 | contig 13573 bp, 7 predicted proteins | sample EPASupsiteSAE347_FD_64528 | JGI IMG/M metagenome (GOLD analysis project Ga0074199, IMG submission 64528) | Bioremediated contaminated groundwater from EPA Superfund site, New Mexico - Sample SAE3-47 | ecosystem: Environmental > Aquatic > Deep subsurface > Groundwater > Contaminated ...
AGCAACGGCCAAGATCTATCGAGAATTCTCGACACCATAAAATGGAAGACGGGGGTCCCAATCAAGTGGCAAGACCCCGAAAAACTACCGATTTATTGCTCGCTTAAAGATCGTCCTTGGCATCAGATACTTGAAAACATACTTCTATTCAACGGTTTATCTCTAACCCCGACACAAGAGAATCTTGCGATAATCAAAGGATGGAAATAACCGGAGTTTTTACAATGAGAATATTCCGTTTGTTATCGGCAATTCTTTTAGTCGTGTTGTTTCTTCCCGACTCCGCACCGGGTAAAATCGATGTTTCAGCGAAACAACCGCAGCTAAAACCGCTGAAAATCATTTTCCAATGGGGAGGCTCCGACAGCGGGTATCCCGGGAATCCTCCCTTTTTCATCATTCGCTCCCTTGATGAATTTGAAAAATTCTGGGCGCAACATCAACCGAATGAATGTATGCCCCATGTTGAATTCAGCAAACACATGGTGTTCGTGTGGGCTCCCGGGCCGACTCTTTTCGATTACCGTCCGACAAAAGTAGTCGGATTTCAAAGACGAGGAAAAGGATACCTCGTAATTTTGGAATACGATAGAAAACTTTCCGGCGGATATTGGAGAGCTCCCTTTTTAATCGCGATTCTATCCAAAGCGGATAACGGCGATATCAGCGTAGTCAGGCTTGGAAATAAAAGCTTGAGCGAAAAACCCTTGGTCCCTCTTTACCACATTTGGGAAATCGGCGCGGCTAGAACGGTGTCACCGCGAGAAATCGTCTATAAACCCCCTCAAATACCCACAAACAGCGGCGAGAAGCTTGCGGCTCCCAAAATCGTCGCCTCGAAACTTCCCGCTCTGTCTTCATCGACAACCTCGGGAAAATATCTGCCTCCGAAGGATATTCCCGGAAAAATACCGTCGTTGATAATACAAAAGGACGCCGCTTCAGCAAAAACCTCTTCATCCGCGGCAGGCAAAGTCGCGGCGGCATCGGATAACGGAAAGGCAAGCTCAACCGTGAAAGGGACGACAAATGCAAGGACAACGGCATCCTCAGGTGCAAAAATCGACAACGCCAAAACGAATACGACCGCAACCGGCAGGAATGGCGCCGCAAAAACCGCGAACAACGCCACAACTTCCGGCTCCGACAATACCAACACAAAGAATGCCAGCGATTCCGCCGATCCGTTCGGCGATGCCTTCAATCTTGATTTCTAATTTCTAACAACTAGAATGATTCAAGCATATATCGGAGACGGAAAAGGGAAAACCACCGCGGCGATAGGTCTTGCCGTCAGAGCTCTAGGCGCCGGAATGAAAGTCTGCCTGATTTTCTTCGACAAAGGAACGCAAACCTATGCTCACAATGAAATCAGCGTACTTGAGAAGATCGGAGTGACATGTCATGTTACGGGCGTAGAAAGAATGAATCCCGACGGTTCATTTCGCTTTGGTATAAAAGATGAAGATAAAACCGAGGCTGTTCGTGGAATACGACTTGCCAAAGATTGCATCGTGTCCGGGAAATTCGACATGGTTATATTGGACGAATTTCTTTCCGCGATTACTTACGATCTACTGCCTCCGAACAGCGTATCGGAAATCATCGGAATCGTCCATGAGAATTTCGAACTTGTGTTGACCGGGCGATGTGGAGACGAAAGCCTATTAAGCGATGTCGACCTTGTATCGAAAATCGCGAAGATTCGCCATTATTTCGACAAAGGGATACGCTCAAGAGCGGGAATCGAGTTCTAGACCGGCTATTTATTGAGAAGGTATAAATTCTTTCTCGATCAGCGTGATTATTTTGCCCTGACGGTTTCCAGTGTTTGCCGTAATTTCACTATTGTCGCGGGGGCATGATATCCGGAAACCGTCGCATTCGGGTATACTCTACAGCCCGGCCCCATGACGGTTCCAGGGTTGGTAACCGAATTGCAGCCCAACATGCAGCCGTCACCCAATATTGCTCCGAATTTCTTCAAGGCGCTTTTATAGACAATCCCGGATGCGTTAACGTTTACTTCGCCGGCATCGTTTTTAAGATTCGATAGTTTTGTTCCTGCTCCAAGATTAACTTTCGTTCCCAAGATGGAATCGCCCACATAATTGAAATGAGGTGCTTTCGCCCCGGGAAGAAAAACCGAACGTATTATTTCCGAAGCATGGCCGATGATGGCGCCGTCACCGACGAGGACATGCCCGCGAATAAAAGCGCCGTGGCGAATTTCAACATTGGCTCCGATAATCGTTGGGCCTATTATCATTGCGCCGGCTTGAACGCGGCTTCCGCGACCGATGAAAATATCCTCGCCTTTTAGGATGGCTCCTTCTTCTACAACACCGAGTATTTGAGGTTTAACCTTCCCGGCGATGAATCCTTTTTGAATCCGTTTTAGAATATCCCAAACATAGATTATATCTTCAAAACCTTTCAATTTGGTTTCAAATAATTCGGGAAAAAGAAATCCCTCAAGCATTTTAAAATAATCAGAAAAATTGAACATACTTTCCTCCCAATTCAGCGACCTGGTGAATTACAGGCTCGTAATATAACCTATTCATTTCATTTCATGCAAGGCCATATCGTCCATTCGTCCATTAACTCTCGAATCAAGCCGGTAATCATTTCTCGACGGAACGAACATTTTTTCCCGCTCGACAAAATTTTCTTAAGCCGCACGCCAGACAATCATCGGCGTTTTTGCCGTGAGTACAAACGCGGGATATTCCCAGATGGCAAAGAGCAAAGTCGTATTTCACGGGATCGGCGGGATCCATTTTTCTCAATGCATCGGTAATTTCCTGCGCGGTTCTCCAATCATCCTGCGATCGTTCGGTTAAACCCAGGTTGCGTGATATTCTGCTTATATGCCGATCCAGGGGGATGACAAGCTTCGAGGGCGATACGTTCTTCCACAAACCCAGATCGATACCGTCATCGGACCTGATCATCCAGCGCAGAAACATGTTCCATCGCTTCACGCAACTTCCGCTCGCGGGATTCGGCAAGAGATGTTTAAGACTCGCGGGCAATGCCTCAACTTTTCCGGCCACTACCCGACACAAATCGGCGTGGAGGGAAATCAACCCGGATTTAATCGTCAGGTCTTTATCCCATCCGGGTTTAAACGACTCCCACAATCCGCCTTTGTCGTTTATTACCTTTCCGATTCCTCGAGCGAATATTTCGATTTCATTATCGGTATTCAGGCGATATTTCGGCCAGCAAATATTCGGACGCTTGTCTGAAATAAGATCGAGAAATCGATCATCGCATTTATTAAGAATCAAATCGATGACCCGCATGAAATGTTGAACTTTACCGTATGCCAACATTGCGGAAAACAACCCGATGGCTTCAACTTCCCGTCGCGGTCTTTTTTCACATAAAAAGCGGCGTGGAAAGAACACCGGGTCGCTTTTTATTCTCTCAATTACCGGGAAAGACTCGATGACTTGTTCGAGTCTTTCCTTCAAACCGACCGGGAGATCGAAATCTCTTGAATGTTCAATAATGGAAGGAGCTTCCTCCAATGAATTCACGAAGCAACGATGTCGGCGGAACTTCCTTCGGATCAAGAGGTTTGAATAATCCCAGAAGTCTCGAAATGCGACGCGCATCTCCGTGCGCGAGGCTTTCGGATTGAATATCCTGCAATAACGGTTCAGCCAGATTTTTCAAGATAGCCCATTCGTAGGGAACGGCGGAATTAAAAACCATATCGGCTCCTTCCTGGAAAGGAAATATGTTTCGCTCCTCGCCGCGCCTAACCGACGGCCACCTCAATATCGTGTCTTCAGCGGAATAACCGCGAAATTTCTTGTCGCGAACCAGTCTTCGGATAAGTCTCGTATCCGTCGTGGGAATCCGATTATAATCATCAATGACAAGCTGCGTAAGCGCCGAAATATAAACTTTGAACTTACTCGAAGGCGGAACTGAACGCGTCAGTTCGTTGTTCAATCCATGAATTCCTTCGACGATGACGATTTGGTCCTCATTGATGCGCATTGGTTCGGTATCACGTCTTCTGTGCCCGTTCGCAAAATCAAATTTCGGAATTTGAATGGTTTGTCCTTGCAAAAGCTGTTCGAGGTGATGATTAAAAAGTTCGAGATCAAGCGAATGTATGCACTCGAAATCATAATTTCCGTCTTCGTCTTTCGGGGTTTGATCGCGATTAAGGAAATAATTGTCGAGAGAAAGGGCTATCGGTTTCAAACCATGAACTCTAAGTTGAATACAAAGACGCTTACTGAATGTGGTTTTTCCGGAACTGGATGGTCCCGCGATCAACACGATACGACATGTTTTTCGACGCGTGATTTCATCGGCAATTAAACCGATTTTCCTTTCATGAAGAGCCTCGGCGATCTTTATGAAATCCGAAATATCGCCGTTCTGAATAATCTGATTCAAGCGGCCGACATTGTTGACCTCGAGAATTTTTCCCCATTCCTTGCTTTCACGGTAAACTTGAAAAATTTTCGGTTGATCTTTTATTTCCGACGGATTCGACGGATCTTCGAGTTTTGGAAAAAGAAGAACAAAACCGTTGGAATAGGTTCTCAGTTCAAACACCTTTAGATATCCGGTTGAAGGCACCATTGCGCCCAAGTCTATGTCGTAGTATTTCCAGCTTGAAACAACTCCGACCGTATCGGTATTTAAATTCTGTACCAATCTGGCTTTTTCCGGATAACCTTCTTTTTTGAAAAGAGCGACCGCTTCGGCTCGAGTAAGTGTTTTCTTATCGAAAGGTTCATTTTTTGAAATTATATTCTGCATTTTTTCCGAGATGTATCCAAGTATCGTATTTGATACGGGAACATCGGTGTATAAATCATAATAAAAACCGTTTCCGATCGAGTGCCCGATAACAAGACGAGCATTTCGATACAACTCAAGAACCGCTCTGGCCAAAACGAATGTGATGCTTCTCCGATAGCATTCTTGGCCGACGGGACTTTTATAAGTAAGAAATTCCACGGGACAGTCCATTTCCGGGCAAAAGTCCAGGCTTTTTATATCGTTATCGACGCGAGCGCAAAGGAAAGGATGACTTGGATCTTGCGGCTGACTTTTTGCAGCCTCAATTATCGGAACACCCTTTTCCTGCGTAATATTTTTGCCGTCACTCAACATCAATGTAATTTCATCATCCATCATCATTACCCTTTCACGTTGTATTAAAAAATCACAAAGAAACAACCCCGCGCCGACCGACACGGGGTTGCACAGTCAATTCCTATTGAAAACCGACATTGCTCCGTAAGACCATTTTCAATGCCAACTTATCATCCGTCCAATAATTATGTCAAGAAACGAAATTCCCCCGACATTCAAATCAACATAATTCATTTTTCGCGTATTTTCATAATCGTGATTTCCGATAATCGTTTCGTAGCCCAGGCGGCTCAGTTCAGCGCAATGATGAGGCGTATTTCGAGAGACTTGCAAGGCAACTTTCAATGGAACTATTGCTTCCATTGAGGTTCAACAAGTGAGGTAGATCGATCTCATGAGTCTTTCCGTCAATTGCTATACTCATCCCAGGTTCCGGGCGAACTTTCCCGATTTTGAAGACGGGAATTCGTTTTTGTTTCGCGTCGTGTAAAAATGCGGATTCTTCATGCCCGCTAATGGCGAATACAAGTTCATATTCTCCAAGTCCGAAGGCATTTACCAGCCAAAGAGGAAATTGTATTTGCTGCAACAGCGGCAATATTCTCAAATCATAGAGTTCCTGTCGATGTTCGAAATGTATCCCAATTTTATTTAAATCCGCTATAATGGCTAATGCTTGAAATAATCCGGCGCTGGTATCGATAGCGCATTTCATCCATGGCGCCAGCAACTCGCCTTCGTGGACACGCGCAACGGGCCGATAGTCCTTTTCCAATCTCTCCCAGGTTTTTCGATCCGTGGCTTTTGAAATAGCGTAAAGATTTCCTTTGCCGAGGGAACCTGTAATATAAAAAAGGTCGCCGACGGCCGCCCCTGTTCTTTGAACCGGTCGAGGTCGAAGAATCCTACCTATCGCGGCACAGGTACAACTTATTTCGTTTGAAACTTTAATATCGCCGCCAAGACAGAAAGTCGCATATTTACTAAGAGCTCCTTGCGCACCCATAAAAAAACGTTCACACCATTCCGGCGTACAGTTGTTCGGAATCGACAACGCAAGCAAGACCCCTATAGGTGCGGCACCGACGGCGGCCAGATCGCTCATTCCACAAACTACGGAACTCCACCCGATGACGAAAGGATCGTTAAAAAAATCAAACTCTTTCTGAACAATATCAATGGTAAAAGCAAGATAAGATCCATCCGGCTGGCGGATAATTTCGGAATCGGCCTGATGCTTTTTGTTGATCATCTCAGGATTTCGCAATAAAACTCGGGTAAGCCTGTTTATATGCGCAAACTTCGTATATTGGTCAAGATCTGCCATTCAAGAATCCTATTATAGAATTTGTTAAAGAGATAAAGAGATATTCTAAATGATTTGTCGTATTTAATCAAAAAAAAATAAATTCAGCAGGGAATATTTTTTTTAAATGATTCGTATCAAAGCTAGCCAACGAAAAAATCAAAGGGAATTTTTCACCGCGAAGGCGCAGAGGCGCGAAGAAAACACCTTTAATAGCCATTCTCTGCGCCTCGGCGTCTCCGCGTTTTTTCTTGCCCCAAATTGGTTAGCTTTTATGCGTTTCATTGTTTTTTTTTAATGTTTGCCTCTTGTTTAGAGCTTGTAAGAAAATAACCATTACAAATAGTTGTTTACAGGCTCTTATGGCCGGTCGATGAAAGAAATTTGTTACAGTTCTTTATTAACAAGGCCTCAGCTGAGATGACGTTTTCTTTTTTTGCCGTCATCAGAGAAGAACGACAAGTCAAGTAAAATTCTCTTTCGAGATGATAATAAAACGATTATAATCAACGGGTTTGTCGATCTTGCAAATATACGTTTTTAAAAGTTCTCATGCAATATCGACTTTCATCATAATTATGGCGGACATGAACCTTCAGTGAAAAAATATACGGCTAATTCCGATTACGCGCTGTCTTTATCGCTTCCCGCTCAATTCGCAAGTTCCGAATTATTGAAACTTACCGCGGGAATCGGAATTCCTACTTTTCTCGATTTCCACTTTCCGCGCCTTGGAGAAATCACCGCCACACTGAGCCGTCTTCAAGGGAAATTGAATATTCGGCTTTTTCAAGCCACGCAGGATGTTCTTGGGGAAGCAATCCATTCCCCGCCGAACAGAGTAAAATTCTATATCGAAGCCGGACAAGCTAAAACCGAAGGCGCGCAAAAACTATTCGCGACCGGAGCGATTGCCGGCGTCGTCGTTCATTGCCTCCAGGAAATCGAAGAAGCCGCCGATTATGAAGGAATAAAGATAATCGGGCGCGGAAATGAAGCCGGAGGATTATCCGGTCCGCTCAGCACATTTGTATTATTCCAACTTCTTCGCCGTAATCTCGGGAATAATTTCATACTCGAAGGCGGTCTGGATTTGCCCGCTGCCGTCGCCGCCGTTGCCGCAGGAGCTTCCGGTGCCGTTTTGGGTGCGGCCTGCTGGGGATTTCAAGAATGCGGAAGAGCTTTATCGGAAGTCGCGCTGCAATTCAGAGGCCCCGATTCCGTGAGGCTTTCCGATAAAAACGGTTGGGGATTCCGTTTCGGATGTCGGAATCAACCCAATTTGGAGGCATTACGCCGATCGATCTGTGAAATATCCATCGATCAATGGCCGGAAAAACTTCCGCCGGATCATCTCCCCGTCGGTCAAGACGTCGAGTTTGCCCGACGAAACGTGACCCTTTACGATGATTTGGGTAATTTCTTGAAGCAAGCCCGCAATAAAATCGAAAAAGCTCAAATGCCTTCAAAACTTCCCGGATTAGGTTGTGCTATGGCCATGGAGCTCGGAACCAAATACCCTATCGTTCAAGGACCCATGGCCAGAGTCAGCGTTAATTCGAACTTCCTTAAAGTCGTCGCCGATTCCGGAGCCCTCCCCGTTCTCTCATTCTCAAATCTTGATATCGAAAGATGTCGCGAAATATTCCAGGAAGTTAAGCGACTGGATTTGCATCCGGCCGTAGGACTTAATGCTTTAAAAATGTTCGAATCGCTTCTGGATTCCCAAATCGAATTCCTGAAAAATGATGTTCCACCCTTTGTTTGGGTAGGTGCGCCTCAACCGGCCGTCGTTTCACGACTAGTTAAGGAAGGCTTTCAAGTGGTCTCGCATCTTCCGATCGCCGGAATGCTTTCTTCCCTACGCGAGACGGAATGTCGAATATTCGTCGTCGAAGGTTCTGAATCCGGAGGCCACATCGGTAAATATACAAGCCTTATCCTTTGGCAACAGGTTCTGAATGAAATTTGCGAACGCGGCTGGCAAGATGACATCAGGCTTTTATTCGCCGGTGGAATAGCTTTGCATGGAGGCTTTGAATTCATCGCCGCTCTTGTTGAATCATACGGATTGACCGATCGTTTGAACTGGGGAATACAACTCGGAACAGCCTATTTGGCGACCCGTGAAATCGTCGAGACCGGCGCCGTAAGTCGTAATTACAGAAATTGGGTTTTAAACAGCGATGTAACCTTAATTACCGGGGAGACTGTCGGTTTGAGGGTTCGTCAAGTCGCGTCGCCTTTCGTCGAGGAAATACTTGAAAAAGAAGAGACGATGTTGAGAATTGAAATTTCTCTCACGGATCGACGCGAAGCCTTTGAAGGAGATAACGTCGGAAATCTTTCGCGCGCCGTTGCGTCCAACGAAGGAGAAGACGGATGTTTCATGGCCGGGGAAGTCGTAGCCGTGTTGGACAGAATTCTATCGATAAAAGATCTTCACAAAGAAATCATCGGCGACATTACCCCATTGCGCGGATCGAATGAAAGCCGATCCTTAAGCGCGCGATCAGCTTCGTCGCTCGCACCCGCCGTTGCGGCACCCTCGATAATCGAACCCATCGCGGTTATCGGCATCGGGTGTGCCTTCCCGGAATCTCCCGATCCCATAACATTTTTTCAAAATCTTCTTGCAAAGAGATGCTTCATCAAGCCGATACCGGCAGATCGCTTGGACCGGGAGATTTATTTCGGTGATAATCCGACGAAACCTTTTACGACTCAAAGTCAAATCGGCGCGTTCATTGATGATCTGAAATTTGAACCGATGCAATATGGCATCCCTGAATCCACCGCCGACAAAATGGATCCCGAGCAAAAACTGGCTTTGATATGCGCACGCCAAGCTCTCGTAGATGCGGGATATCTTGAAAAAAAAATCGATCGGGAATCATTCTCCGTCATAATCGGCACCGGCATTGAAGGTATCGCTCATGCCAAAAACCTCAGATATATCAATTTCCATGAGTTTTTGCACTCCTTCCGCAAATCTGTAAAAGGCATGGAAGAAGAATCGATCGTCTTAAGAGCGATGAAAAAATTCAAAACTCACTTACACACCCAGTCTATTACGGAAGACAGCCTTAACGGCGAAATGAAAAGTCAAATTTCCGGAAGAATAAGCGCCGTATTCGATCTGCATGGGCCAAATTTTACGATCGATGCGGAATGTGCATCGAGTCTTACCGCCGTAAGCCTCGCCGTAAATGCGTTAAGGAGAGGCGAATGCAAATTGGCGCTTGCCGGCGGAGTCGACATGCATATTTCCACTCCGACTTTTTTGACATTTTCCCAAGCGAAGCTTCTCTCCGCCACGGGCTCTTTTCCTTATGACCATCGAGGCGACGGTATGGTATTGGGCGAAGGAGGAGGGCTGATATTATTGAAAAAATTATCGAATGCCCTCAACGATGGCGATCGTATTTACTCGGTGATATTAGGTACCGGACAATTCAGTTGCGGCAAAACCTCCGATTTGATCAATCAGAGAACCGAATGGCAGTTTCGTGCATTGAAATCCGCATGGGATGAATCCGGAATCGATGCCTGTAAAGCTGGTTATATCGAAGGGAACGGAACCGGAAACCCGATTGAAGACGAAATAGAACTTTCGGTTCTGGGTCGATTGCTTTCAGGGCGGGAATTAAATCTTCCGCCGATTCCTATCGGAAGTGTAAAAGCGATGATGGGAAATCTTAAAGCCGCCTCCGGTATCGCGGGGTTGATAAAAGCCATATTAGCGGTTCATCAAAGGACTATTCCGCCTCAGGTTAATTTCGAACGATTTCTTAAAAACGGTTTCGGCAGTAATTTGCCTTTTTTCGTTCCGACAAAGATCTGCAAATTCGAAGGTGAAAAATTCTTTGCCGGCATTTCTTCTTTCGGCTTTGAAGGTGAGAATCGGCATCTTGTAATTACTGAAGCTCCGGCAAACAAAAAAGAGTTAACGATTTTTTTCAACGAAAACACGCTTAGTATTGAAAATTCCGGCAATGAAACCGGAAAAGGCCGGATATCGGGAAAAGGTTTGACTGCGGCGGTTTTCCCCGGTCAGGGTACGCAATATTTTAATATGCTCAAATCCTGGAACGGCATGGAACGTTACCGGAAAATCCTTCAAACCGCGGAAGAAGTATTTAGCGGTATAAATAAACAATCTCTCACGGATTTTATTTACGGGGAAAACAATCTTAAATCGGATTTATCTGCTCACCAGAACCCCGAAATTCTGTTACGTAATACCCTTATCGCGCAACCCTCGGTCTTCGCCGTATCCGTAGCTCTTCTCGAAACCCTCTGCGAAAGCGGATTCTATTTCGACCTTGCACTTGGCCATAGTATCGGAGAATTTTCCGCACTATATGCCGCCGGAGTATTTTCTTTCACCGATGCCATGAAAGCCGTTTGTCTTCGAGGACATTATATGACCAATCTTCCCACCGAAGACCTTGGGTGCATGGGACTAATCAACCTCCCGACGGAGAAAGTCGTTTCTTTTATCAATGATGTCTTAGGTTACATCGTTGTGGGGAATTACAACTCGCCCCATCAAACTGTCATTACGGGAGAAACAAAAGCGGTCGAAGAAACTCTCAGGCACTTTTCTTCCCGCGGTATCGTTACTCACCGCTTAAACTTGGCTGCCGCATTCCATTCTCGAATAGTCACTCCGGCGGTTGAACCTTTCAGAAAGCTGTTGACGAATTTGGAGATAAAAACGTCGAAAATCCATATTCCCGCATGCATCAAGGGTGAATGGTTTCCATGCTCAAGCGACAATCTACCGGAAACCGAAGCCAAGGCAAAAATCGTCGATCTGCTTTGCCGACAAATAATCCAACCGGTTGATTTTATAGATCAGATCGAGCGGGCTTATACATTCGGAGTTCGTAATTTTATTGAAATCGGTCCGATGAACGGTCTGACGACATACATCGGAGAAATACTGAAAGATCGTCCGCATTCATGCGTTTATCTCGATCAGCCGCAAATCGACTGTGAAACGATAATTTCACGCATTCTCTCGCACGCGACTTATCTGTGATTCGAACGATTTTCTTCGGCTAACGGAACGATCCAGTCTGCTCTCCCAGCTTTCCTTCATCAGACGGAAGGGGAAAGGGATGATTTCGTCTCCTCAGCTGGCTCGGCGGGAACGGCCTTGGCCGGAGCGGGCAGAATGCGGCCAAGCCAGACGACCGCATCGTCGAAAAGCGTGTAGGCCACCGGTGTCAAGAGCAGGGTGATCAACAGACAGAGGCTCTGGCCACCGATGACAACGATTGCCATCGGAGCACGGGTGGCGGCGCCGGCTCCCTTCCCGAGGGCCATGGGCAACATTCCAGCCACCAAAGTGATCGTGGTCATCAGGATTGGGCGCAGACGTGCCAGGTTGGCCTCCCGAACCGCAACGGGCCGGTCCAAACCCTGATTTCTGAGAGTGTTGGTGTAATCGATCTGCAGGATGGCATTCTTTTTGACGATGCCAAACAACATGAAGACGCCCAACGCCGAGTTGATATTCAGGCTGCTGCCCACCGCCAGTAATGAGATCAACGCGAATGGGATCGACAGCGGCAGGGAAAACATGATGGTGATGGGGTGCAGGAGCGACTCGAATTGCGCGGCCAGAATCATGTACATGAAGATGGCGCTCATGAAGAACGCGACAACGAAACCGCGGACAGCTCGCCCCATTTCCTGCGAACGCCCGGTCAGACCATATTGGTATTCCGTGGGCAGGTTCATCTCCTTCACAGTCGCTATTAGGAACGAGTTGGCATCACCCAATGCCCCCGAAGGGCTTAGGTTGGCCTGAAGTGTGATGCTCCGCTGCCGGTCCTGCCGGTCGATCTGGGCCGGACCAAACCCGCGGGACACCGAGGCGATGGAATCCAGGCGGATCATTCCCCCGCTGTTGTTGGGAAACATAAGGCTTGAGACAGCTTCAATGCTTTGACGGTCGTCTTCCCGGAGGCGAATCCGCACTTCATACAGTTCATCGGCCTCTTTAAAACGGCTGATCTGGTCGGCCCCGCCGATGAGGGTGCGCAAGCCGCCCGCCAGCGTATCAAGGCGGACGCCCATCCTATAAGCCCGCTCCCTATCCAATTGGATATGGACCTCTGGTTTGCGGTCGATAAAGGATGAATCGGCATTGGCAAAGTTGGGGTTTTGTCGAGCTTTTTCAGCGATAGTCTTCATGAAAGCGTTGATCTTATCGAGGTCAGGACCCTTTATAAAGAATTGGACGTCGGCCTGACGGCCGGTCCCGATACTCGACACTCCCTGGACAGCCGGGCGAAAGGTCGGGTAGGCCTTCATAATCTTGCGTGCCTCCTCCATGGAATCGAACTGGGAGAAGGTTCGTTCTTTCATGTCAATGAGCTGGACATAAATCTGGGCTTCGTTAACGCCGACTCCGGTGCCTTCCCCTATGGTTGAAAACAGGTGACGGACACCCGGCAGTTTTCCGATCTTCTCCTCGATCTCCTTGATGTAGGCGAGGGTTCCGTCGATGGACGCCCCTTCGTCGGTCCGGAAATAGATGGTGTATTCGCCCATGTCGTCGGGGGGCATGAAGTCCATCTTCAAGAGTTTTCCCACCGGCTTGATGCTAAGCACGCATAAGACCGAAACAAGCACGATCAACCAACGATGCCGCAGGGAAAAATCGAGCAGGAGGCCATAACCGCCCTGCATGAGGCGGTTGAGCACACTGTCTTTGCTGTGTCCTTTGTTGAGGGCAAAGCGGTAAGCAAAGAGCCGCGAACAGAGCATCGGTGTCAGTGTGAAGGAGACCACGATTGAAATGAGGATGGCAAAGGCGATGGTCAACCCGAAGTTGTTTAAGAAACGGCCGACCACCCCATACATGAACGCGATCGGCACGAAGATGACCGCAAGAGACAACGAGGTGGCCAGGACCGCCGAGCCGATCTCCTCGGTGGCATCTCCTGAGGCTTTCATGGAATCGCTGCCCTTTTCCTCCATATGACGGAAGATGTTTTCCAGCACGACGATGGCATCGTCGATGACGATACCGACAGACAGCGTGAGGCCGAGCATTGACATGTTGTTGAGGGTGAAACCCATGAGTTTCATGAGCAGGAAGGTTGAGATGAGCGAGAT
>Ga0074199_1002104_pt1 | contig 13545 bp, 17 predicted proteins | sample EPASupsiteSAE347_FD_64528 | JGI IMG/M metagenome (GOLD analysis project Ga0074199, IMG submission 64528) | Bioremediated contaminated groundwater from EPA Superfund site, New Mexico - Sample SAE3-47 | ecosystem: Environmental > Aquatic > Deep subsurface > Groundwater > Contaminated ...
GGGGAACATCTCCAGGAGAAGCTGCTCGGCCCTTGCCTGCGCGAGATCCAGGTGGGCCCCTTCGATCTCAATGTCCTGGTCGAACACCCCGGAGAGCTCCGAGGGGAAGAGGAGCCTCAAGACGTCCCTATGCAACATTGACAACCCCCGGCCTGATGATCTCGTCGCTTGCGGGTGTGACGTCGCCCGCTGGCGTGACAACCGTCGCGTTGTCAGCCCCGTTCATCATGGCGATCTGGACCAGCTTCGACCGGTACAGGGTTTGACCCGGAATCAGCGTTTCCATCCATGCCGTGATGTCCGACGCTACCTGTGTTTTATTGACGTCGCTGCCGGTTACGGTGAGATCCACGTTCTCTTCCAGTACTGAGGGGGCAAGGACCCTGACCGCCGAGGCGGTGACCGGTCGCACGTCGTCGATGTGATCCTTTACCAGCTTTACGAGGGACGTGACTGTATACCCCTCGCCGGATTCGGTGAAGATGTCCGTGTCCAGGGTGAGTTGTGTCTCACTGTCGACCGAGACCACCTTCGCCGTCGCGAGGGATGACGTATTCCCCGCCAGGTCTCCCTTTGCGACTCCCGAGGTCTGGAATGTGGCTGCCGCATCGATGAGCTTTAGAGCAACAACGGAGGTAGCTGTCCCCGTGAGCGTGTCGTAAGATGAGGGCACCTGAGCCCCGGTGTTCGTCTTGTTTGCCAGGATGACGACATCCACGGTCCCGAGCCCCTGGGCAAGAGGGAAGCAGTACGCAGACGCCACGTTATCGATCTCCCGAGCCCACTTGACGTAATCGTATTTGTTCCCGCCTGCGGGCGGCCGCCTGATGTAGTCGAGGAGCCGTGCGAGCAGTGCTGAATCGGTCTCGTTGTATGTCCGGGAGAGTCCCCGGACCCAGGCGTGATGCTCGAGAGCTTCCGTCTCCGCTGTATCGGGGAAGATCTGCTGCGAGATCCACTCCTGGTAGTGGTAGAGACCCCAGAGCGCCGAGGCGAGGCAGGCGCTCTTGATAAAGATGAGCGAGCCCTGCGATGTGTCCGCCTCGGGGAACTGGTTTCTGTAGTCCGTCAGGATCTCGTTAAGAAGCTCGTCAAAGTCCTTTTGAAAATTCATACAACCTCCACAAACCGTTCGAAGGTGACCTGGCGGCCGTTCGCCTCAGTGACCTCAACAATGAACTTGAGGCGGTGAAGATCCTGGGTACGGTCACGCTGGGTGTGTACGTCTATTCTGGTCGCCCTTCCTGTATCAATGAGCCACCGAAGGGCCTCCTTGCAGTATTCCTCCGCCAGGGCCGCTGTCTTCTCGGTGTTCTTGGCGCGCTGCAGGAGATGGAGCCGTGAGCCGAATTCGGGGTTCTGGAACCACGAACCCCGCTTCACCATGAGGCTCAGGAACACGTTGTTCATGATGTCTTCAGCGGGATCGAAGGTCATCTGTCCCATTGCGTCTTCATCCGTCAGTATCTTGAAGTCCATTCCTTCCCCTAATGACTGTGGTGGTTCGTGTTGCCGGCGCCGTCGATGATCGTCCCTGTCGCGCTGATATTCCCCGTTGCCGTGATGCTTCCTTCAAGCTGGAAGTCTCCCCTTAAGGTCGCTGAGGCTCCTGCGCCTCCGGACAGAGACGCCATTACAATCGAATCCGCCTGGATGGTAACGGCCGGGGCCTTGATGAGCACTGAGGCCGATGCATTGACTGTGGCGTCGACGGCGTTTATCACGGCCGTCTTCGTGGTGATGGCCACCTCGTTCTCTACGTCCGCAGTCAGCTTGTTGCCGCTTTTGACGTAGATCTCCTTGTTACGCATCATCCGGATGTGATCTCCCTCGTCCGTATAAAGACATACCTCGCCGGCCTCGATGCCGAGCCGGTACCTGCGGTCGTCGGAGGCGATCATCACGATGTGATTGTCCTCCTGGATGAGGATGGCCTCGGAGCCTGCCAGCGGCCGGGAGGTGAAACCGTAGTGCTGGAAGTACTCCCGGTTTGTTATGGTCTCATCGGTCCTGCCGGCGGCGCTGAATCGTTTTATCACCCCTTCAACGACCGATTGAATAATGCCCCGTATCATTTTGCCACCCCCGGTTTGCCGAGCTTTAGGCTCGTGTAGGTACCCTGCCGTGACAGCTCCATGGTGCGGCCGTAGATGAGATACGTCCCTTCTAAGCCAAGCACCTCGTCCCTGACCGTGCAGAGTTCATTGATAGCCCAGTTTCTGCCGCCCTGGCTGTGATGCGGGACCTTGTAGCGAAGCTGGAACCCGTCATGGCGCGCCTTTTCCATGAGCATGCGGGCATGGAGTGCCGGGCTCTGGTAGTCGTTGTTGTCCTTTACGACCATGGGCTTGTAGAAGGGCACCGAGCTGTCTGATGTGCTGGCCTTTGTATTGATCCTGCTCGACTCGAAGTCGTCGGTCCCCTGCTGCTGGCCGATGACGGTGATCTTCGAGTATTGCTTCGAGATATCGTTTGTCATCTCTCCCTCGAGGACGTTGTTCTCCTTGCCCTCCCGGGTGCAGACAATTTTGTAGAGCGGTGTTCCCTTCTCCCTGGGCTTGCCGAAGACGAAGGTGCCGTCGGGAAGGCAGAAGAACATCATGCCGCGGCTTGCGGAGTATTGCTTCAGGGCCTCGAAGACAGTCATGCCCGGCTCGATCTGCGAGAAGTTGTGAGGGGCATCGATGAGGTTAAGCGAGGAGTCCCCGGAGGCCTTTCCCTTCTTCAGGCGCCCGGCGAAGTCCTCCTGGTAGATGATCTTCTCCCGGTTGATAAAGGGTATGGACGAAAGGAGGCGCTCTGCCAGGGACTTCACCGTCGTGCCCTGGAGTGTGAAGAACTCCTCGCAGTAGGAGTCGACGATAAGGCCCATGAGGTCCCGGCCTTCTATCCTGAGCTTCTGTCCGGACTTATCGTAGCTCTTGTTCACGCGATCGATGATCCCGGTAAGTTCCAGCGCGCCGTTGACGTAGAGCTCGCACCTCTTCCCCGCTGTTACTTCTGTCTCGGGATGCGCCAGCTCCAGGGAGAAGGCGTCATCGGCCGTGTAGATATCGGCCTCTATCGTATAGGAGAGCCAGTTCTTGATGGCCGTGCTGCCGACGCGCAGCTCGATGTTATCGGACATACATCCTCACCTCGCCAGCAGGGGTGAAACTGGGGTTCTTGATGCGGTTGATGCTGTTGATCCGGTTCGCGTAATTGTACGGCAGGCCGTACTTCAGGCAGAGAAGATGCAGGGGCAGGGTGCTCTGTGTCTCGACGGTTACGATCTTGTCCCTCTCCAGCTTGATGTCGTTGACATGGGCAAGGAGATCCGCGGCCATGGTCTTGAGGCTCTGTGTCCTTCGGGAGAGGTCGACCCCTGTCTGAAGACCTGTCCGGGCATTGCCGAGGATCATCTCGATCTCGTCGACGGTTAGGATCTGCTCGGTTGATTCCGGCTTTATGTAATTGCCCAGGGCATCGAATGAGGGAGTTGTCTCGAGACGCTTGACCACCTCGCGATTATCCTCGTCATCCCGGAAGACATACGCTGTCTCGAGGCCGAGGCGCTGCGCCGAGGCGATTGTCACATACTTCGAGAATGTGGAGTTTATTGCCCCATCCTGGGGGGCTCCTGAGTCTTCCGTCTCATCGAACAGGGAACTGAAGGTGCCTGCCAGGCTGCTAAGAAAGCGGGTTGGTGAGGTGCGAAGGCTGTCGTAAAGGGTCGAATATCGCTCCAGAGTCCGTGCCAGTGTCCCGATGACAACCCCGCCCAGAGTGTTCGGGAATGTTATCATCGCCAGGAGTGAATTCACGGGGTTTGTGATGGTTGTCAGCGTCCCAGCGAGGTCGCTCACAAAGGCGTCTGTCGCCTTGACATAGCCCCTTGCCTGGACCGAGATATCGTTGAACTGGTCAATGAGGGGCTGCACGGGATCAAGGATGGCCGAGAGGATCTCCATCGCCTCGGCGCCGAGGATCTCCCGGACATCGGTCTCCAGCTCCTCGATGAGTTCGGTCTGGCCGGCGGCGAAGGTATCCTCGCATCCCCAGTCGACGGCTCCCTTGTTGACGTACTTGGGTTGCGCCTGCGCCTCTGTGATGAGACCCTCGGTAAAGGCAAGGTCCACTTCCGCCGTCTTCTTGCGGTCATCGTGGCGGATCGAGATAGAATCGATGGAGCCCTTTATCAGGCCGTACTTCGGGTGAAGGAGTTCGAAGAGTTCCTTCTTCTCCAGGTGCTTTACGAAATCCTTATGCGCCTCATACGTCTCCTCGTACCAGTAGCAGCGCATCTTGATGACGCGGGCCTTCTGTCCCATGTTCTCAAGAAGGGCACCATGACGGAAGGGGAACTCGTACTTTGCGATGGACACTTCTATCGTGTCCTCGATGTTCTCCATCTCGAGGTTGAAATCGTCGATCTTTGCCTCGAACTTGTTATCGTCTGCCATTAGAAGACTCCCCGGTTCATGCTGTTTACCGCGACGTTGGCGCCCATATCATCCGTCGTCACCGTGGATCTGCCGTTCTGATCGACGGTTATATTCATCTTTATGTCGTTCTTCACCTCTGCCTTACCGAAGAGACTCGGCAGGTCGGTGTGGATCAGATCGTAGATGTACTCACCGAGGGAATCATTACGGCCGTAGGTTTTTTGTTCGATCAGTTTCCCGATGAGATAATTGATGCCCGTGCCGACGGCGTAGCCGCCGCCGAAGGCAAGACCCGCCTGCCCCGCGCCTTTTGCAAGACCGGCAAGCTTTCCGGCTGATCCCGCTGCCCCTGGCAGAGAGCCCGGACCGAGAGGTATTGTCCCTGTCCCCATCGCCGGCGGCCAGTTCGTTACGAATACCGGTGTTACCCCCGTGGCGGCTTCCACAGCCTTGCCCTCGGCGATCCCCGCGGCAGATCCTCCGAGCCTGCCGAGGAGTTTCTTTGCCACCCCGCCACCGACGCGGTATGCCATGTACCCGCCGAGTGCCGCGGCTGCTCCACCGGCGATCAGCTCCTTGCCTGTAAAGCCCATTCCTCCCTTGTCCTTCGGGTCGATGAGTTTCTGGATGCCCCTTGAAAGGGTGTCTTTAATTGGCTTTGCAAAGGCATCCGCCGCCTCGATCAGCTTTGCCTTGAGCCGGCCCGTCTGATCGATCGCATTGTTGATGGCATCGGGAAGGTCCCTCTCGATCGTGCCGGTGGCTCCGGCTATCTTCTTCGCAAACTCTCCCGAGATCTTGCCGAGCATGTCCCCCTTGAGGAGCATCTGTACGCCCTTTATCGTATCGAGGTCGGCGCCCTTTAAGGCTTTGCCCATGAACATCTCACGGTCCTTGTCCGTTGTCAGGGCATCATACTTCTTCTTGAGCTCTGCGAGGATCTCCAGGGGATTGCGCCTGGCGCCGGCGGCATCGAAGAACTTGACGCCCGTCGCCTTCTGGGCCTGCTTCATGTAAGTAAGGTTGGTGAAGAGACGCAGGGTGCTGTCCGCCAGGGTGGCCAGGCGCTCCGGCTGCCTCTCTATGAGGGACAGGCCCTCGATGAAGGCGAGTGTCTGGTCGAATCCCATGCCGGCGCGGGCCGCGTTGGGGCCGACACGGGCGAAGATATCGGAGAGATTCTGAAGTTCAGCGTTGCCGACACGACCGGCCACGGTCATCTTGTCGAGCAAAGAGAGCGCCATATTTGGCCGGGACAAATCGAACTGGAATGCCGTCGCGGCTACTGTGAGGCCGGCCGTAAGCCGGTCCGCGCTCGCCCCCGTGACCGCCATCGCCTTGTTGGTGGCCTTGAGGACGGGGAGAGCCTCCTTGAAGTTGAGACCTGACTGGACGGCGTTGTCGAACCCCTGCTTGAGATCCTCCGTAACCTGGCCCGTGTCGGAGGCCATGACGAAAAGCTCTTTCCGCAGACCTGAGACCTCGGCCTTCGTCGCTCCTGCAGTCTGCCCGATCTGCGTGAGACCCTTGTCGAGCTGGGCGGATTGCTTGACCAGCATTCCCGCGCCGATCGACACCCCGAGGGAGGCAAGCTTTCCTTCCACCGAGGTCGCGGCACCTCGTATCCTGTCAAACTCCTGCTTGGCGACGTGACCGAATCTCCTGAGGCCCTTCTCTCCGCTGCCGAGGGCGGAGAGGAGCTTCGAGGAGTTTCCGGAGAGGATCAGTTCAAGGGTGTTCCTGGTGCTCATATTTGTTTTGCTTTCCTCTTCACGATGTACGTGCGTCCGCGTTTGGGATTGATGATTCTCTCATGGGCATCGAGCCAGGCTGCCGGGTCCCTCGCATACATCGATCGTACATCCGCATAACTGAAGCCCAGCTTCATCATTGCCAGTATCGCCTGCCTGAGGAGGATCTGCGCCTCGGCATCGTCAATCTCCCTTTGCCTCTCCTGTCTCGTTTTGAAACGTCTCGGCCCGTTCCTGGGCCGTCTCTGCTGCCTCCGTCAGCACCTCAAAATCCTTGGGAAACATGGACAGGAGAAGTTCTCCGGTTATGTCCTCCTTCGGGATGTCGCCGAGCTTTGTGACCTGGCACGCGTACATGCAGATCTCGCGGTAACGGACATTCTCCCGGGCGCGCTCTTCTTCAAGTGCGTCCACCATGTGAGCCACCCTGCGGGGCTCGATCTCCAGCTCGCGATGGACCTGGCCGTTATACTCAATACCGATGGGCAGCGTGCGTTTTTCCTTTATCATGACTCATTCCTTTCCGTTGCGCCGAGCTCGATGCTCTGGCTGGCCTCTTTCTCGCCGTATGATACCTCGCCGATCTTCGTCGTGAAGACGCCGCCGTAGGTGATTCGTTTGCCGTTGCCGCGGTCGATGGTGAGGGTGCCGTTTTCCACCTCATTGAAGTTGAAGGGCGTCTGGCTTTTGGGGATCACGTATTCCACCTTTACGCCATACCGGGGAGTGGTCTTTGTGAATCCCGTCTTGTTCATGAGGTTGACAGCCCGGCGCACCTCGTAATCGTTTTCTGATACCTTGTTGAAATCGGTGATCTCGGCGCCGTTCACTTCCAGTGTTACCAGTTCTACATACTCATCTGCCATGGTTTCCTCCTTCTTTGTTTACAGCAGCAGGTCGATCCGGCCTGCAAACACGTGGAGCCCGTTGACGACGTCCGCGGGGATCCTCGCATCGAGCCGGTTCGGGTCCTGCAGGTCCCGCTCGACGATCAGGCCGTCTTTGTTTGCCTCCACCTCCTCGACGATCTCCAGGTCCTGCAATTGTAAAAGGACATCGAGGATCTCGCTTCTGACCTTTGGGGGTGTCTTGCTGGAGAGCTTCTCCCTGGGAAAACGCAAGGAGATACGGGTCCGCACCGCCTTGCGGACGTAATCAAGCGTCCGGATCGTCGTAATATCCAGAAGCGATATGTCATCGATCCCCTGGGGATCCTGCAGGTAGGTACTTATGGCCCTGACGATCTGCACGGTCTCTCCCGGGCCGACCTCGGTAGGTGACACGCCGTTGTACAGGAGGTTTTCCTGCTCGGTTCTGGAGAGGCGGTCGGTGATGTTGGCTGCCGTGATACCTTTGAGTTCCAGTGTATTGAGGGGCCTCGCCGGGTCTTCTTCCCAGGCCATGACGGCCCCGAATGCGCAGGCGATCTCATAGGGCATGCTCTGTACCAGTGTGGCTGCCGTGTAGCGGTGATAGGCGCAGAGGATGCGGCCCGAGTTGACCTGGCCGGAAAGCGTTGTCGCTGTGGCCAGGGCCCCGTTCATTCCATAGACGCCGGTACCCGGCCGCTGCTCCAGGGGACCGCTTACCGAATCGAGGTGGGTCTTGAGGGTAGCCAGGTCTGTCTGGTTATTGTAGGGTGTGACGATGATGTCGTACTGTTCCCCGAAAACAGCCGCAAGTGCGTCTGCAAGGGTCGGGTTGGCAGCCCCTGTCGCCATGGCCACGATGGTGACCGTTGCCCCCGGGGCGTTCGTGAGGACGTAGCTTAAGTGGATGTCGTTGCCGCAGAGGCCCTCGTTTTTGGCCGTCAGCGTGACGACGGCTTCCGCGACGCTTGCCGTCACCGGCAGATCGGGGTGTTTGTCAAGCTCCGCCTTGAGGGCCGCCGCTACTGCCGCCGCAGCCGTTGTCGTGGCGATCGCTATCTCTACCTTCTTTGTCCCGACATAGAGCGTTAGCACACCGGTACCCGTTGCAGCGCCGCCGATCGTCACCGTTCCCACCGCAGGCTGGCCTGCGCTTGCGTCATCGAGGGCGATGACGGTGAGGTCCAGGTAGGGATTTGCCGTGATGGCCGCACGCGTCATGAGGTGGCACATCGACCCCGGACCGAAGTAGATCTCCGCTTCCTTGTCGGAGAAGACCTGGGTTGGGATCTTCTCGGCGATCGTGCCGGCGGAGGTCCTCTGTCCGACGATGAGCATGCGCTGCTTGTTGTTCGGCAGTGTCCGGACCGCGAGCCTCGTGTTGAACTCGATGTACTTGCCGGGCTTGCGGATCGATGCCGGGATATTGTCGAAGGATATGTTTTTACTTGCCATCAGGTTTTACCTCCTTGCCTTTGGAGCCGTTTGTTCCCGCCGGTGCCTCGATGAGAGATCCGTCAGAAACGAGCCTCGTGTAGTATGCTGTAGCGGGAACCTCGACGGCCCTGTCATCCCCGATGTATTCACGGGGTTTGCCTTCCATGGGGCACGTGAGCCCCGGTGCGGCTATTACCTTCATGGGTGCCTCCTTTTATGCACGTGTGAACTCCACGATATCCTCCGCGTCGGCGACGTCGTCGCCGGGCTTGAGGTAATATTCAAAACCGATCCTGAGGAGATCCACCGCGGCGGCTGCATCATCATCGATCTTGTCGATGATAAACCCCGTCTGGAATTCCACGGCAAAGACGATCTTTCCATCGTCTTCCTCTTCCTCGAGCGTAATGTTTGCGATCTCCTTCGGAACGAGCGGATCGATGGAGAGGCCCAGCGTCTGCAGCATGAGGGCGGATATCACGGCCTCAAGGACAGGGTACATCCCCGCGCGGCGATCTCTCACCGATCGCATGTTCTGGAAGGTTACGACAACGAAGAGGGACGGCGTGAGCCTGTACCTCTGGCCGACCTTTGTGAACGGCCCGCCTGCCGCGTATACCTCGATCGCCGGCATGGCCAGCGCTCCGTGTTTCTCCTCGATCTCTACGTTCTTTGGCTCGGCCACCTTCAGTGTAAGTCTGGCGGCCGCTGCGGCCTCGATCTCTGCGAGCATGTCAGAACCCCTTCAATGAGTCGCGGGTGAAGACCCGATCGCTCACTGCCTTGTTTGCCTGCGCGCTGTCGGCGGAGCTTGATGCGGCCGGCTCCGGGTCTACACCCAGGGACAAAAGCCCCCTGGCGATGTCCTTGAGCCTGGCGACAGCCCTCTCGTACCGCTTCTCTATCTTCTCCGGGATGCTCCGCCTGCCGTGGAGATAGTAGATGGCGAGCTCAACAGAGAGCTTGTTCACGACAGCAGGTACCGGGGAGAGTGGTACCGAGTACTTTACGGCGCAGTAGCCGTCGATCTCCGCGTCGGCTGTCTCGATGGCCTCATCGACGCGGGCAATGATCGCCGCGTGGTCCGGATCCACCGGATCGATGGCCGCGGGCTTCAGATTCTCGTCATCGGTGAGCTGTATGACCGTCGCCTCTTCCAGGGCCTTTTTGATATCGTCGAGCGTGCAGTATGCCATTGTTCAGTAAAGGAGGAGGGCGGGGCCCTCCTCCTGGCCTCCTTGTTTTGTCCTACTTCTTATCCTTATCCTTCTTGCCGGCCTGATCCTGGGATGCCGATGTCTTCTCCTTGTCCGGGGCCTTTTCCTTCTCCGGCTCCTTCTTCTCCTCCGGAAGGACCTCGACAACGAGCATGGGCTCCGACCGAAGGACCTTGAGCGTCCTCTCATCAACGTCATACTCCGCGGGAGAGTTCGAGAACGTCATGCCCGCCCTGCGGAATCTTTCCGGTATCGATTTGCACTTGATCTTCATTGGTTCCTCCTTCTACGCCAGCCAGGGCACGACAACAAGCTGAGCCGTGTGATACCAGACGTTCGATGAGCCATTGGCGTTCTTCTCCGCCTCAAGGACCGCCCTTCCAACTGATTCCAGGGTGGGCGGGACAACGAGGTGCGTGGGCTTTATCCCGAGAGGGGTGCCTTCATCGTTGGTAAAGGACATCATCGCCGCGCGGGCGGCCGCATATGCGGTTGCGTCGAGGGTTTGCTTGCTGGCGTAAGCGAGCTGCCAGAGACCGAACCCGACGTTCTTGCGATCGTCGACGCCGTAAATAAACTTCTTCCGCATGAACACGTTCTGGTCATCGGGTTTGTCCATGGCGACAAACTGAGGCGCCCTGCGGAGCTGGAGAATAAGGGGTTTGATGGGTCGGGACAGATCCATGAGGTACCAGCCTGTACCGGAGCCTCCGCCCGAGTTTGCCACCGAGACCCCTTTTACTTCGTGGTCGGTGTCAAAGAAGTACTGCCCGTCGTAACACTTTGTCGAGAATCCGAGCTTGAGCAGGGCAAAAGCGAGGATGTCCGGGTGGACCTTCGCGGACTGGGCGAGCCCCTGGATCATGGGCGTGTAGACACCGATCTGATCGTCTTCGATGTCGTCCCGATCGACCTCGATGGTGGACTCATAAGGTTTGTTGACAATCTCGTAGTGGAACCCGGACAGGTCCTTGATAACCCGGTCTCCCAGCCACTCGCGCATCTGAGGAAAATTCCCGAGCCACTTGTAGTCGACGCTTCTGCCGGTGGACGGTACCCGCATGGCCACAAGGTCGACCTGACTCGCAGCGGCTTCCAGCGCCTGATTGAATATCGTGCTGAAGGTTTTGTAAATGCCAGCCATGGCTGCCTGGTTAATAATCATTGCATGCCTCCTTTTTTAGGCTCTTTTATTCACCGTCATCGATATACATGACGAGCGTGATATCACAGTTCGCGCCGGCTCCGTCCGCGGTCTCATTCGCCTTGATGACGAAATCCGTGTCCTTGGCGATGGCAATCGAAAGGTTCTCAGCCTCGCCCTGGGTCGCGTCCTCGGCTATGGAAAGGAGCGCGGTGTCGTTGAGCTTGAGGGCGAGCGTCTTTCCCGTGCCGGGCGCGGTGCCGAGATTCGCGTATGCCCGTTTCACGACGACGGGATTCGGCGATTCAATCGCCGGCAGGGTAATGGTCTTGTCCGTGCCGTCCTTGGTCCAGCCGGTGAACCTCGGCAGCGTCAGGAAGAAGGGACCCTTGCCGAGCTTCTGGAGCTGCTGCTCCACCGTGGCCTCGGCGGCCGCGAAGTGATTGCCCGCGTCCGTTGTGGAGATGGCAGAGGCCGCATGTGCTCCGGACGGGTCCGCGATGTGCGATGCCACATCCGCCTGCAGGATTGCCGGAAGGATGTCTACGAATGCGTGCGTCGTGTCGACATACTGGGCGATGATGCCGCAGAAGATATCGTATGTTACATTCCCCGCGAGATCCACGAGCTGATCGTCGACGAGGAAGACATTGTCGCCGACGTTCGCCTGGGTGATAGCTGTGGCAAATTCCATGAGATAGAGCCCGCGACGACGCACAACTGCGGACTCGTCGCCATCCTGGCCGAGACTGTTATCGATGGAACTCCGGGATACGCCGGCATAGATGAGGCCGGTTGCGTCTTCTCCCGGAACGAGAAACCCGGCCGCGTTGAAACACACATTCGCCCCGGCGAAGATCTTGCTGCCTCCGTCCACCGGTACCGGTACTTCGACGCCCTCGGTGTATTGCGTCTTCTTGTCTGCTGTTAAAGCTGTCATGTCCTGTTACCTCCTTTCCCTGTTTCCCGGGAATGAAATGTCAGACCTCACAGTGGGGTCTATTTCTCTTCTTTCGGCCCGAACTTCTTGAACGTCTCTTCGTCGACACCGCACATCTTGTTGACCTGGGCCTGGACGTCATCGATGCCGGCGCCGGTCTCCTTCTGGTCGGTGACCACCTTGCCCTCGATGACGACCACCGGGGCCTTTGACACAAAGACTCCGAAGCCGGCGAGATCGCGCTTCGCGTACTCCAGCGCCCAGTCCTTCTGTGCCGGCGTGATCTTACCTTCCTTCATGGCCATCTCGACGGCGCCGTCGGCATCCTTCTGCGTCAAGCTTGTTTTGAGGGCATTGAGTTCCTTCATAACATCGTCGATCTTCGTGTGGGACTGCTTCATCGCCTCGATGGTACCGACGATCTCCGACTCCGTGGCGGTAGCCGCAAGGCCCAGGGCATCGAGGACCCCCTTGTTTGCGATCACTGCCACCGTTGCCTTGTTTGCCTGCAGGTCCGTAATCAGCTTGTTCACCGCGGCGATGGCCGCCTCTTCTTTTGCGTCCTCGGTAAGTCCGAGGAGTTTCAACAGTTCCTTCATAGTCGTTGCCTCCTTTGTATTTGTGTTCCCCTCAAAGCCGAGCTTGTTGATGAGCGGAACCATGCCGTCGATGTTCGGCTGGTTGGTCAGGGCCACGTTGATGAGCCGGACCACCCTGTTGTCGGAGATCCTCTTCAGGAAGACCGGTGAGACGTATTTGTACTCCCTGTTGGCGATATACTGCTTCGCTTTCTCCGTCCACTCGATTACGGCCCATATACCGTCGGCGCCCCTGTTGACGAGTTTCTTTATCCATCCCGCTGCCGGGGCCTCGACGGGAGGATCCGCGAGCGTCTGGTGCTCGTAGTCGGTCACCATGTCATTCTTCTGTGCCTCGAATGTCTCGATGATCTCCCTGGCTCCCTCATCGTCAAGCGTGAATGGTCCCTTGGGAGTGTCGTGATACCCGTAAGGGATCACCTGGATCTCAAGGGGCACCTTGCCCTCCAGATCTTTGCAGATCAAAACCAGCGTGTTCTTCATCCTTCTGCTCCTTTCATGAGAAACCCCCTGAGGCAATCCCTGATCGGTGTCCAGTCTTCTTCCTGGACCATGAGGTACGGCCTTGCAGGGATCCTTACCTTCTTGTTTCTGCCCGCCATGCCGCCGAGCTGGTGAATGCGGGCATAGATCAAACTCGTGCCGACGATCACCCGGTCGGCCCGTGCCCGGGCGGTGACGGAATTCTGGAGCCTGGCTCTATCGATGAGAGTCTTCTTGCCTGCCTTGTAGCGGGCGTAGCCCTTCGTGAGAGACCCCTTGAGCGTGTAGACCTTCCGTTTCTTCTTTCCTCTGCCCCGGTAGGCGCCGTATATGGAGTCGATCTTTGTAGGCTCCCATTTGTCGGGACGACCTCCCTCCTGGAAATTCTTGATCACCGAGGAGCGCACGATCTCGCCAACCTCGCGGTAGGCGGGCCTGAGGTCCGTCGCGTTCTTCTTGAACCTCGCGAAGAGCCGCTTTACTTCCTCATCCTTGATCTCGACGTCTATCTGCACTTGACATCTCCCTGCGCCGTGTTAAACTCTTCATGTCGATGCCGTGGGCCGTGCCCCGATACGGCAAAGACCGGCAGACTCTGCACGGAGGGTGCCTGACCCAATCTACCTTCCATAAAGCAAAACTCCTTCCCGCATGGCATCAACGTATTTAAGGTCTCTCGTA
>Ga0074199_1002106_pt1 | contig 13501 bp, 10 predicted proteins | sample EPASupsiteSAE347_FD_64528 | JGI IMG/M metagenome (GOLD analysis project Ga0074199, IMG submission 64528) | Bioremediated contaminated groundwater from EPA Superfund site, New Mexico - Sample SAE3-47 | ecosystem: Environmental > Aquatic > Deep subsurface > Groundwater > Contaminated ...
GAAAGGGATACATAAAAGGGCGCTATAACCCCTCCCCGACAACGACCGGATCTTTTATGTAACCCTTTCAGGGTAATCCTTTTCAGACGAATTCCCAACCCAGGGTGGCGCAAGGCTTACCCTGGGCTGACTTATGTAACTCCTTCGGAGTAAGGGACCGCCTTGCTTTTCAATACCCCCTTTTTTCAAATGCACCCGAGTCTCTCCAGTTGACGATTTTCCGAGTCTGGGAAGCCGCATGGGCCGTCGGTCCGCAGCTACAAATAGCTGAAAATGGTTAGCACAAAAGACGGAAATCCTTGATGTACGATGGACCCAGGCCATCAAGGGTACGCCCCGGAGATTGGCGTCCCGTCCCGCTTTTTCAAGGGGACAATTTTTGCATGGCCCTAAATTCCTAGGATTTAAGGGGAATGGCCATGCTAACCATTTTCAGATATTTGCACCCGGAAACCCGCATGGGCTCTACTTCCAGGAGTTCTGGAAATCGTCAACCAGTATGGATATTCAGCCAGGTTCGAGGCGCATCCTCAGGAAGCTCGAGCAGCGATTCCCCCCACGCCTTCAGCCCGAGAGGAGCATCTTGAGCACCATTCAGTCCGGCCACAAGTCTTGAAACCGCAACAAGTGCCCATTCATCGTCCTTGTGCCGACAAAAGGCGACCACGCTCTTCTCTTCAGGTCCTGAACCGATGAGGGGAAGATATTCTCCTTCAAGGAAAAGCTCCCGATGCTCTCTTCGAAAATTCAGAGCCTTCCAGATCACATAAAGCTTTATTCGAGGCACTGCTTCAGTTTAATGGAACACCAGAGGCGATGAGAATCAAAATGTTACTCAGGAAATCCGCAAAAAATGAATGCCCTTTTCAAGGCCCCCAGCGTAGGGGAGTACAGGGTACCACAGAAAAAAGGACACTTTCCTGAACAGCCTTTCGATCATAACGTTCTAGAATAATGAGGTTAACGGCTGCCATCAAACTGAAGCAGTGCCCGCGTGTCCGGAGAGCTGTATTTCGATCATGGCCTGCGTATGGTCGTCCGTGAGAGGCTCGTTTTCGATCGGTTGCCGGTAACTATAGATTGGTACGGCTACGAGGTCTGGCGGGGAAAAGAGAAACTTTACTGGTATGATCCTCAACCTCATCCAGCCGACCCCTCCCTACAAACTCGATGTTCAAGTTTTTCTGCCCTGAAAGGGCTACATAAATTAGCCCAGGGTCAGCGACAGCGCCACCCTGGGACGAGGTTGATGAGAGAAGGATTCCGTTCCCTGAAAGGGATACATAATCAGAGCACATTTTCTATGTATCCCCTTCAGGGAATGAATTTATCTTGCTCTGCTCACCCAGGGTGGCGCTGTCGCTGACCCTGGGCTAGTTTATGTAACCCCTTCGGGGTAAAAACTTGAACATCGAGTACAAAGCACTTATCCTCACCACAAGCACCTTCTCCCGGATATCAAGCACAACCGTGTCGCCGCTCCGGAAATAAGCTTTACTTCCGCTAACTTACCTGTTCTAATTCGTGAAATCGAAAAGCTCTGCGTACCATCATAGATCATCGAACCGTAAACTCGCCCCCTCCACTGATCACTGTTTTAATCTATAGAATAGCCCCTTGTGGGCTTCGGGGGAACGAGTAGAAGGACATGAGCTGCTCGAACGGGGCGGACGAATTCACGGTTCAATAATCTAGCTCCCAGAGGCAGCAAACCAGCTTCCCGTGGGCGAGGTGACGAAAACGATCGGTGCGGTGCAGGGATGAGGGAGTACCAAGACGGCGGTTATGGAAGAATTTCCCAAGGTGTCGGCTGGGAAATTGTCAGTACTAACGTTCACAGTGGTAGGGCTGCCCACGCCACTTACGCTCAGGCAGCTCACTATGGCACGGAAGCTCCCTACTGGGTTCACACCTCGCAAGTCTTCCGGCACCATCGGATCATTAGCCAATACCAGCCCTTCCACCTGCACATCGAGGTGGCCGTCATCCTCGAGTGCTCCCCTGCCACTCGTAATCATCCACGGCAGCCCGCCGCCGGGGACTGAGCGGATAGGATTGGCCGTACCCAGAAAGGGTCCCGATACAGCCACCATTCTTTCGAAGGACAAAATTGTCCCTGCCGTCGCCGGAGTAGGAAGAAAAACCGCAAAAGCCGCAATGAACAACAAACCCGCTATCGACACTATGGTTAGTCTTTTCATGGCATGACTCCTGTTTCGTTCCGCTTTTCAGTCAGTATGATCTCTACGGAACAGTCTGCTCCCGACTTCTCCCGGAGCGTTCCCTTGAGATGATTGCCATTCAGGCCCGGAATAGATGCGGGAGATGTTTCAGTTAAGGTAAGGATACGGGCAAGACCCTTCAAGAGAGGCGAATCATCGGCAGGAAACCGGGTTATAACGGCTTTACCTCGATATTTCTCGTGGAGCATGGCTCAGAAGCTTCTTGTTTCCGGTGACGGTCGCCGGCGTCATTCCGGCATGCCTTTGGCTGGTCCTGAAAAAGCAGAATCAAGAATCTGCGCGCCGGTGCCGATATACACAATACCCACTAACGAAAGGAGGATTCAATGAGAATTGACAGTATGCCAGTGAAACCAATGCAGCCGGTCGAGCCACAGGCACCCCCGGGAGGTAATATCGAGCATCGCCGTCCACCCCCGGAGCCATCCCGACCAGCCGGTTCGGAAAAGAATGGGCCGTCATTCGTTCAGCCACTTCCGAATAGTACGGAACAAGAGAGCAGCGCTTCAACCGGCAGTCGGTCAAAGGGGGCCAAGACTCTTGATTCCGGGAATCAGATTGATATTTATGTCTAGATCATGGAACAGTAGATTCGTAGCCTGCTTTTTGTTCCCGTGCTATTGCGCATGCGCTTTAACTCAAGGGACATATAGGACACATGGGACGTATGAGGCATAAGGGAGATACCAGATACGGGAAGTCACAACACCAAGGATGCGAGCAGGATCAGACACGGAGAAAAAACGAGACCAGTACTCTGGATTCTCCGTGGCTTCCGTGTCCTTGGGGTCCCTGATGTCCTTTAGGTCCTTAGGGTTAGCAACAATGTACCTCTGCCAATCCTGCCAAAAGAAAAGATGCAGTCGCCCATTACTTCGTCCCGCCTTGTGTTGCTAAAGAAGGAGGGTTGTGCTACAAATCCTCAACCTTTGGAAGGGCTCAGAAGGAATGGAATTTCCCGGTTTTAGGGGTGCAAAAGGTCTGGCATTCCATCATTGAATAGGGAAGCGGGGGAGGGGAAGAATCCGTCTTTTCATATCCCTGTAAAATAGTTTGAGATCATGCGGCATCCGCATTTCGCCATGGTGAAATATGGCCTGCGGGAGTTTTTCTATGGAGAAAAGGGCGATTCATGGAAGCAAAGTATTTTCCCAAGAAAGTTGAAGAGAAGTGGCAGGAGTATTGGGAGCGCGAAAAGCTTTTCGAGGTCAGGGAAGATCCCGCCCGTGAGAAATATTACCTTTTGGAAATGTTCCCCTATCCCTCGGGCCGCATCCACATGGGGCACGTGCGCAACTATTCCATCGGAGACGTGGTCGCCCGCTTCCTGAGGATGCAGGGGCTCAACGTTCTGCACCCAATGGGGTGGGACGCTTTCGGAATGCCGGCGGAGAATGCGGCCATCAAGGCAAAAACCCACCCGGCCAGATGGACCTACGACAATATTGCCTATATGCGCAACCAGTTGAAGAAGCTGGGATTTTCCTACGACTGGTCCCGTGAGCTGGCTACCTGCGATGTTTCCTACTATCGCTGGGAACAGCTCTTTTTCATCAAGATGTATGAAAAGGGGCTGGCTTACAAGCGGAGCGCCTACGTCAACTGGTGCAACACCTGCCAGACCGTCCTCGCCAACGAGCAGGTGGAAGGCGGTGTCTGCTGGCGCTGCGACCAGCCGGTTATCCAGAAGCAGATGGAACAGTGGTTCTTCAAAATCACCGACTACGTGGAAGAGCTCCTGGACTGCACGAACAAGCTGCCCGGCTGGCCCGAGAGGGTGCTCACCATGCAGCGGAATTGGATCGGGAAGAGCTACGGAAGCAAGCTGCTCTTCCCTCTCGCTTCTTCCGCCGACGAAAAAATCACGGTTTTCACGACGCGGGCGGACACTCTCTTTGGCGCCACCTTCATGAGTATCGCTCCGGAACACCCCATGGTTGAGAAGCTTTCACGTGGAACATCTCAGGAACAAGCGGTGCTGGCTTTCGTCGAGCACGCCAAACAGGCCAAGCGTAACGACCGCGTGGCGGAGATCCTGGAAAAGGAAGGTGTATTTACGGGAAGCTATTGCATCAATCCCGTGACACATACCAAGATGCCCGTCTATGTGGCCAATTTCGTTGTCATGGAATACGGAACGGGGGCCGTTATGGCCGTTCCCGCCCATGATCAGCGCGATTTCGAATTCGCAAGGAAGTACGGCCTCCCCCTCGAGGTCGTCATCGAGCCGTCGGACGCGGCCTCGGTGCCCGCCCCGGAAGAAATCACCGCAGCCAATGAAGAAGATGGTGTCCTGGTCGATTCCGGCCCTTTCAGCGGCATGACGTCGGAGCGGGCGCGGGAAGCCATCACGGCGTTTCTGGCGGAACAGGGCCTCGGTGAAGTGACCGTTCAGTATCGGCTTCGCGACTGGGGCATTTCGCGGCAACGCTACTGGGGGGCTCCCATTCCCATCATCTACTGTGACCAGTGTGGCGTGGTGCCGGTTCCCGAGAAGGATCTGCCCGTGGTCCTTCCTACCGACGTGGCCCTGTTGCCCAGCGGCGGCTCACCCCTTACCGCGTGCGAAGCGTTTGTGAAGACGACCTGTCCCCGGTGCGGCAGCCCGGCGCGGCGAGAGACGGACACGATGGACACTTTTGTGGAATCGTCCTGGTATTTTGCCAGGTATTCCTGCACCGGCTTCGATCAGGGGCCTCTGGACCTGGAGAAGGTTAAATACTGGCTCCCGGTCAACCAGTACATCGGAGGCATCGAGCACGCCGTGCTGCATCTTCTCTACTCGAGGTTCTTCACGAAGGTCCTGCGGGACATGGGTTACGTGGACATGGACGAGCCCTTCCTGAATCTGCTCACCCAGGGCATGGTCATCAAAGATGGCTCCAAGATGAGCAAATCCAAGGGCAACGTCGTGGACCCGGACGACATGATCCAGGCCTACGGTGCCGACACGGTCCGCCTTTTCTGCCTCTTTGCATCCCCTCCCGAAAAAGATCTCGAGTGGAGCGATCAGGGCGTGGAAGGATCTTTCCGTTTCCTCTCCCGCATCTGGCGCCTGGTGGCGGAAAACGAGGAAGCCTTGCGGGCGGCCAAGACCTGCGCTCCGGGCCTCGCTCTGTCAGGGCCTCTTTCCGATCTCCACCGGAAGACTCACCAGACCATCAAGAAGGTGACGGAAAACCTTCGGGACCGCTTCCATTTCAACACGGCCATCGCCGCCGTCATGGAACTGGTGAACCAGATGTATCAGCTTATGGAAGCACCTCCTAAGGACGACAATTTGTGGTGCGTCCTGCGAGAAGCCGTGGAAACGATGACGCTCCTCCTCTCCCCCATCGTGCCTCACATCACGGAAGAGCTCTGGCAAACCCTCGGTCATGACGAAAGCATCATGAAAGCCCCCTGGCCGAAATGGCGGGAAGACGCTCTCAAAGCCGAGGAAATTCTCATCGTGGTCCAGGTGAACGGCAAATTGCGAGGCCGCATCACCGTAGCCGTCGATGCGACCAGGGAAGAGATCGAGCAGGCCGTGCTCGGTGACGCCCGCATTCAGGATTTCATTGCCGGAAAGGCCATCAAGAAGATGGTGGTGGTGCCGGGCAAGCTGATCAATATCGTTGTGTAGTCAGTAGTGTGGAAGGTGGAATTGGAAGGTGTAGGGTAGGGTATTGGCTGCAGGGTAAGCAGTGGGAGTTACGAGTCGTATGGGTATGATCTGCTCACGGTGTATCTTTCCCGTTCTAGCCTTTGTGCTTTTGATAACCGGCGCTTGCGGATACCGTTTTTCGGGTGAAGGAGCAGGGCCTCGGCCGGGATTGCAGAGGATTGCGATCCCGGTCTTCGAGAACAGTACTTCCGAGCCGGATGCGGGGAGCATTTTGGCGGGCGCGATCCGGCGGCAGTTTTTGCGAAAGGGCGGAATGCAGGTGGTGCCGGTGGCTGAAGCAGAGGCAGTCTTTCGGGGAAAAATCACCAATGTCTACACTACCGCGGTGGCACATCTCACTTTTCAGAGTACCATCGAAACCAGGCTCTACGTCACCATTTCCGTGCGTTGTGAAGATGCTGGAAAGGGTACCGTTCTCTGGCAGGATACATCGATGACTTACTACCAGGTCTACCTGCAGGACCCGGACCCCCTCGTGAGCTTTACCAACAGGAGGCAGGCTCTGGAGTTCATCGCCGGCGAAATGGCCACTCGTATCCATGACCGTTTCTTGAGCAATTTCTAACAGCCTGTCTGCGAAGTAATCCAAAATATCATTCTCACGAAAGCGGAAATCCGGAAAATGGCCCATAGCCCCAAGCACTGTTCTTGATCATGCAGCCTGTTGAATTCATACAACATCTCGAACAAGCTCCCATCGCCCCCGTCTATTTCTTTACGGGAGACGCGGACTTTCTCATGGAAGAAGCCTGGCACCGGCTGGTCGAGAAAATCATACCGGCGAAAGCGAGGCATTTCAACGGTGAGCGGCTGGCGGCGAAAGAGTACACGGTGGCTCAGGTGATCGAAAAGCTGAGTACCCTTCCCATGTTCGGGACAAAACAGCTCGTGATGGCTCAACACATCGAAGTATGGCTCAAGGAGCAGCGCACCACGCTCCTTTCCTACCTGGCGCATCCCTATCCTTACTCCTGCCTGGTGCTCACGGCTTCGCAGAAAAAAGGGCTGGAAAAGATAGAATCCGCCGCCGCGGCAGTCGGCATAACGATCCACTATGCCGCCCCCACGGAAAAGGAAGCTCCCCGATGGATTCAAGAAAGAGCGAAGATCCACGGAAAGACGATATCGCCCAAAGCTGCCTTTATCCTTGTGGAACAGTTGGGAGCGAATCTCTTCCGCTTGGAAAGGGAGCTGGAAAAGCTTGCCGCCTATGTGGGAAATCATGAGAAGATCGACGTCGAGGACGTACAGCAAACGGTCAGCGCGCAACGCTCCCACTCTGTTTTCGAGCTTCTCCGCTACGTTAGCCGGCGTCAGAGCAATCGGGCCGTCGCGTCTCTACGGAATCTGGTTTTGGCGGGAGAATCGCCTTTAGGGATTCTGGCCTTGCTGGCCAGGCAAATCCGGATACTTTGGCAGGTGAAAGATGGACTGGAAAGCGGGCTGCCTCTGGGTGAAATCGGCCGCTTACTGAACCTGCGTCAATTCGTCGCTCAAAACTACGCTCAGCAGGCGTCTTCTTTTTCCGAAGCTGATCTCTACCGCATCCACCAAGCCATCCGCGATACGGACCTCGCCTTGAAAAGCACGGGCAGCTCGCCTGAAGCGATGATGGAAGAGCTCGTCTTGCGCCTGTGCCGCACCAGGCAAAAAAGCCCTCGGGGAATTTCCCCCAAGGGCTTCCTCATCCCTAATTCCTAATTCTTGATTCCCAAAATTCCCCGCTATGCGTTTTGCGCGGCCAGGAACGTATTGACCCGGTTAGTCAACCGGGAGATCTTGCGGGATGCATTGTTCTTGTGAATCACGCCTCGGGAAGCCGTTTTGTCGATGACGGACGTTGCTTCCTTTAGCCGTTCCAGGGCGAGCTCCGGGGACTTGGAAGCCAGGGCTTCATCGATACCCTTGATGGCGTTCTTCATGCGAGTCTTGCGCGAACGGTTGCGCAGACGGCGTGCTTCGCTTTGTTTCGCCCGTTTTATGGCTGACTTATGATTGGCCAAGGTCAAAACCTCCTCTTGAATTTGAATGTTACTCTTTAAAATCTCAAACCGAATCGATCTGCAATCAGTCTTGAACGTTAATTCCGATATTCTTTCAAGCTCATGCCTGAGCGGGGCCGCATGAGGCTTTCATCGTGCTTGTTCGGACGTGATTCAGGTAACCGTCCGCCAAAAGGGAAAGCTTCCTTATAGAGTGTCCACGAAGCGGCGTCAAGCACATTCAATCCCGAGTCCGCTAAAAAAACTGCCAATCGGCGGCGTCATTCCCGTGGATGAAGACTGCCCTCTTTATCCTCGCGGGTTTGCACCAGGATGTGATGCCTGTTCCGTTTAACATTCTTTACGGTTAGGGACGTCATGGAAAACGGTGATGGCTGAATGGTTGAACGGCTTCATCTTTAAAGAGCTTTCTCGTCACTGGACTTCATGGATCTCTAAATTCCGAGTTCCCTTTGGTGTCTGCACCTTAACTTCGTCACCTTCTTCTTTTCCGATGAGGGCTTTCCCCAGAGGCGAAGTCACCGAAATGGTTCCCGCCTGTACATCCGCTTCGTAGGGGCCGACCAGTTTGTATGTAGTCACTTCGTCGGTCTCGAGATCTTTCATCACCACGGTGCGGCCGAAGACAACCTTGCCTCCTTCATCATCCGAGGGTTCGACGATCTCACACTCTCCCAGCTTGGTGCAAATATCGCCGATGCGTCCTTCGATCAGACCTTGCTTGTCCTTGGCGGATTCATATTCCGCGTTTTCCGACAGATCCCCATGGCCTCGGGCCTCTTCGATGGCCTTGATGATCGCCGGCCGTTCTTCCTTCTGCAGCCGCTGTAGCTCGATTTTGAGGCGTTCGTAGCCTTCTTTGGTGATTGGTACTCTCTGCATGGACTTTTCCTCCCTTGAATCAAGTGGATTCATTTAATTATATTCCATACGCATGTCAAGTTCGATCCGCTTTTCCGGCCTATTTCTCTTGACAGCCCTTCTTTTTCTTGTTAAGCGAGGCACTGCAAGCAGGCTATTTTGTTGGAGGTTCTCCTCCTCCTGATCCAACGAGGCGGCCGGCGGCACCTCCTTGTGAGCCCCCCCGGAACGGCCCGGGGGGCTTCTCGACCAGCTCGCAACACACATCCTCCGGACCCTTTCAATTTTGTCGGGCGTTTGGGCTCATTTCGTGCTAATAGTGAAGCAGGAAAGGTTTGGGAGGGATCTGTTCCAATGGGAAAGGATGAGGATCGTCCATGCCGTTCAAAAGGAAAGATCTTTTAGGGATTCGAGAGCTTGAAGCCGACGAAATCGATCATATACTGGAAATGGCCTTTTCGCTCAAGGAAATCAACACAAGATCCATCAAAAAAGTGCCGACCTTACGCGGTAAGACGGTTATCCACCTCTTCTACGAGCCCAGCACGCGAACGAGAACTTCTTTCGACATCGCGGCCAAAAGGCTGAGCGCCGACACCTTCAGCATTACCGCTTCCGCCAGCTCCATCGTGAAAGGCGAAACCTTTCTGGATACCTTGAAGAACCTCGAGGCTATGAAGCCGGACGTGTTCGTCATTCGCCATTCCGCCTCGGGGACGGCGCATCGTCTGGCCCGGCGCACCAGCGTATCGGTCATCAATGCCGGAGACGGGATGCACGAACATCCCTCCCAGGCACTGCTTGACATGATGACCATTCGAGAGCACAAAGGCCGTCTGGAAGGGCTGACCGTGGCCATCGTGGGGGACATCGCCCACAGCCGCGTGGCGCGCTCCAACATCTGGGGGCTGACGAAAATGGGAGCGAACGTGATCGTCTGCGGCCCCACGACGCTCATTCCTCCCGACATGGAGGCCATGGGAGCCCGTGTATCCTATCACGTGGAAGAGATCATCCCCGAAGCGGACGTGATCATGGTCCTCCGCCTCCAGAAAGAACGGCAGCAGCAGATGCTCCTTCCCTCTCTGCGCGAATACTCGATTGTCTATGGAATCAACCGGCAAAGACTCGCCAGGGCGAAAGACGACGTCATCGTCATGCATCCGGGTCCCATGAACCGGGGCGTTGAAATCAGCCCGGACGTGGCCGACGGTCCCCACTCGGTGATTTTGGATCAGGTGACCAACGGAGTGGCCGTGCGCATGGCGCTCCTGTACCTGCTGGCACAGAAGTAGTCCGAGCGGCAAAGGGCGCTCCCGGCATGCTCCGGGGTGGAACGGATATGGATGTAATCTTGACGTGCGGGGTATATGAAATTTGAAGCAGCCAAGCGCCGCCGTGAAAGGCGGCGCTTGGCTGCTACCGAAGGAAACGGCAGGGAAATGAGCGCGATGGAAAAAGGCGAATCCCAGGGGGCATATTCAATGGAGAAAGGCTCTGGCAGTTTTCTCTTCCGTAATGGGCGGGTTATCGATCCGGCTGGAAATATGGACATGATTGCCGACGTTCTGGTTCTGGACGGGCGTCTCGAGGAAATCCGGCCGGAGATCAGGCTGTCCCCGGATGAGCGCTCCCGCGTGCGGGAAGTCGATATCGCCGGTAAATGGCTGACTCCGGGCCTGCTGGACATGCACGTTCATTTGCGTGAGCCAGGGGAGGAATACAAAGAAACGATCTCTTCGGGTACCCGTGCCGCGGCGGCCGGAGGATACACCGGGGTGGCCTGCATGCCCAACACGCATCCCGTAAATGACTGTGCGGCGGTAACGGAATACATTTTGAACCGTGCCGGGCAAGAGGGATCATGCCGGGTTTTTCCCGTGGGAGCCATCAGCAAGGGGTTGAAAGGAGAGAAGCTGGCTGAATTCGGAGAGCTTCAGGCCTCGGGCGCGGTGGCGGTCTCCGACGACGGTCGCCCCGTCATGAACAGCCTTCTGATGCGAAGAGCCCTCGAATATGCCCGCATTTTCGACTTGCTCGTAATCAGCCACGCCGAAGACCTTGCCCTCTCCGAAGGCGGCCTCATGAACGAGGGCGCCGTCTCGACCCTCCTGGGGCTCCATGGCATTCCTTCCACGGCGGAAGAAGCCATGATCGCCCGCGATCTCCTCTTGACCGAGCTGACTCGGAGCAAAATCCACATCGCTCACGTGAGCACCGCGGGGTCCGTGCGGCTGATCCGTGAGGCAAAGCAGCGAGGAATCGCGGTCACCGCCGAAACGGCTCCCCACTATTTCACCCTGAGCGAAGATGCTCTCATGACCTTCGATCCCGTCTTCAAAGTGAATCCACCCCTGCGTCGCCCAGAAGACGTAGAAGCCATCAAGCTCGGCCTTGCCGACGGCACCCTGGACGCTATCGCCACGGACCACGCTCCCCACAGCGTTCTCGAAAAAGACACGGAATTTGAATTCGCCGCCAACGGAATGATTGGCCTCGAGTCCGCCCTTCCTTTGATTTTGAGCCTGGTGAAGGAAGGAGTCCTGAATCCCTCCCGGGCGATCGCCAAGGTGACCTGCAATCCCGCCCGAATTCTGGGCGTCTCCATGGGCTCGTTGTGCGCCGGGGCTCCGGCCGACCTCACCGTTATCGATCCCGAGCTGACTCATGTTCTGAACGTGGAGACTTTCCAGTCCAAAAGCCGCAACTGCCCCTTTCAGGGTCGAGAGGTGCAGGGTCAGGCGCTCTTGACCATGATGGAGGGAAAGGTCACCTTTTTCAGAACGGACGTCACTATCTCCAGAATGGATATATGAAATCGCCTCAAGGAAAATCCGCAAAAATTCTGGTGGTCGATGATGAGCGGAGCATGCGGGAGTTTCTCGAGATCATGCTCCAGAAGGACGGCCATGACGTACGGTGCGCTGAGAGCGGCACGGAGGCCCTCGAGCTTTTTCGCCGGGAATCCTTCGATCTGGTCATTACCGACATTCGCATGAAGCCCGTCAACGGGCTGGAAGTTTTGAGACAGTGCAAGGAATTGTATCCCAATACGGTGGTGATCATCATCTCCGCCTACGCCAGCGCCGAAACGGCCGTTGCCGCCATGAAGGAAGGCGCCTACGATTATCTCCCCAAACCCTTCAATATCGATGAAATGCGCGGAGTCATCCGCAATGCGCTGCACAGCAAAGAATGCGAGGAAATGTACTGCAGCCGGGAAGAAGGTCCCCTCCACTTCGGCTGCCTGATCGGAGAGGGCCCCGCCATGCGCAAGACGTATGACCTCATCCGGCGCGTTGCGGCCACCAGCAGTAACGTTCTTGTGACCGGGGAGAGCGGAACGGGAAAAGAGCTGGTGGCCAAGGCCGTCCATCGTGAGAGTCCGCGCCACGACAAACCCTTCGTGGTGGTCAACTGCGGAGGCGTTCCGGAATCACTCATCGAAAGCGAGCTGTTCGGCTACAAAAAAGGAGCGTTCACGGGAGCCGCCACCACCCGCAAGGGGCTTGTAGAGGCCGCCCAGAGCGGGACGCTCTTTCTGGATGAAATCGGAGAGCTTTCCCCGGTTCTTCAGGTCAAGCTGCTGCGGCTCGCCCAGGAAAAAACCATCAAAATGATCGGCGGCACGGAAGACATCCCCGTGGATGTCCGTATCATTTCCGCCACCAACCGCGATCTTGAAAAGATGGTCATCGAAGGCACCTTCCGCGAGGACCTCTATTACCGCCTGGACGTTCTTCCCGTCCGGATTCCGCCTCTGCGCGACCGCCGGGAAGATATCCCGCTGCTGGCCGACCATTTTCTGGCCAAATTCCGGGAGACTTTCGGGAAGGACATTCGCAAGATCTCTTCCTATGCCATGGACATCCTGAAGAACTACGATTTTCCCGGCAACGTGCGCGAGCTGGAGCATATCATCGAACGAGGCGTCGCCATGGAATCGTCTTCGATTGTCCTACCGGACAGCCTCACCCTCTCCATCCACAAGAAAACACAATATCCCTCCTCTCGAGCCACACCCCAGGCCCAGCTACCCCAAGGCGTCAGCCTCGATCAGTACCTGGCCGATATTGAAAAGAAACTGCTCCAGCAGGCCTTGCAGCAGGCCAATGGAGTCAAATTCAAAGCCGCCGAGCTCCTCGGCATAAGCTTTCGCTCCTTCCGCTACCGGCTCATCAAATATGGGATGGCTTCCGAAGATGAATGATCTTTGGGCATCCTTCATAACAGCCCCAAAGTAGTAATTGGACCATGCCTGTTCTCTCGACCCAACTTTCAGGAATGTCTTCATAACTTTCCAAGATAATGCTATTTTCACGGTAAATGCGTGCTGACCGTCCATAGGGGCATGGCGTGGAACGATATTCCCGATGAAGAAATAAGAGAGGCGGAACATGAAACGGCGAGTTCTCTACGGAGTGGCCAATTATGAAGAGCTGGTGGCCGATAACGGCTACTTTGTCGATAAGACCCGATACATTCCACTGCTCGAATCCGTCAAGAACCCGGTCTTCCTGCGCCCCAGGCGCTTTGGCAAGTCCCTGTGGTGCCGCATCCTGGAATGCTACTACGGCATCAGGCTCAAGGATCGCTTCGAGGAGCTCTTCGGACATACCTGGATCGGGCGCAATCCCACTCCCACGCGAAACAGCTACATGGTCTTGCACCTGGACTTTTCCGTCGTTGAAGTTGCAAGGAAACTGGAGGTCATCGAGAAGAGCTTC
>Ga0074199_1002108_pt1 | contig 13480 bp, 11 predicted proteins | sample EPASupsiteSAE347_FD_64528 | JGI IMG/M metagenome (GOLD analysis project Ga0074199, IMG submission 64528) | Bioremediated contaminated groundwater from EPA Superfund site, New Mexico - Sample SAE3-47 | ecosystem: Environmental > Aquatic > Deep subsurface > Groundwater > Contaminated ...
TTCCCACGCTCCGAAAGTCCGGGCCATTTCGGCAGGGGTGCCCTGCTGGCATTGCTGTCCAGCGCGCTGCTCTTTCTCGCCTCGCCGGGGAGCGTTGCCCTGCCCCAGCTTGCCTGGCTGGCATTGACGCCCCTTTTCTGGAGCCTTGCCAACCAGCCCCCGCGCAGAGCCGCCTTGCTCGGCCTCATCTGCGGCCTGGCCTACTACCTGCCCCTTTTGTACTGGATCGTCATTGTCCTGGCCACCTACGGCCAGGTACCCTTGCCCATCGCGGTGCTGGCCCTGGTCTTTCTTGCCCTGTACATGAGCTGCTATCTTGCCATCTTCGCCTTTCTCTGCGCCAAAACAGGGGGACGCCTTTCCCTGCTCGTTTTCGCCCCGGCATGCTGGGTAGCCCTCGACCTGATTCGGGGGATGCTGCTCACCGGCTTTCCCTGGCTGGATCTGGCCTACACCCAGTACAATCTGCCCCTGGTCATCCAGGTTGCCGACCTGGCAGGGCACCATGGCCTCACCTTTCTCATGGTGCTGGCAAATGTGCTGGTCTTTACCCTTGTTGCCTCACTCGTGCGGCGCAAGCCAACAAGCCCCCCTGCGCTCGTCACAACCGCGGCGCTCCTGCTGCTGGTGGCCTCGGGCTACAGCCTCTGGCGGATGCAGACCCTGCCCACGACCCTTGCCCAGGCGGAACAGATGGAGGTGGCCGCGGCCCAGGGCAATATCCCCCAGGATCAAAAATGGCAGCCAGCTTTTCAGCGGGAAACCATTGACACCTATCTCCGGTTGAGCCAGGATATTTTCGCCGCCCGAAAGCCGCAACTCATCGTCTGGCCGGAAACAGCCCTGCCGTTTTATCCTTACGAGCACCCGCTTTTTCTCCGGCTGCACAGCGAACTCACCAGGCCGTATCAGACATATCTGCTCACCGGCGCGCCGCACCGGGAAAAGACCTCGGCCGCCGGGCCGCTCAACTATGCCAACAGCGCCTTCCTGCTTTCCCCGGACGGACGGATCACCGGCCGCTACGACAAGCAGCATCTGGTACCCTTTGGCGAGTATATCCCCTTGCGCGGAATATTGGGTTTTGCCTCGCCGCTGGTGGAAACCCTGGGCGACTTTGTCCCCGGCCAAACCAACACACCATTATCTTGCCAGAACAGCCGGATCGGGGTATTGATCTGCTTTGAAAGCATCTTTCCGGAGATTTCCAGAAAGCAGGCGGAGGCCGGAGCAAACCTGCTGGTCACCCTCACCAACGATGCCTGGTTCGGCAGGTCGAGCGCCCCGATGCAACATCTGGCCATGGGGGTGTTCCGGGCGGTGGAAACCAGAAAAACCCTGGTGCGGGCGGCCAACACCGGAATCAGCGCCTTCATCGATCCCATGGGCCGGATCGAGGGCGCCTCGCCCCTGTTTACCGAGTACGCCCGCAGTCAACCGGTGGCCCTGGTTAACGGCTTGACCTGCTTTGTCCGCTGGGGATATCTTTTCCCGTGGGGTTGTTTATTCCTGACCCTGATCGGGACAGGAATAAACAGGCGCAAGGCTAAAGGTTAAAGGCGCAAGGCATGATTTTTCAACCTTCAACCTTCAACCTTCAACCTTTTGCCTTTAGCCTTTTGCCTTTCACCTTTAGCCTTTAACCTTTTCTTTTCAGGAGAACACACCATGTCCGCGGAACTCAAACAAAAGATCCAAGATCTCAAGGGGCGCCTCATCTCCCTGAAGGAGCATCTTTGAGGTAGATCACAAAAGAGAACGGTTGCAGGAACTGGAACAGATGACCCTGGCCCCGGCTTTCTGGGACAACCAGGAAAACGCCCAGAAGGTGCAGCGGGAGCAGGGTGCTATCCAGAATATTGTTGATGAATGGGATACCTGCCAGACAGAACTGGACGAGGCGGAACTCCTCCTCGAAATGGGCATGTCCGAAGGCGACGAGGCGACCATCGATGAGGTTGACCAGTCATTGGACGCCTTGCTTGATCGGGTCGGAACCGTTGAACTCGAGTGCATGTTCACCGGCGAACACGACGCCAGCAATGCCATGCTCACCATCCACGCGGGCGCGGGCGGCACCGAGGCGCAGGACTGGGTGAGCATCCTCCTGCGCATGTATCTGCGCTGGGCCGAGGCCAAAAAGTTCCCCACCGAGATGCTCGACCTGCAACCCGGCGACGAGGCCGGAGTCAAGAGCGCGACCATCATGATCACCGGGCACAACGCCTATGGCTTGCTGCGCTCGGAGATGGGCATCCACCGGCTGGTGCGGATCTCACCCTTTGACGCCAGCGGGAGGCGGCATACCTCCTTTGCCTCGGTCTTCATCTTTCCGGAGCTGGACGACGACATCCAGGTGGACATCAACGACAAGGATCTGCGCATCGACACCTACCGGGCCAGCGGGGCAGGCGGCCAGCACGTCAACAAGACCAGCTCGGCCATCCGCATCACCCATCTGCCCACCGGCATCGTGGTCCAGTGCCAGAACGAACGCAGTCAGCACCGCAACAAGGACACGGCCATGAAGATGCTCAAGGCCCGGCTGTACGAGAAGGAACGCGAGGCGCAGAAGGAACAGCACCAGGATATCGCCGGGGAGAAAAAGGAGATCGCCTGGGGCAGCCAGATCCGCTCCTATGTGATGCAGCCCTACCGGCTGATCAAGGACCACCGCACCAATTTTGAAGTGGGCAACGTGGACAGCGTGCTGGACGGCAACCTTGATCCGTTCATCAAGGCCTACCTGTTGTGGCAGCGCTAACTCCGCTCCAGTGCGCAAAATGCGGAGCCTGCACCGTGGTCTGCCCGGTCTTTCAGGCCGGTGGCCGGGAGTCGCTTTCTGCCCGGGGCAGGCTGCATCTGCTGGAACACCTTGATCCGGCTAAAGCCTCGGCCGCCTACGCGGAGATTCTCTCGCAATGCCTGCTCTGCGGAGCCTGCCGCTCCGTGTGCTCGCGGGGGCTCGACCCGCCCGCCCGTTTTATCGCCGGACGGGAACGGCTGGAAAAAACAGCGGGCCGCCAGGTCTTGCTCAGGGCCATCACCCAAAAAGCCCTGAGCACCCCGGCCCTGCTGGCAACAATCTCCAGCCTGGGCCGCCCCCTGCTGGAACGGCTGCCCGCGGACAGCGGGTTGCGGCTGCGCCTCGGGTTGCCGCAGGAGAGGAAAGCAGCCCCACCCTTGCCGGAAACTCCGGGGCAAAAACCCGAACCTCCGTCCCTGGCCTTTTTTCCAGGTTGTTACGCCACCCATCTGCACCGGGAAACCGGCGAGGCAACGGAGCGGATAGCCGCGAGATTCACCGGCAAGCCAACGCTCAGGCCAAAGCAACAAAACTGTTGCGGACTGGCGGCGGAAAGCGGTGGAGACATCAGCACGGCCAAGCGTCTTGCCCGGCGGAATATCCTGGCCTTTTCCGAAAACACCCTGCCCATCCTGACCTCCTGCGCCTCCTGCTACAGCCAGTTGCGCCGCTACCCTGAACTTCTTGCGGATGAGCCGGAATGGCGCGACAGGGCGCAAGCCTTTGCCAACCGCCTCGTTGAATTCTCCACCTTTGTGGCGCAGGGGATGCAGGCTGATCCGGCTTTCGCCTTTGCCGCTTCGCCCAAGACACGCGCCGTGGTCTACCACGACCCTTGCCATCTGCGGTTTCACGCCAAAATCACCAACCCGCCGCGAGAAATCCTCCGTGCCATCCCCGGTCTGCGTCTGGTCGAACTCGCCGACGGTCCGCAATGCTGCGGCCAGGGGGGGCTCTTTCATCTGGCCCAGCCGGAGCTGGCGGGAAAAATCCGTAGCAGGCTGCTGGACCAACTGGAACAGGCGACGCCCGATCTGGTAACCACCACCTGCTCGGGCTGCCTCATCCATATCCAGCAAGGACTGGGACATACCCCCTCACGGACCGAGGTTCGCCATCTGGCCATCATCCTGGCGGAACTTCTCTAAAGAATTTTCACGCTGAAAAATTCCTCCCTGCCCCCTGCTGATCCTTGCGTAATTTCCCCGGGCATTATAATGTATCCCCCGGACAGAATTTCCGTTTCAGAGAGATTGCGGGCTAGATATATCGGCCGCCCTTATCGGGATTACAAAAAGGAGATACCGACCATGGCTTTGACAGCGCGACGTTTTCGGGGCTGTTTTCCAATGTTTTTTGCGACTTTGATCCTGACGGCGCCATGCCAGGCTGGCGTGGACGTTGAGGTGGGCAACACCATAAAAACCCCGACCGCCCCCCTGGACATTGCCGCTTCGCTGGACGGCAAATGGACCTTTGTTCTGGCAGAAGGGGGCAAACTCCTTGTTTATTCCGACAAAGGCGCGCTGGAAGAGGCCATTGGCGTTGACCCGGCCATGGACCGCATCGCCTCCTCCGGACTGCAGGCGGCCAACATCCCCGACCGGATCCATCTGGCCAGCAGCAAGAACAAAACCGTCCAGACCGTTACCCTGGATTTCTCCGTGCCCATCAACATCCAGGGCGCCCCATTTCTCGGGCCGGAAAACGCCCCGGTGGTCGTTGTCGCGTTCAGCGATTTTGAATGCCCCTATTGCGGCACGGTGGGCGGTCTGTTTGAAGAGGTGCTGGCCAAATACCCGAAAGACGTCAAGGTTGTTTTCAAGCAGTTCCCCCTGACCATGCACAAACAGGCCCAGTCCGCCGCCCTTGCCTCCCTGGCCGCCCACCGCCAGGGCAAGTTCTGGCAGTATCATGATCTGCTTTTCGATAACCAGAAGAATCTTTCCGAGGCGAAATACACAGAGCTTGCCAAAAAACTTGGCCTTGACCTGGAAAGATTCAACAGGGATTACAAGGCGCCGGCCAACCAGCAGATCCTTGAACGCGACATGGCCGACGCCCAGCTTGCCGGAGTTCGGGGCACCCCGACCATTTTCGTCAACGGCCGCCGCCTGAAGGAACGCAACATCAAGGATCTTCAGCAGATGATCGGCCAGGAACTGGGCAAACGCTCCAAAGGCGGAGCCCACCGTTGATCAAACGTGACATCACCCTTGACGACAACACCACCGCCCTGCTGCTTTACGGCGACCTGAACAAGAACCTCACTGTTCTCGAGGAAGGGACCGGGGTCTCCATCCAGGTGCGGGGCAGCCAGCTCACCGTGAGCGGGCCGAAACACGAGGTGGACCTGGCGGTTTCGGCCATCGACAAGCTCCACGGACTGGTCCGCGCGGGTTATCCGGTGTATCCCTCGGATGTCGCCTATGCCTTGCGCATCCTCCAGGCCTCGCCCAAGGCGAACCTCAAGGAGATCTTTCTCGACAAGGTGTATATCACCGCCGAACAGAAGGTGGTCTCGCCCAAGAGCATCAACCAAAAGCTCTACATCGACAACATCCGGACCAACGACATTGTTTTCGGCATCGGCCCGGCAGGCACCGGCAAAACCTATCTTGCCGTGGCCATGGCGGTTTCCGCCTTTGTCAGCAAACAGGTCCGCTCCATCATCCTGGCCCGCCCGGCAGTGGAGGCGGGCGAGCGGCTGGGCTTTCTCCCCGGCGACCTGGCCCAAAAGGTCAACCCCTACCTGCGCCCCCTGCACGATGCCCTGAACGCCATGCTTGGCCGGGGCAAGGTTGCGGATCTCATCGAGGAAGGATTGATCGAGATCGCGCCCCTGGCCTTCATGCGCGGCCGGACGCTGAGCAACGCCTTTGTCATCCTGGATGAGGCCCAGAACACCACGCACGAGCAGATGAAGATGTTTCTCACCCGGCTGGGCTTCAATTCCCAGGCGGTGATTACCGGGGATATCACCCAGATCGACCTGCCGGACCGCGGACAGTCCGGGCTCATCGAAGCAGCCAGAATACTCAAGGACATCAAGGGGATCGCCTTCAACCAGTTCACCGAGATGGACGTGGTCCGCCACCGGCTGGTGCAGGAAATCATCCTCGCTTACGGTGCAAAGGAAACCATCCCGCCGCCCCGCCGGACAACCGCCAGGAAACACTGACCATGGCCGTACTCATTACCTGCCAGACGGCCACGCCACCTGCCATCAGCCTGCAACAGCTCCGGCAACGGGCCGAACGGCTGCTCTCCCTTTGCGGTCGAGCGCGGGGGGAACTGAGCATTCTGCTCTTGAACGACCCCGGCATGGCGGAGCTGAACGAACAGTATCGCAACAAGAAGGGGCCGACCAACGTCCTGGCCTTTGCCCTGCAGGAAGGCGGAGGGGAGCATCTGCCCGAGGAACTCCTGGGCGATGTGATCATCTCGCTGGATACCGCGGCCCGCGAAGCAGCCACCGACGGGGTAACCCTGCACCAGCGGGTGACGATCCTCCTGATCCACGGCCTGCTGCATTTGCTGGGCTTTGACCACGAACGCTCCCGCGGTGAGGCGCAAGCCATGGCCGAGAGAGAAAAACAGCTTTTGAGCCAACTGTTAACCGAAGAAAGGAGAGGGAAAATGGTCACGCTTGCCATCAATGTCGATCATGTCGCCACCCTGCGTCAGGCCCGGGGCATCACCGAGCCGGACCCGGTTCTGGCCGCATCCATCTGCGAACTGGCCGGAGCCCAGGGGATTGTCGTCCATCTCCGCGAAGACCGCCGGCATATCCAGGACCGGGACGTGCGGCTGCTCAGGCAGACCGTGAAAACCAAACTCAATCTGGAGATGGGGGCCACCGAGGAGATCCTCAATATCGCCCTGGAGATCAAGCCGGACATGATCACCCTGGTTCCGGAAAAACGCAAGGAGCTGACCACCGAAGGCGGGCTCAACGTGGCCGGGCAAAAGAAGAAACTCCAGGAGGTCATCGGACGGATGCGCAAGGCAGGCATCCCGGTGAGCCTGTTCATCGACCCGGACACCAGGCAGATCAACGCGGCGCACGAGGTGGGGGCGACCTTTGTCGAGATCCATACCGGCCGCTACTGCGATGCTGCCACGGAAAAGATACGGGACCAGGAATTTTCCCTCATCGCCACGGCGGCGGAAGAGGCATACGAACTGGGGCTGCGGGTAAATGCCGGACACGGGCTCAACTATCTCAATACCCGGAGGGTGGCTGCTCTGGGCACCATCGAGGAGCTGAGCATCGGCCATGCGGTCATGGCCAGGGCGATTCTGGTGGGACTTGATCAGGCGGTGCGGGAGATGCTGGCTCTGCTGCCTGCGGGATAGCGAGGAATCGGGTCTGTTGGTGTCCTGAATCCCCCTAACCGAGGGCGAAAAATGAAAATCACGCGGGATGTAACTGTTCAGTAGTGCCGCAGATGCGCGAAAGAGGCCTGCGAAGTGTGCTCGCGCACATGAGCAGGTCGATGACAAAGCAGATGCGGTGCTACTGAACAGTTACAATCAGGCAGGCATGGCCTCCCGCTCATCGCGGCTCATCTTCCGCACCAGGATCTGGTGGCTTACCGGGTCGAAATAAATAACCGATTGCTCTTCCTCCAGGGTGATGGTCCGGACCAGACTACCAATCTTTACCACCACGCCGGGAAAGAGGTGGCCATAGACATACACCACCTCATTCACCATCTGCTCCAGCTCCACCTCCAATTCCTTGTTTTCCTCGGTCAGGAGGTTGACCTTCTCCATGGCCTTGGGCATGAAGGCCTTGCACTTTCCCAACAGGATGCTTTTTTCCTCGGGAAATTTTCCGGCCAGCTCCTTTTTGATCTTCTCAAGGGCGCTGATGTTCTTGATGACCTCGTTCAGCCGGTCCGACCACAGGACCAGCTCCTCGTCAATCTTCTGTTTTTTCATCTGCAACGAAGGAACAAGCCCGACACAGACCTCGGTGACCACCTCGGCCTCACACCCCAGCTCCTTGACATGCACGGAGCCCGCGGCAATAATCTTGCCGCCGATGATCGTGCCGTTTCCCTGGGTGGCGATCACATCCTTGCCGACACTGGCATGCGCCTGCAAAAGCACGTCATTGACCCGGAGATAGCTCGCCGTTTCGAGCTTGGGACCATTCTCCACGAAATCAACGGTGATGTCGCCCTTGGCACGCAATCTCGCCTCTTCACCGACAACCCCGCCGATAACGGTCAGGGCGCCGCCGGCCATGATGGAGGAGTTGTTGACCCCCTGGCCGATCCAGACATCACCCCGGCATTTGACGCTGAAGCCGGGAAGAACCTCGCCGCTGATGATCAGTTTGGCGCCGCCAAAGACGATGTTGCCGACCTTCATGTCCACGTCGCCGGTAATGGAATGCTCGCCAAATACCGTGGGCTTGCCTTCGGCCATGACGAACTTGCCGTCAAGGGCGGCAAAGATCTTCGACTCGTCGGGAGAAAGGGTTACCCCCTTGCCATACTTGAGCTTGCTGTCTTTTCCCGGCTTGGCCGGAATGCCGACCCCGAAGACATCCTGGCCGGCCTTGCCCAGCCCGGGAGGGACTTTTTCCAGCAGCAACCGGTCCTTGGCGACATTGACGATGCCGCCAAGCTCGCGGTAATCCACCTGATCCTTATCCGGGTCCGTGCGCTGCGGCCCTGGGATGGCGGGCTTGACATGCATTTTCACCCTGGCGTTCTCGCCTGGAACCGGAGCAGCCCCCTTGGCCACGAGAAAAGAGCCGCCTCCCGCCGGCTCCGGGGCTGGCAATACCCCGCCGACAATCCCGTTCTCGGCAAGCTCCCTCTGGAGCAGATCATTGTCCAGCTGTGCGCCTGCCTTGATATCTTTTGGGGTAACAACAGCCTGAAGACGGTCCTTGGTAACCCTCAGAATAAACGCGCCATTCTGGATCTCCACCCCGCCTTTGAAAAGTTTTTCACTTGCCATTGCACAGCCACCCACGGAAGAATGAAAAAACGGGTTTAAAAGCCCCTTTCCCTTATCCTATCGGCCAGTTGGAAAAAATCTTCAAACTCTGCCACGTCGTCGACGCTTCCACTATATCACAATTACCTGTATCACAGCTCCTTTTCAAGGGCCGTGATATGCTCATGCTCGCCAAGCACGACCAGGATATCTCCCGGGAGGATGAGGGTCTGCGGCTTGGGATTGAACTGCATCTCCCCCTGTTCCCGCTTGATGGCGACGACGATAAGGTCATACTCCTTGCGAAGCCCGGAATCCATCAGCCGCTTGCCGGCAAGGGGAGAGTGCTCGGAAACCCGCAGCTCCTCAAGACGCAACCCCAACTCCCCGCCATGCACGGTGAGATCGAGAAAATCCACCACCGTTGGCCGCACGACCAGCTGGGCCATGCGGCAGGCGCCAATGAAATACGGGGAGATCACCTTATCGGCGCCGGCCCGCAGCAGCTTGGTTTCCGAGCCTTCCGCCCCGCTGGAACGGGCCATGATAAAGAGATTGGGATTGAGCCCCTTGGCGGAAAGAATGATATAGACATTCTCGGCGTCCGAGGAGACCACGGCGATCAGCCCTTTGGCCTGCTTGATCCCGGCTTTAAGGAGCATCTCGTCGCTGGAGGCGCTGCCGAGCAGGGCCAGATAACCGAGTTCATCGATCTTCTGCACCTCCTGGGGATCGCTTTCCACAATGACAAAGGGGAGCTTGCTTTCTTTGAAATTCTTGCAGATCACCTTGCCGATCCGGCCGAAGCCGCAGACAATATAGTGGTCTTTCAAGGCCGCCACCCGCTTTTCCATGTTGTTCCTCCCCATGATTTTGCGCAATCCCCCTTCAACCATGGACTCCGTGACCTCACCCACCAGATAGAGGACAAAACCGACCCCGACCAGAATAAGACAGATGGTGAAATACCGGCCCGCAGGGCTTAAGGGGATGATTTCCCCATACCCCACCGTGGTGATGGTGATAACCGACATGTACAGGCTGTCGAGAAAAGAGCCGTTTTCAATCAACATGTACCCGGAGGTGCCGATGCACAGGATCAGAACCAACATGAAAACGGCAAAAAATATTTTTTGCATGCACTCCTCGAAGATTTAGGCGCCGTTGCGAAAAAATCCGTACGATTCCGGCCCTTGCTTTACTGTTGCCGTTTTTGCCACCAGAATGACAAATTTATTTTCCGGCAAAGGCTTCCCGTCCTGGCAGCCCCTCAATCCAGAAGCTCTGGCGGCGATAGCGGCGATAGCGGCGACGGCGGCTGAACACAGTACTACCACGAATACAGTATGCTGCATTTTTCCAATGGTATCAACGGGTAAGAAACGACAATCGGAAAAAATACTGCTTTTTTCTCCACGGACCGTCCAGCCCCTTCATTTCCTCAATCAAGTTTTCCCGGAAATTCTCCGATGAGATAAGCAAAAGAGAAAGCGGGTGCCGCAAAAAACATTCCCAAGGAAGGAGAATGCCATGACCCAGCAAAAAGCCATCCGGATCCTCATGCAAAGCCCTTTTTATTTCAAGATGGAATTGGTCGCCCGCAAACTGTTGATCAAGGAATTCTGCGCCTTGCACAACGCAAGCTGAACCGGCACGAGAGTTCTAAAATTCCCCCTGCAAGGCTTGCCCGCCGGCCTTGCGGAGTCTTGACCGGCAACGCCCTTCCCCCATCGGCGACAACCGCTTCGCCCATCCCCGCCACCGCTCTTTCCCGAAAAAATATTTTTTGTCACTCCCTGCGCGGATGGGTCAAGCCCCATCCGCTGGCCTCTTTCCCTTTTTACGAGTCCATCATTTTTTCTGGCCTCAATCCATTTTTTGGTATATAGTCATCACCTATTTCTTCCTTGAGTGAATACTCATTCATGTCCTTGGAGCGGGCCGCATTTGGCGTTCCCGCCAACATACACTGTATTGATAAAGGAGAATCGTCATGGCGGTAAACATTCTGGCTTTCGGGCCAAATGGAAGCGGCAAGGGCACCCAGGGCGCCATTGTCAAGGACAAGTACAATATCAACCATATTGAATCAGGCGCCATCTTCCGCGAGCACATCAAGGGCGGCACCGAGCTGGGCATGAAGGCCAAGGCATTCATCGAGCGCGGCGATCTGGTTCCCGACGAGATCACCATCCCCATGGTTCTCGAAACCCTGAAAAAATCCAAGGACAAAGGCTGGCTCCTGGACGGCTTTCCCCGTTCCCTGGCCCAGGCCGAGGCGCTTGACAAGGCGCTGAAAGAGGCGGATATGCCCCTGAGCTATGTGGTGGAGATCGTGCTTGACCGCCAGATCGCTAAAGACAGAATCATGGGCCGCCGTCTCTGCGCCAATGACAACAACCACCCCAACCACATCGCCTTTGAAGCCATCAAACCCGTGGAAAAAGACGGCAAGCTGGTCTGCCGTGTATGCGGTGGCGATTTGAGCGCCCGCGCCGACGACCAGGACGAAGACGCCATCAGCAAGCGTCACGACATTTACTACGACGAGAAAACCGGCACCATGGCCGCGGTTAATTACTTCAAGAAAGCCGGTGGCGCCAAGGTTATCTCCGTGGATGGATCAACCTCCATCAAGGCAGTAACCGAGACCATCATGAGCCAGCTGGCCTAAGCGAAAAACAAGCCTTCAAGGGCTTTCTTTCTCGAACAAAAAAATGGGTGGAGGACACATGTCCTCCACCCATTTTTTTGTATTCTTCACGCGGCGGACAACACCATGCCACAAGACCATTTCACTCAACCATGCAACCGCCGGAAACGCTCCAGGGAATCGAGATCCGTCTGCACCACCAGGGTGTCCCCCTCTTGCAACCCCACCGACCGTTGCGGATTGTACAGGGGCTGCGGGTTGTCCTTGCGGATAATGGCCATGACCAGCAATGGCCCGAAATCATCAAAGTTTATCGCGCTCAACGGCTGATCGATCAGGTCCGACCGCCCGGAAAGGGTGACATCCGCTATGCGGACCGGACAATTCTTGTCCCGCAGCATCAGATCGAGATACCCGACCACCTGGGGGCGCAACATCTGGGAAGCGATGCGGAGCCCGCCGATGGCGTTGGGCATCACCACCTCGGCCCCGATCAGTTCGAGCTTCCCGGCGAATTCGGCATCCTTGCAGCTCGAAATAATCCGCAGCTTGGGGTTGAGCTGACGGCAGGTCACCACCACGCAGAGGTTGTCCTTGTCATCGCTGATGGTGGAAATCACACCCATGGCCACGGACACCATCGCCTCCCGCAGATCCCCGGCATGGGTTGCATCGCCCACAACCGCGGGAAAATCACCGAATTGCTCCTGCAATTTCCGGATCCGCTGCTCATCAGGGTCGATGACCACAAAGGGAGTATGGGTCCGAAGCAGTTCCTCCATGATGGAGCAGCCGATGCGCCCCACCCCGCAGACAATTATATGATTGGAAAGTTCCCGAATCCGCTGCGCCATCTTTTTTCTCCAGAACACATTGGTGAGTTCGCCTTCGACCAGAAAGGCGGTGAGGGTTGAAACAAAGTAGGCGGCCAGCCCCAGACCGCTCAAGAGGATGAAAACCGTGAACAGCCTTGCCCCGGAAACGTTGGCCAGATCAAGAATCTCCCCGAAGCCCACGGTGGTGAGGGTGATGATTGTCATGTAGAGACAGTCGCCCACCGTCCACATGGGCCTGCCATACTCCAGGTATCCCAGCAGGTAATAGCCCAAGGTGCCGATGGCCGTCACCACCAGTAGAAAAAAACCGGCAAGGACGCTTTTGTTTTTCAGAGTGTGTTGCATCGCAACAATGAACCTCCCCTGCCCAAACGGTGGCTACGCGCCGTCATGAGCGTCCTTGCCAAACTCGCCCCACGCCTGGGCATACAAACCATTAAGCCGAAGCTCCATCTCCAGGCGGCATTGCTCGATCGCCTCGGCACCGGCTTTTTCCGGAACAATCATGGGGTCGCCATACCAGAGGTCGAGCCGGGCAAATGGCTTGGGCAGCAGGGTACGATCCCAGCTGCGAAGGGCCCAGTAACGGTCCGCCGCCACCGCCATGGGCAGGATGGGCGCACCGCTTTTGCTGGCCAACAGGATGGCGCCGGCCTGCATTACCCGGGGTGGCCCCTGGGAACCGTCACCAACGATGGCCGCGTTATGCCCCTGGCGCAGCAAACCAATCAGCCCCTTGAGCGCGGAAAGCCCGCCCCGGTTCCGGGAACCGCGCACCGCAACGACTCCCTGGCGGGCAAGAATCCGGGCAACAAATTCACCATCCTGACTGGCGCTGACCATGGCGCCCCAACCGCGGCCCCGCCCGCGGATGAGTTCAACCGCGGCAAACACGCTGTAATGCCAGAACACCCCGACAAAGGGCTTTGTCTGCGCCTCACACCGTGCCAGGTTTTCACCCCCATGCACCCGGATCCTGCAGGTGGCGAAAAGCGCCCAACTTAAGGCAGCATGGAGGTGTGGCACAATGGCCAGCAATACTGTATACAAAAAACCTTTTTTCACAGCCATGCAAGTTCCATTTCCTTCAGTTTCTTGAGCTGATCGCGCAGGGCAGCCGCATCCTCAAAGGCAAGCTCCTTGGCCGCGGCAAGCATCTCCTTTTCCAGCGCCTTCATCTCCCGGCGCAATTCAGCCAGGGTTGCGTACTGCTGTCCTGCCTCGCCG
>Ga0074199_1002109_pt1 | contig 13476 bp, 12 predicted proteins | sample EPASupsiteSAE347_FD_64528 | JGI IMG/M metagenome (GOLD analysis project Ga0074199, IMG submission 64528) | Bioremediated contaminated groundwater from EPA Superfund site, New Mexico - Sample SAE3-47 | ecosystem: Environmental > Aquatic > Deep subsurface > Groundwater > Contaminated ...
AGGTTCGAGATCTGCCAGTTCCGCTCGCTGTTGACCCGGTACCCGGGCAACATCTTCATCCGTTGCGAGCTCTGGGTGAGTTCGCCCAACGGCTCCCTCCACTGTTACGAGATATTGCCGGACGAGATCCGCGAGGTGGCTGCCTATGCCCACTGAGGAGAAGAAGCCGGCAGTCATGACTGAAAAAGTCGATGGCATCCCGCTCTACCTGATCCCGAAAGCAATCGCGGACCTGATCAAGAAGAAGGGCGAATCGGTCTTTCACATCTTTGTCGAGCGAAAATTCCATCACCGCTATACCGTGAAGGTCGAGACCTTCGATGAGCACGCGGAGCGAGTGAGGCAGGAGGAGCCTGCCCCGGAAGAAGGCGACGGGCATGGCTGACCTGGTAATTTTTTCACCGCAGACCAGAGCAGGGACCCGGGTGGTGACGTGTGGATGGTCTGCTCCGTGATGCCGTTGCCCGATTAGCCGGGCCCTGGCAGGTCGTCGAGGTCCGGGCACTCACCGACCAGTTCACCCACAGCGGCTACTTCAGTGATCATGCTGCGCTCATCAAGGCCGTTGAGCCGCTGGATACAGACAGTTCAGTACACGGCATCTACGTCACGCTGAACGAGGTGAACCCGGCCCTGCTCTCGCGCCGGGCGAACCGGATCAAGATGCGGCTCGGCAAGAAGGACAGCACGACGAGCGATGCGGATATCCTGCGCCGCCGCTGGCTGCCGATCGACATCGACCCGCTGCGACCGAGTGGTGTGTCGAGTACTGATGAGGAGCACGGGCTGGCCCTGGCAAAAGCCGAAGAGATTGCCCGGTGGATGGCCGGGCTAGGTTTCCCGGAACCGGTCCGGGCCGACTCCGGCAACGGGGCCCACCTTCTGTACCGCATCGATCTGCCGAACGATGAAGCAGCAACAGCACTCGTGAAGGCTTGCCTCGCAACGCTCGACACGCTCTTCTCAGATGAGCGGGTGAACGTGGATACTGCGAACTTCAACGCGGCCCGCATCTGGAAACTCTACGGTACGATATCGCGGAAGGGTGACAACACCCCGGAACGTCCGTACCGGAGGAGCCGCATCATCTCGGCCCCGGATGAGCTGAAGATTGCGACAGCGGAACAGCTCAGGGATCTCGCGGCCCGGCTGCCGACCGAACAGCACGCACAGCCGCAGCCGGCAACGGTGAATGGCAAGGGCTTCGACCTGCGCCACTGGCTCGCAGACCACGGCCTCGATGTCAGGACCGAGAAGCCGTACAGCGGCGGCACACTCTTCATCTTCGACCAGTGCCCGTTCTCGTCAGCGCACAAGGACGGGGGCTTTGCGATCCAGTTCGGGAACGGCGCAGTCTTCGCCGGTTGCAAGCACACGTCCTGCGGAGGCGGTACGCAGCGCTGGCAGGAGCTCCGCGAGCGGTATGAGCCGGACCGGGCTACGAAGCGGAAGGGCTGGGAGCAAAAACAGCAGACCGCCCGGAAGGACCGGGCCCGGGCAAAGGTTGAGCAAGAAGGGAGAACCGACCCATGCTCGGCCCCGGTTGCGGGCTCACCCGACAACCGGGCAGCGGCCCTCGATGTGCTCGAACATGGCGACCCGGTGGCCCTGATGCTCCGGACCTTCGCCCAGGAGCATGTTGGCGACGAGATCGTAGCCCGGTGCATGGTCCTCTCAATGGCATCACAAGCCGTGAAGAATTCGGACGGGCTGCATGTCTCCGTGACCGGTGATTCTGGCAAGGGCAAGACCCATGCCTTCCGGAAGATGATGCGCCAGGTGCCGGATGCGTACAAGGTGAAAGGCACGGTGAGCAACAAGGCGCTCTATTACATGAAAGACCTCCGGCCTCGCACGGTCCTGATGAGCGACGACACCGAACTCTCGGACGGCATTCAGGAGATCCTGAAATCCGCGACCTCGAACTTTCACGAACCGATTACGCACACGACGGTCACGAAGGACCTGACTTCGCGGGTCTGCACGATCCCCGAGCGGTGCGTCTGGTGGATTGCGAAGAAGGAAGGGACTGGCGATGATCAGGTGATGAACCGGATGCTGACCTGCTGGATCGATGAGTCAGCTGAGCAAGACGCCCGGGTACTTGAGGCGAAGCAGGCCCGCGAGATGCTGGACCCGGACCTGTTCGTTGAAGAGACAGATGAGCTGAGGACCTGCAGGGCAATCTGGGAGATCCTGCACGAGCAGATGATCTGGGTGATCATCCCCTACTCGAAGCGGATCCGGTTCAACGCCATCTGCAACCGGCGCAACCCCGACATGCTCTACGACCTGATCAAAAGCCACGCAGCCCTTTTCTTCATGCAGCGGCAGCAGAAGACGAGCGAGGACGGGACGCTCTGCGTGTACGCGAATGAGGCCGACTTCTCGGCCGCGAACGATGTCTTCACGCTCCTGAACGGGACCGCGGGCGGGCAGGAATCAAAGATGACGAAGAAAGAGTCTGACCTGCTCGCCATCATCGAGAAGGCCGACCAACCGGAGTTCACTATCCAGGACCTCCAGCGATTCACAGGCGGGTCCTACATGGGCATTTACCGGATGATCAAAGGCTACGACAGCCGGGGGAAGAATTACACCGGGCTGCTGGAGAAGTGCCCGGCCCTCTCGTTCACGGACCGGACGGTGACGATAAATGATGAAGAGGGCGTTTCAGTCCGGCGCAGGACCGAGGCATTTACGTGGAGCCGCGAGATCTTCCGGCAGTGGGCGAACGGCGGGGCCTGCTGGCTCGATCATGACCCGAAGGACAGCGATGAGGATGGCGGCGCAGGTTCATTTACAGCATTACAGCACGTTTACAGCAGTTTTACAGCAACTGCTGTAAATCAAAATGGTAAACCCGGTGCGCCCGGTTCCTGCAAAGAAGATGATTGTACAAATAATTCTGTACTAAAGGATGGTCATTTACAGCAAAACCGGAATTATGGAGACGGTCAAAATTCCGGAAAAGATACAGATCAGTGTCTTCATGATTCTGAAAATGCTGTAAATAAAAAACGATCTCTGACCGGAGCGGTTCAAAAGCCGAATCCGGCCCCACCGGTCTCCCCGGGCTCTTACAGCACATGCTGTAAAACTGCTGAAACGAGCCCGGATTCCCCACCCCCTGCTGTAAACAAGGATCCGCCCCGGTCCATCAGGGCCGGTGATTACAAAAAACTCGAGATCCCGGAGCCGAAGACACCGTGCTATGCCTGCGGAAAGAAAGGCTCCCGGTATATTGAAAAATATACCAAAGAGCGCCGGGCCCGGCCCAGGGACCAGCAGGAGGCCCGACGGATCTGCCGCTCATGTTTCAACGAGGCAGTAAAAACGGAACAGACCGCATCGGTCCCGCTGCCCGGGGCCGTGGAGATCTCCCGGTGCAGCCGGGTGACGGCGGATATCGGGAAGTGCTCGGTCTGCGGGATTGCGAAGGCGGTGTGGCTGGATCGCGAGATGGGCGTGAAGCTCTGCGAGCATTGTTACGGGAGAGGCGTGCGGGATGATGCACGGAAAGTGGGTTTAGTATGAGTGGAAAAATTATTCGATTACACCGATTTGTTTCAAAATGCTTCGATAATTCACTCGAATTATATCTTTTTCGTGGTCGTCAATGTAGCTATTATGTGCAACCAGATTGCGACATTGGGCTAACTCCCCAATTTTAGATTCAATCCAGTTCAAATCAGGGAAATGTGGTTTGAAGATATCCCAATTTTGGGAAATGATGGATCCTAGATCTTTGAAATCGACCAAAAATAATTCAGATTTACCTCGTATGCTCAACCATTTATTGCGACCTTCCAGATCTCTGAGTCTTGATATACTATCTTTGATTGAACGATTCATTTTTAATTTGGATGTCCAGTCATCACCATATTTTTCTTTCGCAACGGATTCGATGAAGATTCTCAAACTGTTCTCGATGCAATAAAGATACAAATAAACTTCCGCCATTTCTTTTCCATTATTCAAGATTTCTGGTGGCAGAATTTGAGCGAATTTGTTAGTTAATTCAGCCGATATCTTCTCTAAATCGACGGAAAGTGTTGGTTCTTCTGAAATTTCCTCCAACAGTGGTGAAATTTCAATTTTCATTACATCGAGTCCCGATATATCCGGCATTGCCGCGTTACATTCTTCGAGAATTCTATGTTTTGCATATTCTGAGAAAGATTCGAGTTTTGAGAGAGGGACGTAGAATTTAATCCAGGTATAGAAGGCATCATATCTTCTTCGAGAAAATTGGGAAGCGTGCGAAATGTCACACTTGCAACCAATAAGAAGATCAGCAATTTTTATCTCATTTTTTGATCGAAGTAGAGCTATCACTCCTTTGAGATATAGATTTGAATCGGGAATATCGTAAGTAAATTTTTCACTCATGAATGTAATATTCACGTATCCCTTGAAAAAACATTATGGGTTTTCTTCTGGCGGTGTCGGGGGTTCCGCAATAGTCTCTCTCAACAAAAACTGTTAACCCACTTGGTTTTTTTCTTTTTGGGCCACCGGCTCCCACATAGAGCCGAATTTTTTCAAGGATGCCTCGGTAATTTCTTGGTTGAGGTACTCTTCCATCAAAAGCCAATAGAGCGGATATATTTTCCATGCGAGTTGAATTGCAAGTACTTTATCGATATCTCGTTTCAAATATGCAGCAACAACAGGATCTCCACTAGGATCATATTCATCATACTGTAATTTTCCTTCTTTCGAAGCCTCAACTCCGTTTTTCACATTCTCCAGAATTTTTTCGGGATCGGTTCCCACCATAATTTTTGCTGCGGATATTTTTTGACCACGTAAAATCTTGCGATATCTCATGTGCGTGTAGGGATGTCTGATATCCTCTTTTATTTTAGAAATCTGATTGACAAGTTCCGGATGAATGAGATATCGTTTTAGTGTTACCTTGCTCTGCTGAGACATAGAGGACAATAATCCCTCCAGAACAGAACCATCATTCTTTCCGGTATGAACACGAATAATTTCTCTTAATGTCTCTTCGAGCAATTGATTCATTATGACAATTCCGGCATGATAATTCCCGTGGATAAGACAGGAATATGATTCCCGATAGAGCGAATTGAGGTGTTCAAAACCGATAAACGGTTTAGAATATTCATTAAAACAGAATGGCAAACGCATCAGATTTTCTTCAACGATTGGTTGATGGGCGTCTGAATATTCCTTCGCGTTCAGGGGAATAAGGATCTGCTCTTCAGAGATTGATATCACCATACAAGGCCCTGTGAACCGGACGATCAATAGATCGTCCGGTTCACATGGTCATTAAATGAATGTCCTGCGGCGTGAAACTGAAAATCGTCGATTCAATCCCTCAATTTCGGGGGAATATCTATTGAATCTTGGCCCCTTTATGACCCCATCCCCCTACGGGGATTTAGTTTGATGCATGTCTCATATGTCCCATACTTGTCTCATATATCACACATGTCTCATATGTCTCATAATTGTCCCATATTTTTCCCGATCTTCAGTTGCTGGTTGAAAGAAATCGTCTCAAATAATTTCTTTGTGTTTACTTCGGGCGAGTTCATAATACGCCCCGCGTCGTTCACCGACACGAATCAGAAGACCGGCGTCAACGAGTCCTCCGAGATCGCGGCTCGTTGCTTTCCGGGCAGCACCGGTAAGACTCTGACATTCGGCATTGGTAATTCTGGCATGGCTTTTAATGAAGGTAATGATCATCATCTGTCGTTCATTAAGTCCAAATTCAGCCAACACGGATTCTGTCAGCCAGTCTCTCCAGAGGGTGACAACGAACTGACCTCCGCGTTGCTCGAAACCCGGTTCCGGAAGACCGGCCTCCTTGCAATACGTGATCATATCGAGTGTCCCGGTACCGGCCTTCTCGATGTAGTGCGTTAAGTACAATGGATGGGCGATGAGCGGATTGCGGGGAATGGACGGATGTTCTACCTTGAGACTATCGGGTGTCAGGTCCGGGGGCAGGGCTCCAGGGTTCCACACTTCTACCCGGTCTGCGAAAACCATGACCTGAACTGCTGCCTTGGATGTGTAATCCCGGTGGACAACAGCATTGACAAGTGCTTCATGAATAGCAGGGACCGGGATCTCGTAGCCGGTATCACTCACCGGGGTTTCATCACGGGCCGGAACGCGGCGATCGAGTTTTGAAAGAACAAAATCTGCAGCATCGTCCACCTGATCGAAGAGCGTCCCGGTATAAATCTGATACGAGGGAATTGGTTTCTCGATCTTTGTGCCCCGAAAGCTCAGGCATTTGATCTCCGCTGCAGGGATAAAGTGGTGGCTGTTTTTTCCGAAGAGAAGAACCGCTGCATGAGTTGGTTGCGAGCCATCAAGCAGGTTTAAATGAGACAGGACCGCCTCTACCGGTGTGCCTGCCCGGAGCGGAAATTTCCGTTCCTTCTTTGATACCGAGAGAAACCAGGCGATTTTTTCCGGGGAAATATCAGTGATCGACGCACCGTTGCATGTCGTTTCGTCAAAAGGCTTGTGCCGCAGAAGGCCATTCTCGCTGAGGTACTGAACAAGAGCCGCATAGATCTGGGGTTTCAGATCCGAAATATCTGTGAAACGTCGCCGTACTACCTGTCCCGCTGCTTTCCGGATGAGGGCGGACATCTTGTCGTGCCGTCCGGTGTCATCGGAACCTTGTACGAAAATCAGCCGGTGTTTGCATTGCTCGGTCGCGCGATTAAATTCCCGTTCGGTTGGGGAAAGACCATCGGCATCCTCCGGTCCATAGTGGTTCCCGTAAATGCCCAGATATATTGTGCACCGATTCACTTCATCGAGATAGACTTCATCAGGACGATGATCGGCAGCAGGGAGATCCTCGAATATGAATGCATGAAAGAACTGTTTCAGAAGAGGATCACTGTGAATGAATTCACGAATTGATCGGCGTTCATCACCGAATTCCTTCTGCACGCTGCTGATGAAGATGCCAATCATGTTGTTGTCCTGGTTGTTGTTGTCATTATCATGCTCGTGCTTGTCATCAACATTGTTCAGGTTATGATGATTGACTGATATTGAGTGTCTGATGTAAATATGCTTTTTAATATTTGGTTTGAGTTCCGAAACTTTTTGCAATTTTCCTTCGGCAAAACCTAATCCCCGTCACTCACAGAGTATTGTTCAGCCCACTGGCCCGGGGGCGGATGGCCTCCAGACACACTCTCTTTTGATTTTCTCGTCATTTCGGAGCACCATCATGGATACGGAGATCCTCGGGATAGTGCTGGCAATGGTGCTTCCGCCCTATCCCATGTTGTCTGCGATTTACCATAAGAGCGGAAAATACAATGAGTGCGTCGGGGAGTTCAAGAAACTCCGCGACGACCTTTTTGCGCGTGGGGCATCGAAAATTTTTTCCGGCTAAATAATTTTCAATCGCAATCGCAATCCAGATCAAAAAAATTTGATCCACTAACTCCCGCTGAAATTTTTTCATCAGTCTTTATGAAAAAATTCATCGCAATCCTTTCAAAAAATTTCCGGATCACCCGGCCTCCGGCCAGAATTTCTCCAGCAGTTTCCACCCCACCTCCATCCATCAGTTTTACTGCTCCGAAACCATCATTTCTCCGACGTCCGGGTGGTTTATCAAAACCGCGAGGATAAGAAGAATCCGATGGATTCTTCGTCGTAAAATCGCGATCCCCGTTTGCAGGGCATCAGAGCCTCTCCGGTCCTCAGATCCCCCCTCCAAACTTCCCCAAACCCATCCGGGAACCCGATCGGCCGCTGTAACTGTCCTAAATACTCCCAACAAGAGCAGGGCCGGCTACGACGTGAAAAATGAACAAAAACCGGCAAAATCACGGAAACACTCCTGTTTTTCCACGAAACTATCCTGTCAAAATCACTAAAACCGGAAATCGGAGCCCGTAAAATGCCCGGATTGGCCCATCCCGAAATCCCGTCCCCAAGGGCCTCTTCCCATAGGTTCTCCGACGAAGGATTCCCCGGGTGGGAACCCGTCCCCCGTGTGGCATATCATGGCGGTCTTCTCAGGGAAAGATCCGGTAGATCTCGTCCCGGCTCTTCACGCGGTAGAAGACGATCGTGGAACCGGTGATGCGGCACCCGATCCGGTACGTCCCGACCCTGAGCCGGTAATACTCGTCATGGCCCCGCATCTTGTGGAAATGAAAATCGTGAAAAAAATTTTCCGATAACGGGATCTCTTCGAACACCAGTCGCTCGATCCGGTCACGGTACTTTTTCGGGACGGCAGCAAGATCCTTTAAGAATATTTTTTTGTACCCGCACGCCGCCATGTCAGTCCTTTTTCAGCGAACGGTACTGTTTCTTGGCCTCGTGAACGGAGAGGACTTCGTCGCCTTCCGCTTCCTCCATGAATCGTGCAAGCCCGTTATCCTCGATGATCGATTCCATCCGGTTGAATGTCTCCAGGTCGAGGATCACCGCCTGCTTCCGGCTCCGCTCGTCCGTGATGTATTTCCGGCGAATTGCAGTCATGGATGATCGGTACAGTGTTTCGTGCAGGACTGTATAAAACAGCTTTTATCGATCATGTTGCCGTACCGGCATCCCGGCCGCAGGTACTCGTGAACGGTACGGCAGTCACGGCACGCTGCCGGTCCCGGAACCAAATCATACAGGAAAAGACCCGCACGAAAAAAAATCAAAAAAATCCGGATTATCCGGAAAAAAATTCTAAAAATATTACAGCGCCGGCTTCTTCTTCAGCGCCGCAACGAGCAGCTGTACGGCCGCTTCGAGATCCTTCATGTCGATCACTTCCACGGGCGAGTGGATGTACCGGGCCGGCACGCTGATCGTGGTGCTCGGGATGCCGCCCTTGGTCAGGTGGATCGAGGTCGCGTCGGTCGTGCCGCCGCTGCCCACTTCGAGCTGCACGGGAATGCTCTCCGCATCGGCCGCGGCCTTCAGCCAGGAGACGACCTTCCGGTCCGCGATGAGCCCGCGCCCGCTGGCGTCCACGATGGTGACGACCGGGCCCTTGCCCATCTCCACGGGCGCGTCCTTCATCTCGATGCCCGGGTGGTCGCCCGGGATCGTGACATCGGTCGCGATGGCGCAGTCCGGGTCAAGGTCGTAGGCGCTCGTCCGCGCCCCCTTGAGGCCCACCTCTTCCTGCACCGTGAAGACCGCACAGATCGTGAGCGGGGACTTCACCTCCTGCATCGCCTTGATCAGCATCGCCACGCCGGCCCGGTTGTCGAAGGCCTTGCCGGTCACCCGGCCGCCCGCCAGGTCCCGGACCTCGCGGTCGATGGTGATCGGGGTCCCGACATCGATCCCGAGAACCTCGACCTCCTGTTTGTTCGTGGCCCCCACATCGATGAACATGTCGTCGATCTTCACGCCCTTCTTGCGCTCCTCCTCGTTCATCATGTGCACGGGCTTGCCCCCGACAACGCCGTACATCGGCCCCTTCGTGGAGTGCAGGACCACGCGCTGCGTGAAGAGCACGGGATCGTACCAGCCTCCGAGCGCCACGAAGCGGATGAAGCCCTTGTCGTCCACGTACTTCACCATCAGGCCGATCTCGTCCATGTGGGCGGCGAGCATCACCCTGAACTTGTTCCCCTTCTTAATGGCGATCAGGTTGCCCATCTTATCCTCGCGGATCTCGTCCACGCAACCTTTGAGTTCTTTCCTGATGATCGACACTACGCTGCCTTCGCTGCCCGACACACCGTGGGCATTGGATAATTTTTCCAGAAGTTCCCTGACCATGATATCACTTCACGAGTTTTCCGATCCGTTCAAGAGCCGTTGCAATGTTCTGCCGTGACGTGGCATAACTGAACCGCGTATATTCCGGCGCGTTGCTGCCAAAGGCCGTGCCGGGCACCACGATCACGCCCGCTTCGATGATCTTCTCCGTGAGCGCGGGCTTCATCGGCACGAACGTGTAGAACGCCCCCTCGGGCTTCGGGAAGGAAAAGCCCAGGTCATTCAGGCCGCCCCATATGAGGTCGCGCCGGGCCCGGTACTCGTCCCGCATCGCCGCAACGGGGCTCTGGTCGCCGGTGTACGCGGCCACGGCGGCGTACTGGGCGATGGAGGTGGCGCAGGCCTGGCAGTACTGGTGGACCTTGATGCACTGGCCGACAATATCGGGCGATGCCGCGAGGTACCCGAGCCGCCAGCCGGTCATCGCGTAGGTCTTGCTCGTGGCATTGATCGTGACCACGTTGTCGCCGAACCGGGCGGCGCTCAGGTGCTCCTTGCCGTAGATGAAGTGCTCGTACACTTCGTCCGAGACGATCGTGACGCCCTTGTCGGCCGCGTACTCCACGAGCGCCTGCATCGACTCCTTACTCTCGACCGCGCCGGTCGGGTTGCCGGGCGAGTTGATCACCATCAGCTTGGCATTATCCATCAGGTGCTTGGCCTTCTCGACATCGATGTGCATCGTGGACGTCAGGGGCACGCTGACCGGCGTCCCCCCGGCGATCGTGGCGAGCGATGCATAGGAGACGAAGCCCGGGTCGGGGCAGAGGACCCGGTCGCCGGGATTGAGGAGGGCCTGCATCACGATGTGGAGCGCCTCGCTCGCCCCGGCCGTTATGATGATCTGGTCCGGGTGGTACTTGATCCGGTTCTCGTTCTTGAACTTCCTGCTGATGGCGGCCCGGAGCTCGGGCAGGCCGTTGTTCGTGGTGTAGCCGGTCTTTCCTTCCTGGATAGCCGCAATCGCCGCGTCCTTGATGTGCTGCGGCGTGTCGAAGTCCGGCTGCCCGAGGCCGAGGTTGATGGAGTCCGGGCCCGCGGCCTCGAAGATCCTGCGGATGCCGGAGATCTCTATCCCTGTCACCCGCTCGGAGAATTTCAGTGTCATGATGCTTCCTCACTCGATGTTCGTGTGCCGGTTCTTGAGAGCCGACTCGTCGGTCTTGGTGATCTCCATGAGCCGGGAGATCACGGCATCGCCGAAGATCATGGACGCGGTCTCAAAGAGCGTGCCTAAGGGGGCAAACGACTTGTGCTCCCCCATCATCTGCCGGATCTCGAACTCCACGGCATCGTCCTCCACTTCGTCGCGGTGGTGCTCGATGACCACGTTGCAGTCCGCGATCTTGCCGATGCGCGAGTCCGCGTTGGAGGTGATGAGGCAGATGTGGGCGCCGATCTCCTGTGCAGTCTCCGCGATGTCCGCCACGGTCTTGGTGCGGCCGGACCCGGAGAAGATCACGATCAGGTCGCCGCCGGACAGGGCCGGCGTGATCGTCTCGCCGACAACGTAAGCCTGGAGGCCGAGGTGCATCAGCCGCATGGCAAATGCCTTGGCAACGAGCCCCGAGCGGCCGGCGCCGATCACGTACACGCGCTTTGCCTGTAAGATCTCCGCAAGGAACTTCTCCACGTCGTCATCGGAGATCTTGTTCGCGATCGCCCGGATCTTCGATGCCATCAGGAGCATCATCTCCTGCACCCTGTGCTTCTCCATACGTCTCGCCAGAAAGATGCACTTTGCAAGTAGATGAGAATTTCTGCGGGTGCCGGGCCGGTTCCGGGCCCGAACGAGGGGGAAGATCTTTATAATATGCTTTAAAAACGTGAGAATGTGAAATCAGGGCCCGTGAACGTTCCGGTTCAGAAATATCTCCCGTTTGTCAAGTGGGCGGGGGGAAAGCGGCAGCTCCTGGGTGAACTGGAGGAGCGCCTGCCCCCCTCCTGGGGCACCTACTACGAGCCGTTCGTGGGCGGGGGTGCGCTCCTCACCCGGCTCGGGAACCGGGGATCCCTCTCGCGGGCGGTCATCGCCGACCTGAACGGCGAACTGATCAACCTCTACCGGATCGTGCAGCAGGACCCCTACGCGCTGATCGCGGCGCTCGAAGACGGGAATCTCCAGAACACGCCCGCCGCGTTCCGGACCTGCAAGGAGCGGTTCAACGCCCTCCTGGGCGACCCGTCCGCCGCCGTGGAGCGGGCGGCCCTGCTCGTGTACCTGAACAAGCACGGTTTCAACGGGCTCTGGCGGGTGAACCGGAAGGGGCACTTCAACGTGCCGTTCGGGAGCTACAAGAAACTCTCGATCCCGCCCGCGGAGAATATCATCGAGTTCTCGCACCTCCTGCAGCGGGTGGCGATCGTGCACGGGGACTTCGAGACCGCCACCCGGGGCGCAAAAAAAGGCGACTTTGTGTACTTCGATCCGCCGTACCAGCCGCTCACGCGGACCGCGAACTTCACCGACTACAATGCCCCCGGCTTCCCGTTCAGCGAGCAGGAGCGGCTTGCCGCACACTTCCATAAGCTGACAAAGAAGGGCGTGTACGCGATGCTGAGCAACTCGCTGGTGCCCGAGATCGAGGAGCTGTACCGCGACTTCTTCATCGGTACGGTCACGGCAAAACGGTTCATCAACTGCAATGGCGAGCGCCGGACCGGGGCCCGTGAGATCATCGTCACCAATTACCGGTGCTGACGAGGCCGCGTCGTTCCTGGCTAAAAAAATGGTATAGTGCCATTTTAACTACCAACCTGAAAAGGAAATTACGAGAGAAAAACTGGTCAAACTATTGTTCAAAAATTCAGATCGAAATAGTGTTCCCCGTTCAGGCATTAAAAAATGCTGACGCTCCCGGGGCTTTTCCCCGCTGCTATGGCGCCCCGGTTGCGATGACGCTGTATTACCAGAGACCCGGTATCCGGTAATACAGATGAATTGCATGCGCCCCCGCCCCAAAGGGGGGCAGGGCTGGCGCAAGGGGGCGTCCAAAAATGTAAAAAATTAGTCTATGAAATGTGACTATATCCACAAAAATTATTCTGCCCCGCCGGCCCGGTACTCTTCGATCGTCCCGCAGGCCGACAGTTTTCCGTTCTCCAGCACCGAGACGGCCCCGTGCCCGCAGCAGATCAGGCAGCGCCGGCCTGAAGGGGCAAGGGCCCGGTCGGTCTCGTCCGCCAGCGCCAGCAGCGCGATCCGCTCCTGCTTGGCCCGGTCGCTGTCCACGTTCACCGAGGTGACGAGGAACGCGGCGAGCGAACTGTAGTCCGCCCGTTCCTTGGTCAGGCTCGCAAAGTTGATCACGCTGTCGGCCGTGAAGAGGAGGCCGTGGGCGGCCGAGTACAGGAAGACCTGGCCGAAGGTGTGGCCCCCCAGGCCGTCAAGGACTTCGAATGTGATCTCCCCGATCGAGAACGTGCCGATCACCGGGAAGATCCCCCGCTTCCTGCCGTCCGGGGGATCGAAGCACCGGATATCCGCAGGAACGGCAAACCGGCTGAACAGGTTGATCATCTTGGTGTAGAACTCCTCGAGCACGGACTCCTGGTTCCGGGATCCCCAGGCCCGGTTGTCCGTACGGATGATCTCGAGCGTTCCTGTGTGCATGAAGACCGGCACGGAGAAATGGCCGGCCGCCCCGCAGTGGTCGGCATCAGCGTGTGTCACGATGATGCGGGAGAGCTTCTTGACATCCACCACGCCGTACCGCGGGA
>Ga0074199_1002111_pt1 | contig 13473 bp, 13 predicted proteins | sample EPASupsiteSAE347_FD_64528 | JGI IMG/M metagenome (GOLD analysis project Ga0074199, IMG submission 64528) | Bioremediated contaminated groundwater from EPA Superfund site, New Mexico - Sample SAE3-47 | ecosystem: Environmental > Aquatic > Deep subsurface > Groundwater > Contaminated ...
GGATGCGTGACTGATGACGAGTGAACCCGGAACCCATAACTCGTAACTAGAAACTCAGAACTCGCTAACTCGTAACCCGGAACTCGCCCGCCTAGCTTCGCTATTCGGGCAGGCAACTATTTGCATATTACCGGAAAATATTTACATTCTGCCCGTGAACGAACTGATTGCGATTATCGATGACGAACCTGACATCCTGCAATTGGTAGCCTTGCAGGTCAGGAAATCCGGTTTCCGCGCGGCCGAATTCCCGGATGCCGCCTGTTTCTACCGCTTTCTGAATGACAAGCGCCCTGATCTCGTATTACTGGATTTAATGTTGCCGGATATCGATGGGATCGATGTTTGCAAATATATCAAGGGTAATCCGCAAACCGCGGCAATTCCGGTCATTATGCTGACCGCCCGGGCGGAAGAATTCGATAAAGTCCTTGGATTGGAAATCGGCGCCGATGATTATGTCACCAAGCCCTTTTCATCCCGCGAACTGGTTGCCCGCATCAAAGCCATTCTGCGCCGGTCACAAACCGCCGAAACCGGAAACCTGTTAACGATTACTGACGGTTTGACGATCGATCTTGAAAAGTACGAAGTACGAGCCGACGGTCAACCAATTAACCTGACCGCCACGGAATTCAACCTGCTGAAAATCATAGCCCAGAAACCCGGTCATGTCTTTTCACGGACGCATCTGCTCGATCAACTGTGGGGCGAGGATAAGATCGTCGTCAACCGCACGATCGACGTCCATATTAAAAACCTGCGCGAAAAGCTCGGCGCTTACGGCCGGCTGATCCGCAATCTCAGAGGAGTGGGCTACAAACTCGAAATATGAAGAAAACCTTTTTCTACCGGGTCTTTTCCGGCTATCTGGCGCTAATAATTTTCCTGACGATCCTGATCCTGATCTTTTCCTTTGGAACAGTGCGCAAGCAATTCATCGAATCGCAGGTCAGTAATTTACAGGACCTGAACACCAGCCTGTCCGTCTCGTTATTGCCTATGATCGAAAAACGGGATTATAGTAAACTGGACGAACTGACAAAATCGCTCGGTCAGGAGATTAAAGCCCGCATCACGGTGATCGATACGGCCGGAAAAGTACTGGCCGACTCAGAGTCCGATCCGCGCACGATGAAGAATCATCGCCGCCGGCCGGAGATCGAACAGGCGATTGCCGGTAAAATCGGCCATTCGCGACGCTTCAGTACCACGGTCGAAAAGGATATGCTCTATGTGGCTTCGCCATTATTGCCGGGCGGAAATCCGATTGCAGTTATCCGCACAAGCGTCTATCTGAGCGAGATTGAAAACATGCTCAACCGGATCATCGGGCGAGTCGTTAAAATCTCTCTGTTGGTAATATTAATTGCGTTGAGTGCGGCCTTTCTGCTGGCGCGCCGTTATTCTCGCCCGGTCGGTCAATTGGTCAAAGCCGCCCAACAGGTCGCGCAGGGCAACCTCGAAACGCGCGTAAATCTGAACACCAACGACGAGTTGAATGAATTGGCCAATAGCTTCAACGCCATGACCATCGATCTGAAACGCCTGCTCGCCGACATCGCTCACCAGCGCGACGAGTTGCAAACGATCGTTTCGGCTGTGCCATCCGGTTTACTGATGCTAAATACCGAAGGCCGCGTTGCCTTTTATAACCGGGAATTCCAGAAGATTACCGCCCTGAAAGAACCGCAGGATAAATTCTATTGGGAAATTCTGCGTGAACCGCACTTTACCGAGTTCATCAGGCAGATTCAGACGCAAGGCGTTGACCGCACTGAGGAGATCGCAATCGGCGACAAGACCTATTTATGCAGCGCCACAGCATTGCCGACCGGCGGCGATATCGTCCTGATTTTTTCGGACATTTCCGAGATGAAAAATATCCAGCTTTTAAAACGTGATTTTGTCGTCAACGTTTCGCATGAATTACGGACGCCGCTGACCGCCATCAAGGGCTTTGTCGAGACGCTCGAAGAAGAGGCAACCGGTGACGAGCATCATTACCTGACGATCATCGCGCGGCATACCGAACGCCTGATCAATATCGTCAACGATCTGCTGACCCTGGCTGAGATCGAGGATAAAAACGAACTCGAATTTGAGGAGGTCAATCTGCCCGACCTGATCCGGGATACGGTCAAGATATTCGAAGAGCGTTTGCGAGCGAAAAACCTGGAACTGATGGTTACGACCGATCCACAGGTTGAGACGATTAAAGCCGACCCTTTCAGACTTCAGCAGGTTTTCATCAACCTCCTGGACAATGCCATCAAATATACCGAAAAGGGAAAGATTGCCATTCGAACTAAAAGGGAAGAGAGGTACTGCCGGATTGAAGTCGAAGATACCGGGAGTGGCATTCCGAAAGAACATTTACCGCGCATCTTCGAACGCTTTTACATCGTCGATAAATCACGCTCGCGGCAACTCGGCGGCACCGGCCTGGGGCTGGCGATTGCCAAACACATCGTCCTGCTCCACAACGGCCGGATCGAGGTTGAGAGTCAACCCGGCGTCGGCACACTGTTCAATTTCACGCTACCTGTCTGAATACACCTCACCTAGATGCAGAAATGCGAAGATATTATTTAGACAAGATTAACAGGATTTACAGGATATTTTTCCAATCCCGGTAATCCCTAAATCCGATAAATCGTGGCGCTGACATTTGAATAATCCCATCAGCGGCGGGGAATGATCCGGCAGTAGTCAATCAAAGCCTGATTATCAACCGGATTTCACTTCGTTCAACCATCGTATGACTATTGTATGACAATCTAATGACCGCCCAATAAGCGTATTGATTAATAAATATATCAGTGTTTGTCTGCGTTAATCCGCAGATAAAAATTTTTCTGCACCCTCTGCGGTTGAAAATCTTAACCGAAAATTAACCGTTTGTTCACCGGATTTTTAAATAAATTCCGTAATCAATGGCGTGAAAATGGAGAAATAATGAACAAAACTCAAAAAACGGAGAAAAGGATGAAGAAGAGTGAATGGAAGATCAAGACCGTTTTGGCGTTGTTCGGCTTTTGCGCCATAGCGCTTCACGCCGGAGAACTCGACCGGTTGGTCAATGAATTAGTGGAAAAGGGCGTAATCGATGCCGGCAAGGCCCAGGAAATTCTGACCCTGACCGAAGAAGAAATGCGGACCGATATGAATGCCGGTAAAGTATCGACTCTGCCGGCCTGGATTCAGAAAATGAATCTGAAAGGCGACTTCCGTTTCCGCAATCAGTGGGAAGCGGCCGAGGATGATACGGTTTCGCGGATGCGCCAGAGAATTCGTTTCCGCCTCAACGGTGAAGCCGCGGTGGCGCAGGGATTCAAGGTCGGTTTCGGCCTGGCGACCGGCGGCAGCGATCCGCGCTCGACCAATCAGACCCTGGAGAATTCGTTCGAGACCAAGACCATCATGCTGGACTATGCCTTTGCCAATTATACTTTCCCGAAGTATATGGGTGTCATGCTGGGTAAGTTTTACAGCAATCTCGGATTCTGGACGCCGACGGATTATATGTGGGACACCGACATTACCGTCGAAGGTGTCGCCGCCGCATTCAATTTTAAAAAGCTGTTCCTGAACACCGGCCTCTATCTGCTGGATGAAAAAGGGCTGGTCGAAGATGTCATTGCCGACAATCCCCGTCTGCTGGTTCTGCAACCCGGATTGAATCTGGGACAGGCCGGTAAGTATAATCTGAAAGTCGCCGGAACCTATTACCGTTTCAATAAGACCAAAGACCTGACCTTCGATGACGCCAAATGGACTAACTCTTACTATACCGTCGGAAGTACTAAATTCCTGACAAACGGCTATAATAATGTCAGTCTGTCCGGCGAAGTCGCGGTGTTCGAAAAGATATTTCCGTACATCGGCGTCTGCTTTGAAATGAACAAGAATATCGAAGCCGAATCGGATATTGCCAATTCGGGAATGGCTTCCGGTGTCGCCTTCGGCGCCGAGAAAATCAAGGACAAAGGCCAATGGCAAGTGAAATGTATCTATCGGAAATTGGAAAAGGACGCCTGGCTGGATTTCCTGCCGGATTCCGATACTTATGGCGGTAAAACCGATGTCAAAGGCAGTGAATTTATCGTGCAATACGGCCTGACCAGGAACGTTGTCCTGGGGCTGGATTATTACAGTATCGAAAACCTGCGCGGTACGATTAAGCCCGAGCAGTTGTTACAAACCGATATTCAATTTAAATTCTAAGTTGAAAGGAATAAACGATGAAAAAGTTATCAAATATAATAGTATTAAGTCTGACAAGCATAACCCTGGCTTTAGCCGGTGGGACGACGAAATTGCGGGTAGGAGGTTCGACGACCGTTCTGCCGATCGCGCAATTGGCCGCCGAAGAATTCATGAATGCCAACCCAAACGTGACACTTTCCGTGCAGGGCGGTGGTTCCGGAGTCGGCATCGCTTCCTTAATTGATGGAACCAGCGATATAGCCGATGCTTCCCGCGCGATGAAAGACGATGAGATCAAGACTGCCGTCGCCAAAGGCATCAATCCGGTCGCGCATGTCGTGGCGATGGACGGAATTGCGGTTATTCTGCATTCCACTAACAAGATTGACAACCTGACTATCGATCAAATCCGGAAAATCTACACCGGAAAAATTTCAAACTGGAAAGAGGTCGGCGGCGAAGACCGCAAGATCGTGGTGCTCTCCCGGGATTCGGCCAGCGGCACATTCGAAGCATTCGCCAGCCTGGCGCTAAATGGCGAAAAAGTTCGCAAGGATGCCCTGATGAATGCTTCCAATAAAGCCATTGCAACCACGGTCGGGAATACGCCGGCGGCAATCGGCTATGTCGGTCTTGGTTATCTTTCAAGCAAGATCAAGGCTGTCACAGTTGAAAACATCACCTGCACTAAGAAGAATATTCTGACCAAGACCTATCCGCTTTCCCGTCCGCTCTTCATGTACACCAACGGCAAACCCAAAGGTGAACTGAAGAATTTTATTGACTTTATCCTGAGCAAGGAAGGGCAGGAGTTGGTTGAAACCGCCGGATATGTAGGGTTGAAGTAGTACGGTCAAAAAAATAATATATGTGGAAGCGCACATGACAGACTATGGTCTGTCATGCCGCTTTATTGAGAGATAATGATGAAAGTATCCCGGGAAAAAATGATCCAGTCGCTATTCGGCGTGCTGGCGTCCGGCTCGCTCATTTTCCTGCTGGGAATAATCCTGATCCTGTTTCAGCAGGGCTTGCCGGTCTTTCGGATCGTTAATATTTTCCAATTCATCGGTGGCCAGTCATGGTACCCGACGGCCGATCCGGCCGAGTTCGGTATTCTGCCGCTGATCCTGGGAACGTTATGGATAACGGTTGGAGCGATGCTGTTTTGCATTCCAGTTGGCATCGGAAGCGCTCTGTTTCTGCATGAAATTGCCGGATTCCGGTTGCGCTCGATCCTGAAGCCGATCATTGAAATCCTGGCCGGGATTCCGTCGATCGTCTATGGATTTTTCGGAATGGTGATAATTGCGCCATTCCTGCAGAACCTGCTGGATATTCCGGTTGGGCTATGTGCTCTGACGGCCAGTCTGATCCTCGGCATTATGGCTGTGCCGACCGTTTGCAGCCTGGCGGAAGATGCTTTGAATTACGTGCCGAAAAGTTTCCGGGAAGCCTCCTATGCCTTGGGTGCCAATCGCTGGCAAACTCTGACACGGGTGGTAATTCCGGCGGCCGGTTCCGGTATCTCGACCGCCATCATTCTCGGTATGAGCCGGGTTGTCGGCGAAACGATGACGGTCCTGATGGTGGCCGGCGGCGCGGCGGTTATCCCGAAGAGTTTTTTAAACCCGGTGCGCCCCATGACGGCCACGATTGCGGCTGAAATGGGTGAAGCGGCGGTCGGCAGTCCCCATTACCATGCCTTATTCGCGATCGGCCTGGTGCTTTTTCTGTTTACGATGGTCTTCAATGTCGTTGCCGAATTGATCAGCCGCAAATATCGTCTTAAACTGGGACTCGGCCGATGAAAAAAAATACGCGTATCCAGTTTCTCGGTTTTGGGTTTCTGTACCTGTCGATCATCCTGGCAGTTCTAACGCTCGGTGCGATCATTTATTTCATAACAGTCAACGGTATTAAAGTTATCAGCTGGGAATTCCTGACGCGCGTTCCCCGTCATGCCATGACCCAGGGCGGAATAGCCCCGGCCTTAGTCGGGACATTTTACCTGACGGTCGGTGCGATCCTGTTCGCTCTGCCGATGGGATTGGCCTGTGCCATTTACCTGACCGAGTACAGTCCAAAAAGTTCAATCGTCAACCTTCTGCGGATGAGCATCAATAACCTGGCGGGTGTGCCGTCAGTCGTTTTTGGTCTGTTTGGATTGACGGTGTTCGTCAAGTTCTGCGGCTTCGGGGTTTCGATCCTGTCCGGCAGTCTGACGCTCGGCATCATGATCCTGCCGGGCATAATTTCCGCGGCGCAGGAAGCCCTGATCGCCGTGCCGCAATCATTGCGCGAAGCCTCGCTGGCGCTGGGCGCCACGCAGTGGCAAACCATCCGTAAAATCGTCCTGCCGTCGGCGACGCCCGGCATTTTAACCGGAGTAATTCTCAGCGTCGGTCGCGCGGCCGGGGAGACCGCGCCGATCATGTTTACGGCGGCGACCTTTTACACCCGCGGCTTTCCGCATTCGGTCATGGATGAAGTCATGGCCCTGCCCTATCATATCTACGCCCTGATGACCGAAGGCACTTTCCCGGAACGCCAGACCATGATCGCCTATGGTTGTGCGTTGTTGCTTTTATTCCTGGTTTTAATGGTTTCGGGATTGGCAATTTATCTGCGCCAAAAACAGAGGAAATATGAGTTCGTTTGAGAAAGTCCGCATCCGTGCGGAAAATGTCAATTTCTATTATGGTTCGAAACAGACCCTGAAAGATGTCAGCATGTCGATTTTCAAGAACCGTGTGACGGCCATAATCGGGCCGTCCGGATGCGGTAAATCGACTTTCATTCGCCTGCTGAATCGGATGAATGACCTGATTCCCAATACCCGGGTGGAAGGCCGGATTCTGCTCGATAGTGAAAATATTTACGAGCCGGGCGTCGATGTCGTGGCCCTGCGCCGTAAAGTCGGAATGGTCTTCCAGAAACCGAATCCCTTTCCGAAAAGCATTCGCGACAACCTGAGTTTCGGACTGAAGGTGAATGGCATTAACGACGCGGAATTTATTGAAAATACCGTGCGACGTTCGCTGGAGGAATCCGCGCTCTGGGAGGAGGTCAAAGATCGGTTGCACGAAAGCGCCCTGAAATTATCCGGCGGCCAGCAACAAAGATTGTGCATCGCGCGCTGTCTGGCAGTCGCGCCGGAAGTCATCCTGTTCGATGAACCGTGCGCCAGCCTCGATCCGATCTCGACCAAACGCATCGAGGAATTGATCGAGCAATTGAAAGAGCATTATACGATCGTGATTGTGACCCACAATATGCAACAGGCGGCCCGGATTTCCGACTACACCGCGTTCATGTATCTCGGTGAATTGATCGAGTTCGGTACGACCGAAAAGATATTTACCGTGCCGGAAGATAAACGCACCGAAGAATATATAACCGGCAAGTTCGGTTAATAAATAAACAAGCAGAGGAAAAATATGTTGACAAAACGGATCCAGGAATTAAAGCAGTCCATCATCGAATATGCGGCGCTGGTCGAAAGTATGATCGATAAAAGCGTCCGCGCCATGACTGCCAGGGACGGTAAAACCCTGCAGGCGATCATCGAAATAGAAGAACCGAAAGCCAATGATTTCGATCTGCGGATGGACGAAGCCTGCATCAATGCTATCGCTCAGTATCAGCCGCGGGCCCGCGATCTGCGCACAATCATTATGATCCTGAAAATGAGTAACGATCTGGAAAGACTCGGCGACGGCGCCGTCCATATCTGCAAAGATGCCCTTTATCTGATTGAACGTCCGGCTTTCCGACCGATTCCGGCCATGAACCGTCTGGCGCAGGAATCACTCGGGATGCTCAAGGACAGCATCGATGCATTTATTAATGAAGATGCTGAATCCGCCCGCGGGATTTGCGGGCGCGATGATGTAGTCGACGATTTGCGCGATAAGATCGTAGCCGATCTGACCCAATCGATGGGCGAACAACCGGCGACTGTGCCAATCGCGCTGCGTTTGATGGACATCAGCCGCAAGCTGGAACGGGCGGCCGACCTGTCAACCAATCTCTGTGAAGATATTATTTTCATGGTGCAGGGAAGGGTTATCAAGCATCATAAGGGAGAGTGAGGAAAATTGAAAAATTTGGATTGTTTATTTCAAATTTTTCCGGTGAATCGAGACACCGAAATAATCATTATGAAATTGAAAACTGCCTCACTAAAATAAAGTGGCAGATGGATCGGGAGCAAATTATGCAGAGACAAGTCAAAAATAAAATTGCGCGAGCTACGATAATCCCATTTCTGATGGTAATAGTAGGCTGGTTGCCAAACTGTGCCTCCATTCATGCTTTCACCAATATCTCTCCGGAACAGGCCGAGGCTCTGATTCGGCGTAAAGCGGATAATCCGCATTTCGTACTGCTTGACGTGCGCACAGTGAAGGAATTTAATACGGGGCATCTGGCTGGTGCGTTGAACATCGATTTTATGTCGCCTGATTTTACGGATAGAATCGATGAACTGGATAAGTCTGCAACATACTTGGTTTATTGCCTCATGGGTGGGCGGAGCGCCCAGGCGATGAAACTGATGCGGGAGAAGGGATTTAAAAAGGTCTTCAACCTGGAAGGCGGCCTGAAAAAGTGGCAAGCCGAAAGCCGTCCGATAGAATAGAAACAGCGACTATCTTAAGGTCAAATCAAGTAATCTTCCCCGCAGAAAATATCCGGAAGACAATCAGAATTTAACTCGGTTTCGACCGCTCTCCTTAGCCTCGTAGAGTTTTTCATCCACAGCTTTCACCAGATCGTCTTTTGTCAGGATATGTTTACTGTCGATGGCTATTACGCCGCCGCTGATCGTGACATGCAGGAATTCATTGCCGTACGGATAAGGATAGGCTTCACATTTGCGACGGAGTCGTTCGGCGAACACGATTGCACCTTCCAGATTGGTTCCAGGCAGGATCACGACGAATTCCTCGCCGCCGAAACGGCAGGGGATATCAAGATCTTTACGGATCGCGTTACGAAAAATTTGGGCTAAATCCCGTAAAATGACGTCGCCCTGCTGATGTCCGTAAGTGTCGTTGACGTTTTTAAAATGGTCGATGTCAGTCATTACGAGCGCAAGATTGCTTTCCATTCGGCCGAGCCGGGTGATCTCTTCCTGTAAACGAATATCGAAATAGCGCCGCACATACAATCCGGTCAGGCCGTCGATGGTCGCTAATTTGAACAGATTGGCATTCTCGATGGTGGTGGCGATCATGGTATTCAATACGCCCAGAATCTCTTCCTGGATTTTCGTTAGCGGCGAATCCCGGTCAATCAACAAAACGATGAAACCGTCAACCTTATTTTTGGTGCCGATTAGCGGCAGGCAGTGGATAAGCCCGTTTTCAGCCGGAGCTTTCGAATCATGGAAAATACAGTATTCGGCATCAGTGATATCGGTGGCGAAGGATTTCTTGGTTTCAAGGACCTGCTTGAGCGTGGGGGTCAATGTGATTATCTCATTCGGAGTCGAAAAATGCCCATCGCGCAAGTTGGCCGAAATTTTAACACTGTTGTTGGCTTCATTGATCAGGAGTAACGATAGGCAATTGCTACCGCTGAAATCAGCCACCATATCAAGCGCATGGGAAGCCAGTAATTCCGGATCGAGTTCGGATACTATTTGACGGGCGGCAAAGCGCAGGGTCTGGAACATGATCTCAATGTCAATCGGGTCGCCGTTATTATTCATTTCAGTTCATCTCCGGTTAATCATTGTAACTACTGCGATTATCAAGATACTTTCAGGTTCATATATCCACACCGATATTATACGCAATTTCGGTTTGGGTTACAATCAGATTGTTACTTAACGATGAGGTTCGACCGCTTGCAGATATTTTTCTTGATTAAAATGGACAACATGTTTTAGATTCGATCATTGAGAAATAATCGGTTAATATGAGGTAAATAGCATGCAAGAGAAGAAATCTGCTCAGAGTCCTTTACGCGAGATTACGGATCCTTTTGTCAATTTGATCAAGGCGCCACGCGCATTGTGGGGAATATATCTCCCCTATGTTCTGGAAGGATTGGTCTATTTTGGCATATTAACGATCCTGGGTAAGTTCAATTCTGAAAATGTTGGGCTGAGCGATCTGGTCGCCGGATGGGTTTATGGAGCCGTGACCGGCGGGATCACATTTGCGATGCTTTTACTCGGAGGGGTCTCGGATAAAATAGGCGTAAGACGATCTCTGGCCCTGGCTCTGTTTACAATGATGCTTGGGCGCCTGCTAATTTCCATTTCAGGCACGGCTAATTTGGGGAGCGGTGTTACTTCTCCAATGTTCATCACTATGTCCATTGGGTTGTTATTAATGGTTGTGGCATACGGCCTGTATCAGCCCGCCGCTTATGCCGGAGTCAAGCGATTCACAAATCCAAAAACTGCCGCAATGGGCTATGCCGTTGTATATGGATTAATGAATTTGGGGGCATTTTTCTCCGGCTTTGTTTCTCCTCTCGTCCGGCGGCATTTTATTGATTATTTCCCGCCCAATGGTTTGACGGCTGTATTTTGGGTATACACCGCAATTACGGGTATCGCCGTATTGGCTACAATTACCATTCTGACAAAACGTACCGACGAAAAAGCCGTCGAACGAATTGCTCGCGAAACCGCCGAAATGAACACGGGCGATAAAAAAGACGAAACGGAAGATACTATAGTTCCACAGAAAAAAATTAATAATCTGCCGTTTTTGGGTTATTTAATTCTCGTTATTTTATCGGTTATCCTGCTTGTAATGGTGAAGACTGGTAAAGTGGTTCTGCCGAAATTCAGCGAATTCATTCCGCTGGTGATCACTGGCATTTTAGCGATTTGGGAGTTTTTACGTAATCGCCCTCAACATCCGTTCCGGGATTCACGCTTTGTATTTTTTATATTTATCCTGATTCCGGTCCAGACTCTGTTTGCCCATAATTGGTTAACCCTTCCATACTATCTCGACCGGGCTTTTGCCGGTACAATTGTTGGCAACTACTTTGAATTCTTTTCAAATCTTAATCCGATCCTGATTTTCTTCCTGGCGCCAATGATTGCCGCTTTGACTCTGAAATCTGATATTTACAAAATGATGATATTGGGTACTTTGGTAATGGCAGTCCCTACTTTCCTTTTAGCAATTGGACCAAGCATACACCTTTTGTTAATCTACATTTTATTAATGACGATCGGTGAAGCGATGTGGCAGCCGCGTTTTCTGCAGTGGATTGCCGAAATCGCTCCAAAGGGAAGAACCGGCGCCTATATGGGGATTGGTCAGTTGCCGTGGTTTATGACAAAAATGATAACCGCGTCTTATTCCGGATATTTTATCGCAAATTATGTCCCGAAACCGGGTACCGGTTTAGAGATGCGGACCGGACAAATGTGGTTGATTTACGGAGCCATCGCTATCATAACCCCTATTTCCCTGATGCTTGCTAAAAAATGGATGGGCAAAGGGCTCGAAAAACAAAGAGTGTAAACGGTAATAATGTTAAAGGATTCTCAATGAAACCAAGAATATTAATCGTTGATGATGACGAATTGGTTTGTGATCTGTATGGAGATTATTTTGAACAGAACGGCTTTGAAATTTCCTCTGCTTTAAATGTAGAAGCGGCTCTGAATTTTATCAGAAAAGAAACGCCGGATATAATTCTGTCCGATGTAGTGATGCCGTATCGGGATGGATTTTCGTTATACGAGGAAGTCAAGATGTTCTATCCGGATATTCCCATCGTTTTTATGACCGGATATGAGAACGATCCTGACATCGTGAACCGTCTTAAGAAATACGGAAAGAAATGGTTTACCAAACCAATTAAACTTGATGAAATGCTGGAGATCGTGAGAAGCGAATTATCAGCTCAGACTCAGGCCTGATTCCTTCGGGCCGGATTTTTTTTTATTAATTTGACATTTATCGATAAATCGTTCTCATTTATCAGTTGGCGTACGACCTTGTAATTGTCTTTTGTCCGCGTGACAATAATTGCCTCGAAGTGAGCCGGAGCATTAATCCGACATTCTGTCAGTGAATTTAATCGATCAAGAAAATTTTCCTCCAAGATCGATTGTGTTGTTTCAAAGTTAAAACAACGCAATTTCTCACATTTTTTTATAATCATATCCGGTACATAACCCTGCCAATTGTCGGGATGATGTTCGTAATTATCCAGTAGTTTAGAGAAAGTCTTATAACCGCGCTTGGAGTAGGTGCGGATTAAATTCGATAACAGATTGAATTGCTCGTGCTTGAGACGAGTCGGCAGGAAAGAACGTCGCAATGAATTCAGAACTCGGGCGTAAAGAATATTGAGGTCGAAGGGCTTAGTGACATAATCGTCAGCACCCGATATCAGTCCGTTTACCTGAGATTTAGCCGAGGCCTGACCGGTTAGCATAATGACCGGAATAAAAGCAGTAATTGGGCGGGTTTTCAGGTTTTTCAGGACGGTCAGGCCGTCGACATCCGGTAGATTGATATCCAGAATTATCAGATCCGGCTCTTCGCGGATCGCCAGGTCCGCGACTTTTCCGCCCTCGGTGCAGGTCACGATTTGATAGTTGTGTGTCGACAAATAATCGTTAATCAACTCTAAAATACTGGCATCATCATCAACAGCGAGGATTTTCTTCATCTCATTTCCTTCATATATAGCTCTCAACTCCTCCACAATATAAAAATCATTGTATTAAATGAGAAAGGAATTTTATCAGGAACAAAGCAAAAAGGAACACGTTTACCTAATGTTTTTTAATATTGAAAAAAAATGTAACCAATTTGGTACTGATATGTCTAACAAAACGTAAATGTACTTTGATATTTGGCATAATATTTGTTAAATTCAAAATGTTATTTGATCAAAACGAAAATCGAGAGATGAAATAGATTTCCCCTCCCCCTCCCCGAATGTGCCGTAATATCCCTCAAAATCCCCCTCTTTTACGTTCGGGGAGGGAAACCTCACCTACCATTGCATAACATAGATAAGCCGCTGTAACAAGCGGCATTTTTATTTAAATTCTGAATAAATTACCGAAAAGGGTCTACGTATTTATCGAATAGCGACCTTGCTGAATTGACGTGGTATACACTGTTAAGGTACGTTTGAATAGTATGATATAGATCGACTGAATTTCACAAAAAGATTTAATTGAAAATGAAATCAATCGTCTGAAATATTAATTATCAGGCCCTGGTCGCTTACTTAAAGGAATTGTCAGAAAACAAACTGATTACTCTG
>Ga0074199_1002112_pt1 | contig 13466 bp, 11 predicted proteins | sample EPASupsiteSAE347_FD_64528 | JGI IMG/M metagenome (GOLD analysis project Ga0074199, IMG submission 64528) | Bioremediated contaminated groundwater from EPA Superfund site, New Mexico - Sample SAE3-47 | ecosystem: Environmental > Aquatic > Deep subsurface > Groundwater > Contaminated ...
CGCAAGCATGTTTATTGCGCCGGCGCCTCTGGCGGCAACGACTTATACGATCGAAGTTAGGTTTCGAATCATGCGCTGCGCCACGGAAGGACGCAATCGCTATCCCTTGGTTTTCGTGTTCGGCAAGCGTGAGGCCGGGTATCATTGGATCAATGCAGGTTGGGACAATGAAGCGTTGGTGGAGTCGTCGCTCAGCCTGAATAAAACCGCGGAGTTTCGGGCCAGGGCCGTGGAGCCGGGGGTCATCACTGGGCAATGGATGATTTTGCGCTGCCTGGTTGCGGATACCCCGGCGGGCCTGTCCGCCAAGGCCTATCTGAACGGCAAGCTTTTTCAGGAAGTATTCACCCCGGTGCGTTCAGCCAACATGGACTGGTTCCATGTGCGTGCAGCGGACGACGGTGCGGAATGGGAAATTGATTACCTCCGCTGGAAAAACGCGTTGGTGACGATCGAACAGCCGTTGGATCGGCCGTTGACTGCTGAAGAAAAACGGACCGAGGAAGAAGCGTTCTATAAACAACAATTAGAGTGGTTGGTGTCCGAGTAATAAACCACGAGGGGAATCTGTGAGCAAAGCCTTTATTCAGTATAATGACGACGCCACCAATCTCTGGGATGTGGAGCCCGGCCGGGCGCGCGCGTCCCTGATCGAATTGATTGACCGCGTGATTGATGCCGTGCCCATCGATGTGTATTCGGTTGAATGCGCCTTGCCGGATCTGTGCGAGCATAATACCCGGGTGGGGGAACAATTCGGAGAGCGATTCGGCTATGACGAAAAGCTGAACCGTCGCCTGCGCGGCATCAAGGCGTTGCGCGAGGAGGGCGCCGATCATCTATCGGTCTATATCGAGCGCCTGCATCAGCGCAATATCCGCTGCGTGGCCGAAGTGCGCATGAGCGACACACATTATACCCGTCTGGACCCTGGCGAACCGGTATGTGCAATGTTCGATATCGAGCACCCGCAATGGGTCATCCGCCGTGACGATGGGGTTGCGGAAGTCGCCCTGGACTATTCCTATCCTGAAGTGCGCGCCCATCGGTTGGCGATCATGACCGAGCTGGCCGAACAATATGATGTGGACGGACTGGAACTGAACTTCAATCGCTGGGCCAAGCATTTTGACCGGCGCGAGGCGCGCGCCAAGGCTCCGGTCATGACCGATTTTGTCGGAGAGATCCATGCCATGCTGGCGCGCGCCGCAAAGCGCCGGGGCCGTGACAGGCTGATGCTGGGCGCGCGTGTTTTGAGCACGCTGGAGGAGTGCCTGGATGCCGGATGCGACCCGCGTGTCTGGGTGGAGAAAGGTTGGCTTGATTATCTGATTGTTGCGGAATATAATTGCACTTGGCCCGGCACGCGCGTGGACGAGTTTGCGCCGTTTTGCCGGGGCCGCTGCAAACTGCTGGCTCAGATGGGGGATGGGAATGGCGGCGTCTGGAAAGGACGGCCGGCCATTACAGGTCGCGGCGAGGCCATGCATGCCGGATTTGGCGCGTGTTACGCGGGGATGTTGCTGACCCCGGCGGAGGCGCGCGGTGCAGCGCATAATTTTTATACGTGGGGGGCGAATGGGATTTCGTTCTGGAACATTTGTTGCACGATCGGCACGCGCGGCAAGCAGACGGGGCAAGCCCATCGGCGGAGAATGTTTGCCTGGATGAACGAGGTCGTGGATCCGGAAAAGGTAAGGCGCGGGTCGAGGTGCTACCATTATTTGCCGCTGTATAAAGGCATGGATGTGCGCCCGGGCAATTACGCCGTGCGCCGCGCGCTCTGCAGTCCCAATGGCGCTTTCAAGGGCACGGTTCTTGAATTCACGGACGCAATGCGCGGAGTGCGGCAGGTGTTCCCGTTTCGGATGGCGGACGGGCGGCAAGGCGAAGCGCTGCGCGGAGAGCTGCGCTGGCGCGTGTTGCATTGTCCCGGTTGCAATCCCTTTACGGTGGACATCAATGGGGTGACGATGCCGGCAGCGCAACTTCGCATGGAGCCGGACGAGGCTAACGTGGATCTCGGCGCCCGATGGTTGAGTCTGGACTTGACGCAGTGTCCGCCCTTGCGGGGCGATAATGAATTGGGTCTGACTTGGATTGGGCCGATCGCCAAGTCCGTCGCTTATGTCGAGGAATTGGAAGTGATGGTCGAGTAATGTCATGAAAGTATATATCCTTGTTGACAGCGAAGGCGGCGCGTGCGTCGTGCGGGAAAAGGGCGCGGACGCGAATAGAGGGTATGGCGTCTCATGGCAGGCTGAATACATTCGCCAGCGTGCGACGGCGGAAGCGAGCGCGGCGGTGCGCGGGGCTGTGTCGGCGGGAGCAGATGAAATATTGGTTCATGATGGTGGCTTCGTGCGCGGGCATACGCCTCCCGGGCTGACGCTTTATTACGACCAGCTTCCAAGTGGAATTCGTATTGCGCTTGGTATGGTCCAAATCAAGGATGTTGTGGATACGACGTTTGACGCGGCGATGTTGATCGGCCATCACGCCATGGCTGGCACGGCCGACGGTGTTATGGCCCACACGTTCAGCAGCGTCTCAGTTGTTGGGCAGTGGCTGAATGGGCGTCCGATAGGCGAAATTGCCATTGAGGCGCTTGTTCTGGGTGCTTTCAGCATTCCGGTCGTGATGGTATCCGCCGATGAAGCCGGCTGCCGCGAGGCTGCGGATTGGTTGGGACCAGTCGAATTGGCGCCCACAAAGCGCGGTATAACGACGCATGGAGCTGTTTCCCTGCATCCTGCGGATGCCTGTGCGCTTATCGAGGCCAAGGCCCGTGCTGGTCTTGCGCGCCTGCGGGAATGCAAGCCATTGACGATGGCACCCCCTTATGAATTACGCGTCGAGTGCCGCACGACCGAGGAAGCACGAGCGCGCGCGGCGCGGAAAGGCGGCGTGTTGGATGGTGCGCATAGCTACGTAATTAAGACCGGTAATGTCATGGAATTGATATGAAGGCCGCTTGCCTATGATCAAGCGCGGATTGTTTTATGGGGCTGAAAGTCTATATTGCAGTCGATTTGGAAGGTATTAGCGGGGTGTATTACTGGGCGCAGGCCGACAAGCGCAACCCAACCCACCCGGCGTTCCAGGAGGCGCGCGCACTGATGATGGGCGATATCGAGGCCGTGATTGAGGGCTGTATCGCCGCCGGGGCCACGGAGATCATTGTGCGTGATGGGCATGGCGGCGGTAAAAACCTGATTCCGGAGCGCATGCATCCCAAGGCGACTTATATCGGCGGCGCGGCGCGTGGAATGGCGGCATTGCCGGAACTGGATGCGAGCGTAGCGGCCATGATCCTGCTGGGGTATCATGCCATGATGGGCACCGCCGACGGCGTGCTCCATCATACCCAAAGCCATGCTGCGCGGCGGCGCTATTTTTATAATGGGCAGGAATGCGGCGAACTGGTCCAACACGCGCTGCGGGCGGGTCATTTCGGTGTGCCGGTGGTGCTGCTGTCCGGCGATGCGGCGACTTGCCGGGAAGCACGCCGCTTTTTAGGGGAATCTGTAATAACGGTCTGTACCAAAATCGGCTATGCCGAGGAATGCGCGCGGCTGTTCCCACCGGCAATCGTGCGAGCGCAATTGCGCCAGGCGGCGGAAAAAGCCGTGTGCGGTCGTACGTCCGTCCATCCGTATGCGATATCGCTGCCGATTGCCGGCCGTCTGTTGTTCCCCGACAAGGCCCTGGCCGATGCCTATCCGCCCAAATCGCCGTTGACACGTCGAGCCGATGAAGTATCTTATGAACATATCTTTGAAACGGCGGAGGATGTTGCCGAGTTTTAAGGAGTGCCAGATTATGCGATATATTTTATATGTGTTAAGCCTGACATTGGCCTGTCCGCTGGGTGTTATGGCAACCGATCGTTACGTCTCCACCAACGGTTCACATACGGCGCCCTTTACCAATTGGGTCGAAGCGGCTACCAATCTGAAAGTGGCCGTGGACTGGGCCAATACCAATAACGCCCGCGATACGGTTTGGGTCTCTAATGGCGTACACTTCCTGTCCACGCAGGTTAACGTCAGCAATACCGTGGTGCGCGGCATCAGCACCAATCCGGCCGATGTGATAATTGACGGCGGCAATTATGAAGGCCGGCCGACTACCAACCGTTGCTTCCGCCTCAACCACGCCAACGCCTTGTTGGCCGATCTTATGATTACCAACGGTAAAGTCAATGCAACGACCCTGCCTATATATTATGGCGGCGGCGTTTACATTGACGATGCCGGTGGAACGGTCAGCAATTGCACGATCATGTTCAATACAGCCATAGATGGCGCTGGGATCGGTACCCGCGACAACGATGGGAAAATATATGAATGTTTCATTAGCAGCAATTATGCGACGGGCCGGGGCGCAGTTGGTTTCTGGTTTGGCGGATTTATGAGCGACTGCACGATTGTGGCGAATGCGGCAACGGGCAGTGCCGGTGGTGTCGTAATGAACGGCGGCCTGGTGCAGAATTGTTTTATCATCGAAAACAGCTCGTATGGGACTGATTCAAGCAGCTATGGCGGTGGCGGGCTTTATATGGGGGCAGGAAGCACCGTCCGCAATTGCCTGATTTACAGTAATTGGGCCAATTCGCGCGGCGCTGTTTTTGTCTCGTCCGCGACCATGATCCAGAATTGCACCATTGTGAGCAATCGGGCGGGGGTGGGCAATCCCGGTGGCATTTATTTCTATGGTGCAACCTGCCAGGTGGAAAATACGATTGTCTACTTAAATGACAATCCCCAATGGGACAAGCATGCAAGTACAACCTTTTTGAGCTTCACCAACTGTTGCACCTCGACGGACCCTACGACAAACGGTACCGGGAATATAACCGCGAATCCGCAGTTTGTCGGCGTCGCGCAATACAATTATCGCATCGCAAGCACTTCGCCCTGTATCAATAAGGGGATCAACCGCGAGTGGATGAACGGCGCCGTTGACCTGGATGGGCATACCCGCATTGATCGTTACTACAGGCAGGTGGATATAGGGGCCTATGAGTTCCTGAAAAGCGGCACGCTGATTTCCATCTACTAATGCAGAAATCCCCGATGAGTATCAACCTGACAACGGTTGCTGACGGTGAATTCCTGAAAAAGATAGAGGACGATCCGCAGGCGCTTGTAACCGCCGTGCCGGAGAGCGTCACTCGTCTGGAGCGCTTACCGATTGCCGAGATGCCCGGGGGCTTCCACCTGGCGGCGGATGTATATTACCGTGAAAAATATCCTGCAAAGCCACGCCCGGCGCTCATTTTCATGCACGACTGGGCGAGCGGCAAGCAACCCGTCCTGTCTGGCAACCGGCAATGCGCCTACTTGGCGCTTAAGGCCAATATGCTTGGCGTGGTGCTCTACTACCGCCAGCCGGGTGACGGCCATTTCCCGGCGGCGATCGAGGACCTGAAATGCGCTTTGCGCTGGCTGCGTTCGATAGCCGAAGATTACGCCATTGACCCCAACCGGATCATCGTGATGGGCAGCTCGGCGGGCACACAGTGGACATGGCTGGCCGCCGCGACCAGCGGCTTGCGTGATTATAACGGCGTGGGGGGCTATGATAAGTTTTCGAGCGAGGTCAATCTGTCCATTATCAACTCCGGTATCTGTGATTTCGTAAAGGATTTCGGAAACAGGGACATAGGCCAGAAGGTCATTGGTGGCACGGTGGATGATATGCCGGAGCGCTACCACGAAGCCTCACCTCTCAACCGTTTCCGCGCCGGTATGCCGCCCGTGATCATGATTCACGGTGAGTTGGACCAGTCCTGTCCCTTGTCTTCCGCCAAGGCTGCCTGCGAGCGCTTGCAGCAGTTGGGCGTGCCTGTTGAACTGGTGGTCCGGCCGAAATGCGGTCACGGCATAGACGGGTTTGGTTTCAATTTGGGTTCCCATCTCGATACGGCGCTCGCGTTTGTCCGCCGGCAGTGGCCGGATGTAGGGTCAGGGTAGCAGCTAATCCGTGATCCACGGTCCACAGCCTATAGTCTATTTTCATTCCTCGAACAATGCCATCTGGCCGGGGAAGTTTTTGCCCTTGCGCGGGCGGTGGCGCGCAAGCTTGGGCTGGCCGGCTTCGCCAAATTCACCCTCTTCCAGGTTGAGCAGAATTTCCCGGGCGCGGTCCACAACTTCCTGGGGCAGACCGGCCAGGCGGGCCACCTGGATCCCGTAGCTCTTGTCGGTGCCCCCGGGCACAATCTTGCGGATGAAAACGACGCCGTCAGCCTGTTCGCGGACGAGCACGTTGTAATTTTTCACGCCGGGCATGGTCATCGCCAGGTCGGTGAGTTCGTGGAAATGCGTGGCGAAGAGGGTCTTGGCTTTGACTGCTCCGTGCAAGTACTCGGCCACGGCCCAGGCAATGCTGATGCCGTCAAACGTGCTCGTCCCGCGGCCGATCTCGTCGAGCACGATGAGGCTGTTGGACGTGGCGTTGTTCAGGATGTTGGCGGTTTCCTGCATTTCCACCATAAAAGTACTGCGCCCGCGCGCCAGGTCGTCGCTGGCGCCCACGCGGGTAAAGACCCGGTCCACAACGCCGATTTCGGCGGAGAGCGCCGGCACAAACGAACCCATTTGCGCCATGATTACGATCAAGGCGACCTGGCGGATGTAGGTGGATTTGCCGGCCATGTTGGGGCCGGTGATGATGATCACCCGATTTTCACCGCCATCGAGCAGGGAGTCATTGGGCACAAAGCGGTCCGCACTGGGCATTTGCTCAACCACCGGATGGCGGCCGTCCCGGATGGTCAAAGCGGAGGTTTGGGTCATGACCGGCCGCACATAGCGCAGGGCCAGGGCGCGATCCGCCAGGGCGGCCAGGACATCCAACTGGGCCAAGGCTTCGGCCGAGGCCTGGATGGATTCCGTAGCCCGCACAAGGGTGTCACGTACTTCCAGGAAGAGGTCGTATTCCAGCGCCATGGCGCGGTCTTGGGCGCCGAAAATTTTTGTCTCGTAAGTTTTCAGCTCGGGCGTGATGAACCGCTCGGCGTTGACCAGCGTCTGCTTGCGGGCATAATCGGCCGGCACGTTGGCGGCCTGGCCCTTGGATACCTCGATATAGTAGCCGAAGATTTTATTGTGCCGCACCTTGAGTGTCTTGATGCCGGTGCGCTGTTGTTCCTTGGCCTGGTATTCGGCCAGCCAGTTGCGGCCCTGCGTGGCGGCGTCGCGCAGTTCATCAAGCTCGGCGTGGTAGCCGCGCCGGATGATGCCCCCTTCCTTTATGCTTATCGGCGGCTCCTCGACAATGGCCTTCTCCACCAGTGCCACCAGCTCGGGCTGGGGAAGAATGGTTTGTGCCAGGGCCGCCAGGGAGCGAACGGGGTGATCGGCCACAAGTTTCCGCGCGACCGGCAATATGGCCAGGGATTGCGTCAGCGCGCGGACGTCGCGGGCATTCCCGCTGCCGGAACCCAGGCGCGCCATGATGCGTTCCATGTCGCGTACCTGCTCCAGGGCCTCGCGCAAGTCGCGCAGGAGATCCCTGTTTTTGCAGAAAGCCTCGACGGCGTCATGCCGGTCCTTGATGGCATCAAGCCGGGTCAAAGGACGCAGCACCCATTCCCGCAGGAGCCGGCCGCCCATGGGAGTTTTCGTGCTGTCCAGCACGCCCAGGAGCGTCGTGGCCGCGCCGTCATTGCCGGAGCCAATGACTCGGCCGCTGCCGTCGTTACGGCCGGTGCCGATAACTCGGCCGGTGCCGATGGGCGAGGACACTGACGGTACGCTGCGGGAAACAACCAGATCCAGGTTGCAGCGCGTGGCTTCATCCATGACGAGGAAATCGCCGGGATTCCGGATGCCCAGGCGCTGGACATGTGCCAGGTTGCGGCGCAGGGCGTTGCTGACGTAATGCACCAGGCCGCCGGCCGCGCCAATGATGGCCGGATGGCCCTCGCCGCCGAAGCACTCCAGGGATTGCACATGGAAGTGGCGCAGGAGCGTGTCGTGGGCCGTCTCGTATTCGAAGGTCCAATCGTCGTACGGGCTCACCATGAGCGCCGGCATTTCATTCAACAACTTGCGCAGGGCCGAAGTTGGATCGCGGGCGGCTTCGGCGGGCAGGACGCATTCGGTGGGCGTTAGCCGGAGCAGGTTATCGCGGAGCGTCTCCGGATCATTGGTTTCTTCCGCCTGGAAGGCGCCCGTGGAAAGATCCAGCAGGGCCAGGCCAAAAAGGCCGTCGGTTTCATAAAGGCTGGCTAAGTAATTGTTGCGGTTGCGGTCGAGGATCTGGTCCGTAAGCACGGCGCCGGGGGTCAGGATGCCGGTCACTTCGCGCCGGACAAGCCCCAAGGCGGTGGCGGGGTCTTCGACCTGGTCGCAGATGGCCACCTTTTTGCCGGCGCGGATGAGCTTGGCCAGGTAAGTTTCATAAGTGTGATGCGGCACCCCGCACATGGGTACTTTCTGGCGCTTGGTGAGCGCGATATCCAGGAGGCGCGAGGCCTCGACGGCGTCCTCGAAAAACATTTCATAGAAATCGCCCAGCCGGAAAAAAAGAATCGTGCCGGGCGGCAATTCGGCCTTGATCCGCCGGTACTGGCTCATCATGGGGGTGATGGGATCGCTCATGGAGGCATACTATATATTTTTCTTGCGAAAAATATAGCAATTTCGGATTGTTGATTTCAGATTGCGGATTTTCATGCCAGAGGCAGATGTAGACAATCGGAAATCCCCTCCATAGGCGGGTCCGCCTCCGGCGGAAAAAATCATAAATCCGAAATAATAACAAATCCCTTGTCAAGCAGGTGGGGGATGGATAGAGTTTCCCGAAGTCGTTCAGACCCCAGCGCGCCTGTAGCTCAATTGGATAGAGTGTCGGCCTCCGAAGCCGAAGGTTGTGGGTTCGATCCCCGCCAGGCGCACCAGCTTCCCACTCTGTTTTCATGCGGCCAAATCCGCATTTAAGCCAATAAAATCAAGCCTTCCGTGAATATGCCCCGTTTTGGATATTTTGCTTTTCTGCTTTTTCGTTCTCTTGTCGGATTCTCTAAATGGGGGCACGAAACAACTACAGCGCGGCGCCGGTGGCCCGTTAGGATCGCCCGAAAAATGACAATCACCGGTTGGGGGTACAAGGGATGGGTCAAGGTGCGATAGGCGGCGGAAGTGGCAACCATGACAGCGTAGATGCGGATTCTTAGCGAACGTGAACCGTCATTTTCATGCAGAATGAACACCGCCGCCGGCATGGATAGGTCACGGCCTTCCGTTTTTATTCGCCGGCCGGTCGGTAAACGATGCGGATGGACCGGCGATGGATGCAAACAAGGCACGGTTACGGAAACTGATCGCGGCACTGTGACGCGCCCACTCCGTAGGTTAACCCTGAACCCCGCAACTGCGAACTTTGCCTCATGCTAAACTGGCTTATTCGCAGGACTGGTCTCGGAAGTATGCTTTGCATCCATTTCCAATGCCTTGACCTCGCGTTTAATTTCCGCCCGGAGTTCCGCCACGGACGGCACATAGAGTTTGTACCGGCTGGCAAATATCTTCTGCTGGTCCTCGCCCAGTGTATATCGAACTACCGCGTCGTTCTTATCAGCACAAAGGATCAGGCCCAACGTCGGATTATCCCCCGTCGCGCACTTTTCCCGGTCGTAGTAGTTCACGTAGAGCTGGAGTTGTCCCAGGTCCTGATGCGTCAGCTTGCCGGTCTTGAGGTCAATGATGACGTAGCACTTCAGGATCGTGTGGTAAAACACAAGATCAATGTAGAAGTGGTCTCCGTCCAACGTCAGCCGTTCCTGCCGTGCCACGAAGGCGAATCCCTTGCCCAACTCCAGCAGGAACGATTGCAGATTGTTGATCAGGGCGGTCTCCAGATCGGTTTCGACCAGTTTGGGCGACTCCGGCAATCCCAGAAACTCCATGACTACAGGGTCCTTGAAAATATCTGTCGGTTTCTGAACCTCATGGCCTTTCGTTGCCAGACGCATCAACCCTTTCTTGTCGCGGCTTAATGCCAGGCGCTCGTAGAGTAGACTGCATATCTGCCGTTCAAGTTCCCTTGCCGCCCAGTTGTTCTTGATTGCCTCAATCTCGTAGAATAACCTGGCTTCTGGTTTGTCAACGCGGAGTAATGTCCGGTAGTGGGTCCATGATAGGTTTGGATGGAGTTGTCCGGGGATCCAGGATTGGCTACGCACCGCGTAGCCAATCTCCGCAACAGAAATTCCATGCACAGCGTGCGAAGCCGATGGAATATCAACGGCAGCCCCTGTGTCAGGGGATTTCCGAGGCACTGCGTCGGATATTTGACGCGCTGCGTCAATTTTCTGCCGGGCCAGCAGTTCCGGATACCCTTGATATAACCGACGGAACCAGAACAGGTTGTCCTTCGAGTATCCTGCCCCAAAATCAGCGGTCAGTCGCTTTGCAAGGTCACGGATCAACTCGTCGCCGTAGTTCGCCCGCGCCTTGCCCTTCTGTTCCTTCTCCACAATCTCCCGACCGACTAACCAGTTTGCCACCACCTGCGTCGTATTCACCGACCTTGCGACAGTAGTCTTGGCCGATTCGAGAATTTGTTGTATGCGGCCGTAAAGCGCAGTGGCTTCCTTTTTTTTGATATCTATTTTCATGCCTGTCATCAGTGGTGAGTAGTTACGAATTAAGAATGCTGCATGATGCCGAAAACGAGCCGTAAAGTCACGTGCAAACCGTAGCTTGCATTAATTAAATTTTGATCTTCAGCCGAGGGTGTCTTAGTATGGTCAGGCTGCGATAGGCGCCGGGAACAGCAATCCTGACGGCATAGATGCGGATTTTCAGCGAACGTGAACACTCATTCTCATCCGGTTTGTGCCGGCTTCTTGATATACGCATTCACCCCGATGACTATGGGCTGGCCTTCAATTATCAGGTCGGTCAACTGGTTGCCATGGGTGCTGGTGACCACGAGCGTTTTTCCACTGGCGCTTGGCACCGGCGGGGTTTGCAGGTCAATTCACTGGCACAAGGATCCCAACTTCAATCAAGTAAGTCCAGAACTGCTCGATCTGTTGGGCGATTTCACCGTGCACGAGTAGGCCCATTTCCAGTTGGCCGGATAGACCGGGACCGGTAAGGTTGGCGCTACCAACGTAAGCTGATTGACCATCGGCGACACAAAACTTGGCGTGCGCCAGAAGTTGGGAGAGTACACCTAGGGTCGTGCGGCAACGGCTTTGGTAGGCGTGGAATGTGCCGTAAGGGTCGGGTGCGGTGATTACCAATTCAGCCGAGTGTGAAGTTGTCCCATTCATTAGTTCGCTCAAGGCAATGAAGGATCGAAGTATCCTGCCGGGATGTCGCCCAATTCTGAATCATGGCCACCAAAAAGAAACGCGCGGCTAAGGTTTAGGTTGAAGAACCGGCAACTTGTCTCTGCCAAATGAGTACATGCGTGGCAGTTCCCGCTACGGTCGCGACAAACGGGGTCGTAAACACAGCGCCGCGTATCTTTAACTGCATTCAGCCACTCTGCGAGTGACTGCTCGAACAGAGCAGTTAATGCGCCGATGGTAGCGCCGAAGCGGTGATTGCAGTAGAGGGCAAACGTCAACGCCCGGGGCAGTAGGTGCTCAGACAGACTCGTGCGATCCAAACCGCACAGCAAAGCGGCTTGACGCACCGAGAGATGACTGAGCGTATGGAGCAATCCAAAAACCATTCGTGCCTCTCGGCGGTCTGTTCGCAGCCTTTCTCGCAAGGGAACATTGCTGAAAAGTTGTACGAAGTAGGACCTTCGGGCAAGAGTCTGGTCGCTACCGACAGGGATGACTGGCTGACATCCATTCCGTTCGAGCCAAGCAATGACGCGGTTGGGATTCAGGCTGAGCAACGCACGACACATAACGCGCCCACGCTTCACCACGCAGACGACCACCAAGAGCACGTTGCTTGATTAACGGATTATCAGTAAGTTTTCCTCGTTCTTTTCCTCTGCCGCCTTCGTGAAGTTGAAACGGAATAAGGAAGTGAAGTCGTGACATTTTGTCACGGGTAGGCAACAGGCGGATCAGGCCGGGGCGATTATAAGAATCAGTCCGCCTTAAAACCAATCCGTTTTCTGGTCGGTTCCGGCGGGCGCATAAGTTCTCTGATTGCGTCGAAAACGGCTTTGAATTGCACGTCGTATTTCTTCTCAAGTTCGGCCAGCTTGTGCGCCAATTCGGCATTTGACGCCAGCCATTGACGGATTCGGACAAAGGCGCGCATGATTTCAATGTTCACGCTTACCGCGCGCGGGCTGTGCAACACGCTCGATAGCATGGCAACGCCCTGCTCGGTGAAGGCATAAGGCGAATAGCGGCGGCCGCCATGATCTGTGTTTGATATTCCATTTTGGAATGTCAAGTTTGCAACCTCTTGCCGTGTAAGTTGAAACATGAAGTCATCCGGGAAGCGGTCAAGGTTGCGTTTACGGCCTTGTTAAGATTGAATGTCGTGACGCCATACATGGCCGCAAGGTCGCTGGCCAGCATAACCTTCTGGCCACGGAGAAGCATGATTTTCTTTTCAATGCTTACGGCCGGAATCAGATCGGTCTTGTTCGACATGGCTCTGTCCTTTCTTTAATATCGTTTTCGGTTTCACCAGTTTCAATAGTTCCTTTTTCACGGTCTGCCAATTTTTGCCGTTCAACTTATCGGCCAGGTCGCAGACTGGCGCGGCGTCAATCATCTTTGCCGGTGGTAGCGCGGGTGCGGCCGTGTCCCCCAGGACAGCGGGCAGGGTAGCCACGGCCCGGCGTAAGCCGTCTTCGTCCGTGTGCGTGTATAGCGCATGAACGTCCGGCGCCTCAAGCGCGGATGGTCATGGGTGAAATCGCCTGGCTGCCGGCCTCGCGTCCCTTGAAGGCTTCCATTTGCCGCCGGCTGAGTTGTTCGGCCTGTCCCGCCTGGCCTTGCAGAATGGCGTCGAGAATGTGCCGGCCCGCGGCAAACGACTTGCATTCATCGCCGGGAATCACAGGCACAAAAACCACCGGCACATCCTTGGGCGCCGCTTCGCGGGCGGCGCGCGAGGCGCGCTCATCTTCCAGGCTGTCGCCGAACATGGCCACGGCGGCATAGCCGCAACGGCTCAATGCCGTCAGCGCTTCGGTCTTGCCGGCCGTTTCCTGGCCGATATAGCGGCGGATAAAGAATATATTTTCCTTCTCCAGCGAAGCCCGTAACGGCGCTTCGGTCGCCGTGGAGACCACGTAATAATCGGCCTGCTTTTCAAACGGCGTCAGGATATGTTCGCGGATCCCGGGCGTAAGCCCGATCTCCGAGAGCTGCTCCACGCGCTCATTGACCTCGCGGCTCCAGGTCAGGGCGCGCGCCACATCGTCATCGGCTTTAAACGGCAGCAGGTTCTTCTCGTTGATTTTCTGCCCCTGGCCCTGCAGTGCGCTCACCGCTTTCTGCAGCCCCGCGAAACGGCAGTCAT
>Ga0074199_1002116_pt1 | contig 13430 bp, 11 predicted proteins | sample EPASupsiteSAE347_FD_64528 | JGI IMG/M metagenome (GOLD analysis project Ga0074199, IMG submission 64528) | Bioremediated contaminated groundwater from EPA Superfund site, New Mexico - Sample SAE3-47 | ecosystem: Environmental > Aquatic > Deep subsurface > Groundwater > Contaminated ...
GCCTTATTGGGCAAAGAGCCCTGTCCTCTCAAATGACTGACTATATCACTGAGACTACTACCGCTACCATACTAGCCAAAGATACTGACTGGACTCTCAAGGCTGTCGGCAGTATTATAAAATTTTTGGGCTGGCAAGCCATATACAAAACCAATGGCGATGAAAATGAGTTGCCACCACTCGCCTCTGGTGATGAGTTGCTGCTCAAAAGCTTAGAGGCGCTCCAGCACTTCACTACACCGCCAGCCCGCTATTCAGAAGCTGGGCTAGTCAAAGCTATGGAAGCTTTGGGCATTGGCCGGCCATCTACCTATGCTCCGACTATTGCTACCATTGTCGACAGAAAATATGTAGAAAAAATTGAAAAACGATTGGCGCCAACCGAGATCGGCGAAATTGTAAATAAAGTATTGGTGGAAAACTTTAGCGACATTGTTGATTACAACTTTACTGCCAAAATGGAAGATGACTTAGATGAAATTGCTAGTGGGCAAAAAAAATGGCAACCAATAATCGCCGATTTTTATGAACCCTTTGCCAAAAATCTAGCTAAAAAAGAAAAAGAATTGGATAAAAAAGAAATCACCGAAACTGCTACTGATGAAATTTGTGAAAAATGTAAGTCACCCATGGTCATCAAGCTCGGCCGCTACGGCAAATTTCTAGCTTGCACCAATTATCCCGAATGTAAAAATACCAAACCGATTGACGCCAACGGCGAAATAGCTGAACCAGAAAAAACTGACGAAGTTTGCCCAAACTGTGGCAATCCAATGATTTTTAAAACTGGACGCTTTGGCCGCTTCTTAGCTTGTTCCAATTATCCAGAATGTAAAACCACTAAAAGAGTAGAGCAAGGCACTGGCGTCACTTGTACTAAGTGCAAAGAAGGTGAGATGACAGCGCGCAAAGGCCGAGGCGGTAAATTCTTTTATAGCTGTAATAAATATCCAGCCTGCGAACACATCGTCTGGGGCAAACCAACTGGCGAACTCTGCCCCAATTGCCAACAGCTCTTAGTTGTTGCCAACAAAAATACTATCAAATGCGAAGCTTGCGATTATACCAAGCCTAACACTAGTGAAGAATAAATAAAAAAACCCGCTACTATCTACTGTCATTCTGGAGGGAGCAGAACGACCGATAGAATCCATAAGGATAAATTAAGCTTTAGATTCTATCGCTTCGTCCTTCGGACTTCGCTCCAGAATGACTTTATGACATATGCCAGCGGTTTTTTGATACTTGCTATTTTGAATAGTAAATATTACTATTAATAACAAGATAATAAATATATGAAAACCTTTGAAGATCTGCGGGAACTATTAGTCCTCAACCACAATGACAAGGATATGAATCTGGTTGTCAAAGCTTTTCATTTTGCCACTGAAGCTCATCGCGGCCAACAGCGGCGCACTGGTGAAGATTATATTTACCACGCTATTGCCACTGCCTATAACCTAGCCCAGATGAAAATGGACATTACGGCTATTGTCGCTGGCCTGCTCCATGACGTGCCCGAAGATACTGACTTTAGTTTTGAAGATATTAAAGCCAATTTTGGTAATGAAGTATATTATCTAGTCAAAGGCGTCACCAAACTGGGCACCATAAAATACCGCGGCCTAGAAAGATATGCCGAGAACTTGCGCAAAATGTTTTTGGCTATGAGCCAAGACCTCAGAATCATCATCATCAAATTAGCTGACCGCTTGCACAACATGGAAACCCTAGAAGGCGTGCGGCCAGAAAAACGCCTACGCATTGCTCAAGAGACTCTGGAAATCTACGCGCCACTAGCCAATCGCTTGGGCATGTTTAAGATGAAAACCAAGCTAGAAGATTTGGCCTTCCCTTATGTCTATCCGGAAGAATATCAATGGGTGACTGACTTGATAAAAGACCGGCTCAAAACCGAGAGTAAGTATATTGAAAAAATCCAAAAGATGGCTCAAAAAGAATTGGCCAAAAATAAAATAGAATATTTCCAAGTCAAGGGCCGAGTTAAAAGCATATTTAGCCTATACCAAAAACTCTTGCGCAAAAGCAAAGACATCAATAAAGTCTATGACTTAATTGCTTTAAGAATTATTGTTCCTGATGTAGCTGACTGCTACAGCGTCTTGGGCATTATCCATAAAAAATGGACGCCCCTTAAAGGCCGCGTCAAAGATTATATTGCCCAGCCCAAACCCAATGGCTACCAATCACTACACACTTCCGTCTTTACTGACTTTGGCAAAATTGCCGAGATTCAAATCAGAACTACGGCCATGGATGAAGAAGCGGAATATGGTATTGCTGCCCATAGCCGCTACAAAGAAATCGGCGTCTTGGGCAAGAGAAAAAATCCGCCCAAGTGGCTGTCAAACCTGATTGAAATGCAAAAAACCATTACTGATAATGCTGAGTTTATCAAACATATAAAAAATGATTTATTTTTAAACCAAATTTATGTTTTTACTCCCAAAGGCGATGTCATTGAACTTCCGGAAAATGCTACGCCACTAGACTTTGCTTATTATATTCATACCGATATTGGCAATCAGTGCATTGGTGCCAAAATCAATGACCAAATAGCTTCTTTAGACACTCGACTCAAATCAGGCGATGTCATAGAAATTATGAAAGACAAAAACCGCAAAAAACCCAATCCCGATTGGCTAAAGATGGTCATCACCAATATGGCCAAAGAAAAAATTCGCAACCAGCTAAATAAACCACCGACTTAAATTAAAATTTAGAAGTAAAAGAAGCGGGTGCCACAAGGGCACCCGCTTCTTAATTATTTTGTCTAAGTCAACTTATCTAAAATATTTTTGAGCTCAGCGTGGGAAAAGAAATTGATTTTTATCTGCCCCTTTTCGCCTTTTTTTTCAATCATGACTTTGGCACCCAAGCTCTTGGTCAGCTTATCTTCCCAAGAAGCTAGGACTGGATCACGCGGCTTAGCGGCCCTGATCTTAGCGGCTGACTTCTTACTCATATCCTCCAATTGCTTGGTAGTCAAATCTTTTTTGAGTATTTCTTTAAAAATCTTTATTTGTTCTTCTTTGCCCTGATAGCCCAAGATAAGCTTAGCATGAGAAAAAGTAATTTTCTCTTGAGCCAAGGCTTCTTTGATGACTATTGGCAATTTGAGCAAACGCAAAAAATTGGTAACAGTAGAAACATGCTTGCCAACTTGCTGGCCAACCTCCTCTACAGTGAGGCCAAACTCCTCCATCAGACGCTGGTAGCTATTGGCTGTTTCTAGTGGGTTGAGATCACGGCGCTGAATATTTTCTACAATTGATAATTCTAACTTGTCTCTGTCAGTCGCCTCTCGGATAATTACCGGCACTTCTTGCAAATTTAAAATCTGAGCAGCTTTAAGGCGGCGCTCACCAGCAATAAGCTGATAAGCATTGCCAGCTTTAGCTACTACTAAGGGTTGCAGAATACCATGTTGCTTTATAGACTGAGCCAATTCATCTAGCTTGTCCCTATCAAAATGAGTTCGTGGTTGCCAAGGATTAGCCACAATTTTTTCTATTGAGACGTGTTCAATTCTTTCATTATCCAAAACAACATTATCAGATTGATAATTAGTTTCATCTTTCTTAGGACGAGTGGGTATAAGCGATCCCAAACCTTTACCTAAAGCGGACATAATTTTATCTTTTATTAAAAATTATTTCTTGAGCCAAACGCCGATAAGCTTTGGCGCCAACTGAATCAGGTTGGTAATCCTTGATAGACAAACCGTGCGATGGGGCTTCGGCTACTCGGACATTTCTAGGAATCACGCTTCTAAATATTCTTTCCGGAAAATATTTGTATAGTTCATCAAAAACATCATTGGATAATTTATTTCTCGGATCATACATAGTCATAACTGCTCCCAAAATTTTTAAGTCTGGTTGCAAGTGTTCCTTTATCAGACTGATAGTGTTGAGAAGTTGTGACAAGCCCTCTAAGGCATAATACTCACACTGGACTGGAATTAGGACTTCCCGAGCAGCTACCAAACCATTGATAGTGAGTAAGCCCAATGATGGCGGATTATCAATCAAAATATAATCATACAAATCTATCACCTCTTCTAAATTTTCCGATAATCTAAATTCACGATTATCTACTTCTACCAAATCAATTGCCGCGCCAGCCAAATCCGGCGTTGACGGCAAAATATGAAAATTGGGCTTATAAGAGCGAATTACTTCCGTGGCTTTGGTATTGGGGTCAATCAAAACTTCATAAACGCCTTTGCTAAGATTTTTATAATCTACTCCCAAACCAGAAGAGGCATTGCCCTGCGGATCAATGTCGACAATCAAAACTCGCTTGCCCAATTCTGCTAGCCAGGCAGCCAAATTAATAGTAGTAGTGGTTTTTCCAACACCGCCTTTTTGATTAACAATAGCAATGATTCTGGCCATTTTTTTTGTTTAAACCACCATCATTATAACATAAATTAGCTCTCACGCCTAAGTTTTTTTAGTATAAGAAAAATTGCCAACGACCCAACCTAGGAAATATCCTAAAATTCCGGCGGCAATGAGTAATTTTGCAGAATAATAACCCACGTAAATATAACAATAAACCACCATGGCAATCAGTCCAAAAGCCATACCCTTGAGACGATACGACAAAGTCCACATGGATTTTTCTGGATCACCAGGTTTTTGATAAAGTGGTAATTGCGGTTTGGGTGTATTCATATTTTTATTTATCTAATTTTTTCTGCCAATCAACCACTGTAGATTTAAATTGATCCAATTTATCAGCGCTGACCGCTTTGCCGGAAGGTATGTCAATTGTGTTTGGATTTACTTTTACGCCATTTTGCACCATCTCAAAGTGAAGATGTGGCCCAGTGGACAGACCAGTTGAGCCGACATAGCCTATGACCTGTCCTTGGCTCACATGCTGGCCAACTTTGACAGCAAACTTGGACATATGCCCATAATTGGTAGAATAAGTAGCGTTGTGTCTAATGCTAACTAGATTGCCATAACCAGCCGAACTCCAAGAAGCCCGCGTGACTGTACCATCACCGACAGACACTATCGGTGTACCGTAAGCCGCCGCATAATCTACAGCCCTATGGCCAGTGCTAATGTTAAAAGCGGAGATATAACGTCGGCCAGTTGTAAAACCTGAACTGATATATTTAAAATTAACAGGATTTTTCAAAAATATTTTCTGTAGTGAATTGCCATCTGGATCAAAATAACCTTCAATCAGTTCGCCATCCTTGTCCGGCCCTTCAGAAAAATAAAATCCCTCTATGGTCTTGCCGTCATTGACAAAACGGGCGGCTAGAATTTTACCCGGCATCACATACTGACCGTTACGATACCGCTCTTCATAAATAAATTTGTAAGTATCCCCCTGTCGTATGCCCATGCCAAAATCAATGGTCCAAGCAAAAACATCAGCCAAAGCTATGACTGCCCGCTCATCAATATTTTGCGCCATAGCTGATTCATAGAGCGAAGAATCAATGCTACCGCTGACAGTTTTTAGTCGTATCTCATAATCAATTTTTTTACGCTCGGCTTTATCTATACCCGCGGCATCTCTAGTCACATACAATTCTTCCTCATAGCTAATCGGGTAAATCATCTTTTTAAACTGACCAGTATTTTTATCAAAATAAAAGCGCAACTCACGGCCAGCTCTAACATTAGACAAATCATAGACGTCTTGACTAACACTGACGATACTAGCCATAAGATTTACATCCAAACCAGCCGCCTCCGTCACTTCAGAAAATGTCTGGCCTGAGGCAATTTCTACCACTACTTCTCTATCCAGCTCCTCTGCCCCGACTTGGGGAATGCCTGATACATCTTTTTTATTAGTAAATAAAAAAATACCGCCAAATACTGCCAGCCCCGCCAAGATTATTACTATAATTAATAGGTATTTTTTCACCCCGTTAGAAATTCAATTAATAAATTTTATATTTTTGCTCAAAAATTACTGAGAAAATATGTATAATTAACAACTAACTAACAAATACTTCCGTATTCTTTGCCCCATTAGCTTACATCAAAATTTCTAACGGGGTGAATGGTATATATATTGTAAAGAAAATAAGATAATTAGGCAACTATCCCCATATTTTGCTATAATATAGTTATGTCCGCTAAACGTAAAAATATTCTATACTATGGACTACTATTAGCTGTTTTTATTATCAGCTTTTTTTTGATAAAAAATAAACCCATTACGGCCGTCAATTATAAGACGATGGCTGTGCCACCGCCCCCTCCCCCAGCTGAAAAAATAAAGACCCCAAAATATGTGCGCGGAATTTATCTAACCGCTTACTCAGCTGGCAATGATACTTTTAGAAAAAATATTATTGCTAGAATAGAATCAGGGCGTATCAATACAGTGGTAGTTGATATCAAAGATTATTCTGGCTATGTTCTCTATGACAGCCAGCTCTCGCAACTGAAAAAAATCAAAGCCACCAAAAAACAACTAGCTGATGTACGCCAAGTCATTGATGATTTTCACAAAGCTAGAATTTATGTCATTGCCCGGCAAACTGTATTTCAGGATCCAATGTTAGCCGAAGCTAGGCCCGAATTGGCTTTTCATAATGATAGCGGTGCTCTATGGCGAGACCGTAAAGGGCTAGGCTGGATTGATCCTAGCAAACATGAGGTTTGGCAATACAATCTGGACATTGCCAAAGAAGCAGCGCGCTTAGGTTTTGATGAAATCAATTTTGATTATATGCGCTATCCGAGTGATGGTGACTTGGGGCAACTCAATTATAATTTGCCCGAGGGCCAGACCAAATCTGAGGTCATGAAAAATTTTTATAAATTCATGTCTGATAATCTGTCAGAGAAAACTCCAATTTCTATAGACATGTTTGGCTTAGTCATGGACAATGCCAACAACAATAATTATGATTTGGGTATTGGCCAAAAACTAGTTAATGCTACTGATTATTTTGATTATATCTGCCCCATGATGTACCCCTCACACTATGCTGATAATTACTTAGGTCTGGCCAATCCAGCTGACTATCCTGCTGAAGTCATCAGATACGGCATTGCTACCAGTGCTCCGGCTTGGGCTGATAAGCGAGCAACTCTGCGTCCTTGGTTGCAAGCCTTCTCTATTGGTGCTGTCTATGATGAAATCAAAATTGAAGCCCAAATAAAAGAGACGGAAAATGCCTCAACTACTGGCTGGCTCCTGTGGAATGCTCGAAATGTTTATGCTGACTTTATCTTTACAAAATAAAAAAGTCCCGCCTAAGCAGGACTTTTTACTTATCCTAAATACTACTTAAAATACTGACTAGTGGCATCTACAATAAATTGACCAAATATCGGACCGACTGTCTGGTTAGCTTTAGAATTTGGGTGTGAATCGCCGACAGAATGACTCGCTTCATATTCATAACGCAAAAAATTATCAGATCCCACTAAGTAACTGTGCAAATCAAAAATTTTTATATTAGGATGGCTCTGGCCATCTTCACTTAGCCAAGTATTCTTTACCCAATTGGAAAACTCAGCCGCTCTACTAGCAGTCTCAGCCGCTGTGCCGCTAGTGACTGACGCCAGACGATGGCGCGGTGGTAAAGTCATAATAATAAACAATTTATTTGGCCTAGCATCTAAGTAAACCCTTAATGCCCGGTATTGCAGTTTATAATTTTCTTGGCTAAGCGTCGCTGAATCAATTTTTGGATTGCCGGTATCGGGCACAATATTTGATGAAGTAAAACAATGTTTAATCACTACTACATCTTTTGACTGGGCCAGAGTGTCTAGGCATGCGGCACCATAATTGGCGTTGGCACATAGATTAGTGACCCATAACTTATAATAATTAACTGGGTCATTGAATTGATTATAAACTCCAGTCGGATACCACATTTCTGAAATAGAATAATTGGTAGAATGACTGGAATTATAGTTTGCAAACCAACTAGCTACATTGCCTGAATTATAAAGATTGGCGCCAGTTGAATGATGAAGAAATACAATTGATTGGTCACCTGAGGTTTGAGATACAGGTGGTGTTGTTGGTGGGGTTGAGGTAGGAGTATTACTTGGTGGAGTAGTAGGTGTAGATCCAGGAGGAGTAGTATTAACACCAAAGGTTCTAGAAGAGACCTTTATTTGACTTAGGTTTTGATTAGTAATACCTAAGGATAGGAAACGCATTATCTGATAAGCAGCGTCTCCATCCCTCATATAGTATCTTTTACCATCTTTAGGGTTAAGATACCAAGCTTGGCCTTGTTTTTCTACTTGAAGGAGTATATAACCCTTTAACCTGTTGGTAAGGGCTGTATCATAATTTAGAATACCAGAGCCTAAAGGGTCATGGTCAGTACTTATTTCTTGTCCATCAGAAAAACCATCAGAATCTGTATCTGCGTTAGTAGGGCTAGTGCCTAGACCTTCTTCTAGCCTATCAGAGAGGCCATCATTATCTGTGTCTTGGTCATTGAATCTTTGTTCTATACCTACTGGTATTTTAGCTAGATTAGCATCAGTAATACCTAAAGATAGGTATCTCATTATTTGGTAGGCCACTGCGCCATTTTGCATATATACTCTTTCTCCATCCTTGGGTATAACATACCAAGCTTCACCATTATCCTCTACTTGAAGGAGTATATAGCCTTGAAGGCTACTACTTAAAGGAGAGACGGCTAGGACTTTGTTAGTAATATATATAGCTCCTGTTAGGCTAAGGCTAAGGAGGAGTAATATTAGAAATAGTTTGTGTTTGGGCATACTCTTATATATTAATAATATAATATTTTAGATATAATTAAGTATATCAAATTAATATCTCTATACCAACTGGGCAATGATCTGAACCCATGACATTATCCAATATAAAGGCTTTATCTACCTTTTTTAAAATTCTATCAGACACACAAAAATAATCAATACGCCAGCCGATATTTCTCACCCTGGCGCCACTACGATAGCTCCACCAAGAATATTGAATTTTTTTTGAGTGCAATTCGCGGAAAGTATCTTTAAAACCACTCTTCAAAAACTTGGTCATCCAAAATCTTTCCTCATCAGTAAAACCGGGACTGCCAATATTATCTTTGGGACGAGCCAAATCTATTTCTTCATGAGCCACATTGTAATCGCCACAAATTATTAACGGTTTTTTGGTATTTAATTTTTTAAAATATTTTAATAGCTCATCATTGAACTTCATCTTAAAACTCAAGCGCGAGAGTTCATGATTAGCATTGGGAAAATAAATGTTGGCTAAATAATATTTACCAATATCTATAATCTGAACACGGCCTTCATTGTCCCAAGCTAATTTAGGCAGAGCCTTGACTCTTATCCCCTGCTTCACCAAAATCGCCGTGCCGCTATAACCGGGCCGCTGAGCAGAATTCCAATATTCCTCATAACCAGCAAAATCAAATTCAGTCTGCGCGCGCTTGGCATCAGAAATTTTTATTTCCTGCAAACACAAAATATCAGAACGCCTATCTTTCAAAAAAGTACTAAAACCTTTTTGGCTAATAGCCCTGATGCCATTGACATTGAAAGATAAAATTTCTAATTTATCCATAAAATAATTGTTCACTATAATTGTACCATTAGTGACAAATAATCTCAAAGTCAAAAATTTTAAATAAAGAGAAAGCCGATCGCGTCAGACGCGACCGGCTCCAAACTGGTTCTGGCCCGACTGCTAGTCGGGTATGCGGGAGACGTGTATCCCCCGACTGTGGTCGAAGAGGCACCGAAAGCAGATGCCGTTACGATTGATCTGCCCACGGCAGCTGCAACGATCTACACCCCACCGAAAGGGCTTCTCCTCTCCCGGAATAAGCCTGCGCTCTCCGGGCTGAAGAATGACCAACTTAAGAACAGTGCTCATGCTTTTCCTTTTTGGTATAGTTTTTGGGCTAGTATGGCCCGTGAAGATCTTGAGCGCTGAAGTCACACTTGGGGCAATCGCCAGCTGAATTCAAGATGCCCTTATGACACTTTGGGCACTTCTGCCCCGAGAACCCGCTGAACTGCCCCTTATGACTGCGCCCCTCTGGCACTGGCTGTCTATTGAAGACTCTCTCAGGATAAAACATATCCTGGATGTCTCCATCTGTCAAAGGAGTTCTACGCACAACATTTCCTCCCTAAGGTGAGGGTCCAAAAGAGCCGCCCGAATTTTCTCTTATCTTATAACACTATATATAATATGTGTCAATAATAAAACATTGACCCAGATCTTCGGCGACCCAGCTTTTCGCGAAAGGCTGGACGAAGGGCTGGGTTGACGAAATATAAATTATGTTGTAAAATCATGCTTGTTTATTGTAAACTGAAATATAGGGGCGTGTGGTGAAATTGGCAGACGCGCTGGACTCAAAATCCAGTGGCCGCAAGGCCGTGTGGGTTCAACTCCCTCCACGCCCACCATTCGACTCCGTCCCGCTAAGCGGGACTTCGCTCATGGTCTTCATCCTCATCCGCCAAATGGCGAATTCGGACTGCGACCACCATTATTGGATTGGAGGCGAGTGTCCTGAGTAAACGGAATGAGCCGAAGGACAAAATTTAAACCTAGGGCCCATAGTTCAGTTGGCTAGAACGCTTCCATGGCATGGAAGAGGTCAGGAGTTCAAGTCTCCTTGGGTCCACCATTCGACTCCGTTCTGCTTTGCAGAACTCCGCTCATGGCCTTCGGCCACCTACGAAATCAATAAATGAATAGGTCGAATGTCCTGAGTGAGCAAAACGAACCGAAGGACACAAAATAAAATATAATCAAATAACAAAAATACCATAACGGGGTGTGGCGTCCTCCGTCGCTAAAGCTTTGGAGGACAAGCAGTTTAAATTATGTCAATGCTCAAACGGGCTGTAAGCCCGTCGAAGCCTTGGCGGAGACGGGGTGTGGCGCAGTTGGCTAGCGCGCACGCATGGGGTGCGTGAGGCCGCCCGTTCAAATCGGGTCACCCCGACCAAAGCTTCATTCATTTTAAAGTATTTATTGTGAGAGGTTTCCCGCAGAGCGGGATCCCGCCAGCCTTCGGCCCTGAGGGCTCAGGCCCGAATGGGAGGCGGTGACAAGTCCTCTCACCCCGACCATCCTTCGCCCTTTGGGCTTCGGATGGCGCGGCCAGTTTGAAAATATAATTTTTTATAACGCGGGGTAGAGCAGTTGGCAGCTCGCCAGGCCCATAACCTGGAGGCCGTCGGTTCGAGTCCGACCCCCGCTACCACTCACTTCGTTTGGGCTTTTGGCACCGCCACTTAAACTAAATGGCCTGCCACGAACTTAAGCGTAGCGAATAGTTCATGGCAGGGTAGCTCAGTCTGGTTAGAGCGTGGGACTCATAAGCCCGAGGTCGTGGGTTCGATCCCCACCCCTGCTACCACTCGACTCCGCCAACTGGCAGATGACGTATTGGCGCTTCAACTATATATATGAAAAAATACTTTTTATATTTAGCGCGCTGTGCTGATAAAACAATTTATACTGGATATACTACTAATCTAAAAGATAGAGAATGTAAACATAATAGCGGGCAAGGAGCGAAATACACAAAATATAGAAGACCGGTTAAAATAGTTTATTGGGAACAATTTGATACCAAAATAGAAGCAATGAAAAGGGAGGCCCAGATAAAATGCTGGAGTAAAATACAAAAAGAAAATTTAATAAAAAATTTTATTCCGGGATAGCTCTCCGTCAAAGACGGACCAGCCTCCAGCTGGGACTGCATAAAATAATTAGTATCCGGTTTTAATGTGATAAAAAGTTATCATATTAAATTCTGATATTAATCAGAAAACGTTCCGGGATAGCTCAGTGGTAGAGCAGTTGACTGTTAATCAATTGGTCGTGGGTTCGAATCCCCCTCCCGGAGCCAGATAAAAAATCAGTAGCCTTATGGCTAGTGGTTTTTTATTTTGTTTAAGGGGATTCGAACGGGCAGAAGCGAGATATGAGCGTAGCGAATAATCAAGCGTCGCTCAAAGCGAGCAAGCGTAGCTTTGAGCGCTGCCCAGGACAACGAGCGAACAACTTATTTAAAATAAATAAGTGAGCGAGGCGGAAATCCCCCTCCCGGAGCCAACAAAAAATGATGAGCATTTATGTTCGTCATTTTTTGTTACTGCGACACCTCCTTTTAGTCGGGAAAATTATTTACTATTTCCAAATTTTCTGCTGGTAATTTTTTAGTATAAATAAATTATGCTATACTTTATTATATGAATAAAGAAAAATACATAAGAAGAGTAACATCTTTCGTCTTACTAATATTGATAGGTATATTTATGTTTGTGTATGGAGGCTATGACGATAGCCCTGGAGCTCAATTGATAGGACTGCTAACAGTTGTTATAGGTATTATAGGAATAGTAAAAACTAAGAAAAAAATTTCCACACAAAATAAATAAAGCTTATAAAAATCAGGGGGCCGAACAATCACTTGCTCGACCCCCTTTCGACTGGGAAGACAGCTAACCATTACTGGCTAGCTACGAAGGAAGCTATGGCCACAGGCCTGCCAGTGATTGCGGCCAATGCTATGGCCTTGCCAGAACTGGTCCATGATAAACAAAATGGATTTTTGTTTAATCACGGTGATGTGGCTACTATGGCCACGGCTATTAATCGCCTATTTACCGATCCAGCTCTACATCAGTCTATGTCCCAAGAGAGCCTGTCTATTGTTGCCCGCCATGACATTCACAAAGTCACAGGGGATTTTATCAATCTCTATAATAGTGCCATTTCAAAAAATTTAAAACCTTAGTTTCGTATCAAATTTTAGCTACTTTATTTGGCTGTAAATAGCGGCTACCGTCACGATAAATAGTGACTCCTTTTAAATTCAACCTTATTGCCTCAAAAAAAATATCATACACACCCTCAATGCTATAGTATGAAGGTAAATTTATAGTTTTCGATACTGATTCATCAATTACTTTTTGTATTTCAGAAACCATCAACAAGTGTCCTTTAGGATTTATCTCTAAAGCAGTCTTATATATTTCTTTAATCTTTTTTGACAGACTCTTAATTTTACCTATAATTCTATCTTTTTTTATTTCCGACAAAATACGTTTATTATATAAACCTATAGATTTTAAATAGACCTGTAAATCGGGATGCAGTTTTCCCCCTGTAAATACAGAAAATAGTGGCTCAATTCCAGCAGAAGCTTCTATAACCAATGAACTACGGCCAGTTGGTGGCAAAGCTGTAGTCGAACAATGCCTTAACATCTTTTCGCTTCTTATACGCTGATCCATATCTTCCCACATTTTTTGGGAAACATATTCTGTAGATATTTTACTAAACTTCCTAGAAATAAAAGAAGGTATTTTATTGTAAGCACACTCATTTGAAGACATGGCTGCAAAAGAGCCTCGAACTTTAGCTAAACGTATTGATTCATCTTTGGA
>Ga0074199_1002117_pt1 | contig 13428 bp, 12 predicted proteins | sample EPASupsiteSAE347_FD_64528 | JGI IMG/M metagenome (GOLD analysis project Ga0074199, IMG submission 64528) | Bioremediated contaminated groundwater from EPA Superfund site, New Mexico - Sample SAE3-47 | ecosystem: Environmental > Aquatic > Deep subsurface > Groundwater > Contaminated ...
TAGGGTGTCCAAAAAGGCCCAAAATCAGTCAAATTCGTTACCCGGTTTTTGGCCCCCGGAAAATTGGCCAAAACGCGGATGTGGCGGCCATTCAGCGGAGACTGCCGAGCCCAAAAACCGGGGAACGCTCCAGGGCTATTTTGGACGCCCTAGGCCGAGCTCTGAACGATGTTGTAGAGCTCCCTATATACTTGTCCCTTGATATCATCATAGCTTTCTTGGAGGAGGCTCTCTGTAAATTCAAGGCAGAATCGCTCATTAGCAGTGCAATATTGCGACCTCTTGGCTTGCTTAGCTTTGATTGCACCTTTATTCCACTGCCAGGCCAGACAAAGGGCGCGCAATGCTTCTTGCTCGACTTTGGCCATAGATACAGCGATTGAAGTTGTTAACTTCAATACACATTACAATGCAATATGCAAGGCACGTTATATTAGCATTATCACCTATATTTCAGTAACTGACTGACATTTCGTTTATTATCCCATTGCATCCTGAGCTGGGTTTATTTATCTTTCAGGCACACCCTACAACAGGAGGATTGCCATGTTTGCACTGCCCGGCGAGGTCCAAACGATACTGAACGTGTTCAGCCCCCTCTTCTCCAGTGTGGTATGGAGTAATGCACTGATCCTTATCATCGGGGCCATTCTGTGTCGCGACGGCAACAGAACCGTCACCGGTTGCTTGCGAGTGATGGGGCAGGACCAGGATCCCTGCTTCACCAACTACCACCGGGTGCTCAACCGGGCTCGATGGAATACACTCCAGGCATCCAAGATCCTCCTCGGGCTTCTCATCCTTTTGGTTCCCCCCGGGGTGCCTCTGATCATCGGGGTGGATGAGACCATCGAACGCAGAAAGGGGAAGAGGATCAAGGCCAAGGGGGTCTACCGCGATGCGGTGAGGTCCTCGGAAAAACACGTGGTGCGCTGTTTTGGCCTCAAATGGATCTCCATGATGCTCATTGTCGCTCTCCCTTGGTCACGCCGTTGCTGGGCATTGCCCTTCCTCACGGTGCTCGCTCACTCCGAAGCTTACAACAAGCAACACGGGAAGCGCCACAAGACCACCATCGATTGGACACGGCAGATGATCAAGCAAGTAAGTCGATGGGTAGCCAAGCGTACCATCATTCTGGTGGGGGACGGGGCCTATGCTTGCGTTGCCTTGGCCCATGCCTGCGCGGGATTGCCCAATCCGGTATTTCTGGTCTCCCGCCTGCGACTGGATGCCGCCCTTTTTGATCCTCCCCCCGCTCCGGTCCCCGGCAAGAGAGGACGAAAGCCAAAGAAGGGCAAGAGGCAGATGTCTCTTGCCGAGCGGGCCAAGGATCCCTCCACCGTGTGGTCCTCCGTGGAGATCCTCTGGTACGATGGCATGAAGATAACCATCGAGCTCGTATCGGGTATCTCCTTGTGGTACACTCCGGGTCAAGATCCCATTCCCATCAAGTGGGTCCTCACCCGTACACATGATTCAAAGGGCAAGCCGAGAACTGAGGCTTTCTTCTCCACATCCCTGGAGGCTACTCCAGAGCAGATCCTCCAGTGGTTCATCCTGAGATGGAATGTGGAAGTTACCTTTGAGGAGCTCAGGGCGCATCTGGGCGTTGAAACCCAGAGGCAGTGGTCCGATCTGGCAATAGAGAGAACCACCCCTGCACTGTTTTCGCTTTTCTCCCTGGTGGTACTCATCGCCATGGAGATGATCAAGACTACCACACTGCGCATCCGCTCAGCCGCTTGGTACAACAAGCCCGAGGCCACCTTCTCGGATGTCATTGCCATGGTCCGGAGGAGCATCTGGGCCTCCAGGTTTTTGGTGAGCTCAGAGAAAAGCGCCGCACCTCTCCAATTCCAACAGGCCATCGTCGAATCCTTGCTGGATCAACTCTCCGCTTCTGGCTGATTGGCCAAAGTCGAGTCTTGATCAATGCTCAGTTTCTCGAGCTTACCAACAACTTCTACGGCTACATCGAAATAGTTGAGCAATTCCGGCAACGTTCGGCGCACTTTTTTTTACAACTTCACTAATCTTTGCTTCTCCCAATGATTCAATAAGATCAAGACCGGTTTTGATGTTTTCTTCCGCATACAGACGATCACGCAGTTCGCCGCTCTTATCGAAAATCCGAAGTTCATTTATAAGACATTTGTAAAGAAATCTAAAATTATCGTATAGCTCAATTTTTTCAACAGCAATTTTCTCGGCCTTTTCAAGCTCATCAATCCTATTTACTATAACACTGTCACTTCTAGCAGAATCGAGCTTTCTAGAACAGTCATATTCCATTTGCATTGCACTGTATGCAGCATTCTCTAATCTGTTATCCCATTGACCGAGCTGATGAGCTAATGGCGTGGTAAGTATCCGATTGTCTGTGAACATCGGGAAATGTCTCTTCCTTGGCGCTACACAACCCTTTGCCTTCATCGCAAACCAGATATGCAGCATAGAATCCGTTCTTCTCTAAGCATTTCCAATGGCGCTTCCAATCTTCAGCTTTTCTGGAGTCGGCCAATTCTATTTTCAATATTGCTGAACTGATCGGATCTACCGTTACTAAAATTGGAAGTCCTTACCATATAAAAAGTATTTTATAGAGATCAATTATTGATGTATATAGACTGATGTAGGATATGGGGTAGGCTAGATCATCAAACCGTAAGTTCGTCCCCCCATCGCAGTCCCACCTTGGCGGCCTTTGTCCGCCAAGGTGGGACTGCGATGGGGGGACGCAAAATCAGCGGGGTCAGACCTACACTTTTGACACAGCAGTGTGAAAAGTGTAGGTCTGACCCCGTTGCACTACATGCCGGTAGCCGTCAGGAGCAACAGCGACCGGTATTGCATTCCGATGGACGGCTGCTTGGAAGGTCATTGATCTCAGCAACTTCGACCTCGTAGATTAGGGACTTTCCGGCCAGGGGATGATTGAAATCGATAGTGACCTTCTCACCTTCGACGCTCTTTATCATTGCGGGAAGCTGCTCCCCTTTCGGTGTCCGGAAGGCAATGAATTCGCCTGTTATTGGCTTCAGGTCGGGAGGAAAGCTCGAGCGCAGAACCGTCTGCTCCAGTCGTTCGTCTCTTTCCCCATAAGCCTCGTCAGGCGAAAGAGTGACCGTTTTCATCTCGTTGGCGGCCATCCCGATCAACGCGTTCTCCAGCCCCGGAACTATCTCCCCCGCTCCAACCCGGATTTCGACAGCCTCGCATGTGGTGGCCCGCTCGAATATTTCACCATTTTCAAATCTGCCCGTGTAGCAAATTTTGACCAAATCTCCGCTCTCGACTCTTCTCATGTCGTTCCTTTCAAAAGTTAAGGGGTGCCCTGTCGCGACACCCCTTATAACCCAAAACAGCAAACGTCTCAAAGCCCATTCCCTCTACCGGCGGAAGCTCCGGCTATCTGAAAGAGGCCATACCTTTCACCCCTTCCCATCGATATCTAAAGTAACCACCTGGTGTTTTCCCTTCAACTTCGGAGACTAAGGCGGCCATCGGGGTGAGGACATGCCCGAATTCCGGCAGGCATTTTCATTGACTTCATTTCAGAATAGTTTCCGTGCTATATTCGCGCTTCACATCGCATCCATTACTCATAATTCATAAGGAGGAAGAACATGGATCATAGCGCACTCGTCAAAGTTCTGTGTCTTGTCTCGCTGATGGGTCTTCCGGCTTGTTTGCCTCAGGCCACTCAGCTCCAAGCAGCCCAGCCCCGCGCCGTTATTGAAAATGAAGAAGATCGCGGCTCGATCCCCGGAAAGACCGGCTACCTATCGCCCCTTGAACAAGAGATCGTTAACGAAATCAACATGGCACGTAAGAATCCGGCCGGCTATGCAACGTTTCTCGAACAAACGAGGCGTTTCTATGTGGGAAGACAATTCAAACAGCCAGGACAAATTACCATCATAACTCAAGAAGGAGTGAACGCCGTCGACGAAGCAATCCGCTTTCTGCGCTCAACCGCCCCGCTTTGCACCGTTACACCATCCAGAGGCATGTCGCTGGGAGCGAAGGACCATTGCCGGGACCTGGGAGCTACCGGCCGCTTCGGCCATACGGGAAGTGACGGGAGCCGGATGTCCGACCGTGTGAATCGCTATGGATCCTGGGACAAGGTTGTTTCTGAATGCATCTACTATGGCGCGAATCAAGGACGGGACATCGTTATGGGATTGATCGTGGACGATGGAGTATCGGATCGCGGGCACAGGAAAAATCTTTTCCATCCCGACGTCCACGTCGTAGGAGTCACCTGCGGATATCATCCAACGTACAAGAACATGTGCGTGATCGATCTCGCGGGAGGATACTCGGAGAAGACCGGAAAATAACCGGGGGAGCTATCCGTTAAACGCCGCCGTGGAAAGTGGCGCCACCTTTTCACCTCAGAGACGCCGAGGACGCAGAGAAAACGCAGAGGAATCTTACAAGAATTTTAACGATTCTCTGCGTTTTCTCTGCGTCCTCGGCGTCTCCGCGGTGAATACAAGAGCGCACATTATGACCGTTCAAAGTATACCTGGAGGAAAGTACATCTCATCTTTTTCTCTCCCGATTGTAGTTCGTGGAGTGTCGCCGTAATTGTGCCCCGGATAGACTATTGTTTCGCCGGGGAGGGTAAAAAGCTTCGTTCGGATGGAATTCAGCAGTACTTGCGTTGAGCCTCCGGGAAGATCAGTACGGCCTACGCCCTCAACGAAGAGGGTATCGCCCGTAAAAACATGTCCGGGCGCATAGAGGCAGATGCCTCCGGGAGTATGCCCCGGAGTGTGGATCACGGTCAAAGCTTCGCGCCCGAATTCGACTCGATCTCCGCCTTTTACGGTTTTATCCGCTGGAGGAGATGCTTCGCACTGGAAGAGCTCGAGGAGGTAGCCCGGAGGGTTGGCCAGTCTTTCAGCGTCCGCTTCATGAATGACGATTTCGGCTCCGGTCAGCTCTTTTAGCTCCCTGTTGCCGCCGGTGTGGTCAGCATGGCAATGGGTGTTCACGATGTACTTGATGCGGCTGATTCCTTTGTTCTTCGCCATTTCGAGAATGCGTCCGACTTCCGCCGCGGGATCTATGAGAAGGCCCTCCCCCGTTTCCCCACACCCCACTATGTATGCAAAAATCGCGAATTGCCCCACTTCCAGTTGCTCTATGATCATTTTACCGTCTCCCCTTTCCATCTCAGGAGCATGCTCCGGAGAGGCTGTCGTGTTTTCGCCTTCGTTTCAGTGTTACCCCGAAATATGTGCTTTCTCAAGCAGAACCTTCAAGGTATGGCCCATCATCCGTTTGTTCCATGTTTTCCTTTGGCCACTGGTTATTTAGGACATCGGTAGTTAAATTACAGGGGTGCAAGTTTATTGCTTTTTGAGTTATAGTTTTATATTAAGCAAGCCGTCTGAGACCATTCTTAGGGAGTGGGACCTGATATTCGACTGATACGTTCCATGAGAGGAAAGGCAGCTATCTTTTCTCGAAATGGAGATCGGCAACGGGAAGCGGTACGGAGCATTATGAGCAAGGAGTGAGCCAATGTGGGAATATACGGATAAAGTGAAAGATCATTTCCTCAATCCTCGCAACGTGGGGGAAATCGAGGACCCGGACGGAGTAGCCGAGGTAGGATCCATTGCCTGCGGCGACGCGCTTAAATTGATGTTCAAGCTCGACGAAAACAAAAGGATCAAAGAGGCCAAATTCAAGACCTTCGGATGTGCGAGCGCCATTGCGACCGCTTCGGCCCTTACGGAAATCATCAAGGGAATGACTCTCGAAGAGGCCGCGGAGGTGACCAACCAGGATATTGCCAAGTTTCTCGGTGGCCTTCCCCAGGAAAAGATGCACTGCTCGGTCATGGGCCGGGAAGCCCTGGAAAAGGCTATCGAGCACTATAAGGGAGAATCGGAAAAGGTAACCGAGGGAAAAATCGTCTGCGAATGTTTTGGGGTCACGGATCTTGAAATCGAGAGGGCCATTCGGGAAAACAAACTGGCGACCATCGAGGAAGTCACCAACTTCACCAAAGCAGGGGGAGGCTGCGGGCACTGCCACGAAGCCATCCAGGAAATCATCGACACTGTGCGAGCCGGGGAATTCGACAAACAGGCCGCTCCGGTGGCCCGGCCTCAATTGTCCAATATTCGCAAGATCAAGATGATCGAAGAGACCCTTGAGCGGGAGATCCGGCCTTCTCTGAAACATGACGGCGGAGACATCGAGCTCATCGACGTCGTGGGAAATCGCGTCCTGGTGGCAACAAGAGGTGCCTGTGCTTCCTGCCAGGCGTCCAACCAAACCTTGAAGCATTTCGTGGAAATCAAGCTTCGAGAGCTGGTGTACCCTGAGCTGGTGGTTGAGGAGGTGGCTCAATGAAAGAAATCTACCTGGATAACAATGCCACCACGCGTGTAGCACCGGAAGTGCTCGAGGTGATGCTGCCCTATTTCGGAGCGCTGTACGGCAATCCCTCGAGCATGCATTCCTTTGGCGGCCAGGTGGGAAAAGAAATTCGCCAGGCTCGCGAGCAGGTGGCGGCACTGCTTGGCGCCTCTCCGGATGAGATAATTTTCACCAGTTGCGGGACGGAAAGCGATAATGCCTCTATCCGCTCCGCCCTGATTTCTCAGCCGGAAAAACGCCACATAGTGACAAGCCGGGTGGAACACCCCGCCGTCAAGGCTCTCTGCGCCCATCTGGCGACCCAGGGCTACCGGGTGACGGAGCTGGCCGTGGACGGCGAGGGGCGACTGGACATGGAGCAATACAGGGAGAGCCTCACCTCGGATACGGCCATAGTGAGTCTCATGTGGGCCAACAACGAGACAGGGGCACTTTTCCCCGTGGAGAGGGCCGCGGAAATGGCTCGCGAACGAGGCATCCTGTTCCACACCGACGCTGTTCAGGCGGTTGGAAAGATCCCTATCGACATGAGCAAAAACGCCATCCACATGCTCTCTCTTTCCGGCCACAAGCTCCACGCTCCCAAAGGCATCGGGGTACTCTACGTGAGGAAGGGAACCAAATTCTCTCCCTTCCTCATCGGAGGACACCAGGAGAAGGGGCGCCGGGGCGGCACGGAAAACACTCCGAGCATCCTCGGGCTCGGCAAGGCGTGCGAACTGGCGGCCAGAAGCATGGAGCGGGAAAACACCCAGGTAAGGCAGCTTCGGGATAAGCTCGAGAGCAGTCTTCTCACCGGCATACCCAACAGCCGCGTCAACGGTAATCGACAGGAGCGGCTCCCCAACACCACCAATATCAGCTTTGAATTTGTGGAAGGGGAATCCATCCTGCTCATGCTCGACGAATTCGGAATTTGCGCTTCCTCGGGCTCGGCCTGCACGTCGGGGTCCCTGCAGCCCTCTCATGTGCTTCGCGCCATGGGAGTACCCTTTACCATGGCTCACGGGTCCATTCGTTTCAGCCTGAGCATCTACAACACGGAGGAGGAAGTCGACTTTGTGATCGAGAAGCTTCCGCCCATCATCGGAACACTACGCACCATGTCTCCTTACTGGAAGCCGGTAGAGCAGATGTGCGCGGAGCGGTAGAGGGAGGATGGGAAGCCCGGAAGAAACAACTGTCCCGGGCTGCCCCTCTGACATCAAGAAATACACGAAGAGCATGAAGAAAAAGCATTGGAATTTTATTTTGGCGCTCTTCGTCCTCTTCGTGTCCTTCGTGGTGATGAATTGCTCCTCCGTCAGTCTGCCGGGATGTGTATCTTTATCCCTGAACTTGAAAAAGTGAGAATTCCTTATGGATAGATCAGCCAGGCTGGATCAATGTAAAGTGGGAGTGGAAGCCACGCAGCGGTTTCGCGGTGAAATTCCGAATATCGTGGATCAACTTGTCCTTTCCTGCAGCAGGGAGGAGTGCTTCGACCACGTGGGTCCGGAGCCCATTCCTTCCCGCGAGTCGATCATAGAAATCGTCAAGATGGGATGCCGCATCCTCTATCCGGGCTATTTCATCAAGGGACGCGTGGATGCGGTGAACCTCAGCTATTACTACGGACAGGAAGCAACGGCATTCTACGAAGCGATTTCAGAGCAAATCACCCTGGCCCTGCGCCACGAATGCCTGCGCCACGAGCTCCCCTGCGTTCAATGCGACGAACGCGGCCAGGAGGCCGCCGTGAGCTTCATGCAGGGGCTCCCCGATATGAGGCGGATTCTCGGAACGGACGTTCGTGCCGCTCTCGAAGGGGACCCGGCCGCCAAAAGCTACGATGAGATCATTTTCAGCTACCCCGGCCTTTTTGCGATCACCGTCTATCGAATGGCTCACCGCCTCTTCGAGCAGGAAATATCCCTGATTCCCCGCATCATGACCGAATACGCCCACAGCATGACGGGAATCGACATTCATCCCGGGGCACACATCGGAGAGAGCTTCTTCATAGATCACGGCACGGGAGTCGTGATCGGAGAAACGACGGAGATCGGCAATCACGTCAGGCTCTACCAGGGAGTTACCCTCGGCGCCCTGTCTCTGCCCAGAGATGCCGGAGAGAAGCTCAGGAACAAAAAACGCCATCCGACCATTGAAAACGACGTGATCATTTACGCCGGCACCACCATTCTGGGCGGGGAAACCGTGATCGGGGCCCGCTCGGTGATCGGGGGCAACGTCTGGATCACGGAATCGGTACCACCCGATACGAAAGTGTTTCTGAAGAGACCGGAACTGATTTTCAAGGGATACTCAAGCTGACGGGATAAAGACATGAGCGCCATCTTTTCCGATGTAACACGAACGATAGGAGCGACCCCGCTGGTGAGGCTGAACTGGATCACCAAAGGACTCCCAGCGACCATCCTGGCCAAAATGGAAATGAAGAATCCTCTGGGAAGCGTCAAAGACCGCATCGGGCTGGCGATGATCGAAGCATCGGAGGCTCGGGGGCTGGTGCACGAGGGCACCACCATCGTCGAGCCAACCAGCGGAAACACGGGAATCGCCCTGGCCTTTGTATGTGCTACCAAGAAGTACCGCCTGATTCTCACCATGCCGGAAACCATGAGCCAGGAAAGACGGAAGCTCCTGAAGCACCTCGGTGCCGAGCTCGTGCTGACTCCGGGAAGCGAAGGAATGAAGGGGGCCATCAACAAGGCCCATGAAATCGTCTCTCAAACCCCCGGCGCCTTTATGCCCGATCAGTTCAGCAACCAGGCGAATCCGGAAATACACCGCAGGACCACGGCGGAAGAAATCTGGCGGGATACCAACGGAAACGTCGATATTTTCGTTTCCGGGGTCGGAACGGGCGGGACAATTACGGGAGTGGCGGAGGTCATCAAGAAGCGGAAGCCTTCCTTCAGGGCCATAGCCGTCGAGCCCGCCGATTCGCCTGTCCTTTCCGGAGGCAAGCCCGGACCTCACAAGATCCAGGGAATCGGAGCCGGATTCATCCCGGAAGTACTGAACACCAAGATCCTTGACGAGATCATTACGATAACGAACGACCAAGCCTTCGAAACCGCGAGAGCCGTGGCAAAGCTGGAAGGCATACTGTGCGGAATATCGTCCGGCGCCGCTGTCGCGGCCGCCCTCGAGCTGGCCGGACGCCCGGAAAACAGGGAAAAGCAGATCGTGGTGGTACTGCCCAGTACGGGTGAGCGCTATCTCAGTACGGATCTTTTCAAGGATCAGTCTTGACAATCCCTGAGGTTGCGGGCAGCACACAAGGATCGAGGCAAGGCTTGCCCGTCAAAGATCCGTTCAAGGAAGCTCCTGCGGATTTCGATATTCTGAAGGCGCTCTTCATCTTCAACGGGAAGTTGGGGAAAATGCTCGATGAAGGCCCGGGCAAACACCCCAACTCCCTCTTCCACCGCTACCCCCTTCTCATTGTAGACCTTGACCCGCTCCATGCCGCTGCTGGGTGATCCGCTTTTGAAAATGAATCCCGAAAGACCCTCGCCTTCGAGCTCGATCACTCTCTTTCGCGCCCATTCAAGCATACGGCCGGTATGGTCCTGACGGGTATGGACCGTGACGAGTCGAGGAGAGTCCGGCCTTCCCAGGAGGCAAAGCGGCTCGCGAGGCGCTCCGAAGCCACATTCCATTTCAGGACAAACCGGGACATAGCGCACGTATCGTCCTAAAATGCCGGCAATAAAGAGATCCAGTTTATGCCCGCCGTCATAGCGCACCTTCTCGCCCAACAAACAAGAGCTAACGCCCAGTACAATCGAGATCTTCACAATCATCTTCTCCTTTTCTTCTTTTCTTTCTATGAAGGCCGTTCCTCGATCCTCAGAATCATGACGGGACATTCCCATGAAATAGCCCGAAGCTCTTGTCAATAACCCTGTTCATCTCCTGTTCGAGGAGTGTTCAAAACCTGTTCAAAACTTGTAAAGAGCTCATCGAGAGAACCTTACTTTGTGCATTCCGATGAGAAGCCGTTGGGGAGATGTTCAGAGATATTCAGATGAAAATCGGTTAGATAGGTCAGTTTTGAACATTTGAACATCTCTTTATTATTATGATGAATTTCTATAAAAGAGAAAATCATCAGAATAACAACGCCCAAGAGCATCCGAATCGGCAGCGCTTTGCTTCGTCGTTTTCAGTCACCATCGACCCGACCTGCATTTTTAATTCAACCTTCGAGAATACCCACATGCACAGGCCGTCACTCGTTCGGTTTCCGGTGAAGCCCATGCATCGATGAAATGATCCTTACCTTTTGTATTTAAAGGGAAAAATCTTCAAACTCAGAATTTTTTCTTGACAACAAGAACGTTTTCCTGGATTCTGCAAGCAAAGTATGGGCTGTACCGTGGAAATGAGCTTTATGATACCAAGCACAGTAAGGAAAGGATGGTATTTTGGGTTTCATGTCATGGAGGTTGTTTCCAACCCGGTTGTTGTGAGGATGATTTTCTTGCTGTAAAAGTTGAAAAGGATCTGTCTCCCAAAGATATTCATGTACATGTTATGCAATTTTCATAATTCGAGCATATCTATATTCCAGTGTGTTACAAGTTGTTTCATTATCATTCAATATTATGCCGATAGCAAAGAAAGGGGGTGCTGCCGTTCGAGACCACACCGACGAGTGTAGGTTCCTTGGTTGTTTGGAAAATGTATGGTAGTTGTTGTTGACAGGGGACACAATGAATCAAACGGTTTTTTTGCAAAATTGATGAGGGGGATACAATGAAAAGGATTGGATCGTTCAAGGGTTGGAAAGTTTTCTTCTGTGTTTTCTCAACCATGTTTCTACTTTTATCGCTCGCCACGCTGAGTGTCGCAGGGGACGACCGCAGTCTGGCAGGGCAATCCATCATAGTTCCGCAAGCAATGCCGGCTCTGGGGACTAACGAATACGGAACGGACGTTGACAATGAAGATAATTTCGGTTCGGGATCTCCTGATGGGGATATGGACTATTACATGTTCAACGACGATCCGTTGCATCCGATCGAGTTCAACGTCAATATTCCGAAAAATGTGAGCGCAAGCCCCGCTACGATTAGAATGAGTGTTTACGACGTTGATACCGACACGATCGCCGGGAACCCGGAAATTGACGATGTTTTCGTAAACGGAATCTATGTCGGTACACTGAACGGCGCGGACAGTACATGGGGTGAAAATGTTTTCAACATTCCCGTGGGTACGTTGAAAAACGGAAACAATCTCGTTCAGATCAAGGTCGATCAGGGCAATATCGGCAGTTCCAATTGGGCTGTTACGATTGACTGGGCAATTATCAAAGTCACAGCTTCAGCTACCGTCCCCACGATCACGAAGGCCTGGTTCTCGCCCGTAATCGCCAAGCGTGGTGACTGGATCAATGCTTTTGCCGAAGTGAGCGGAGCTCCGAGCGCGGTAAAGGTTTTCAATGGAACGGTTTTTCTTTTCGAGTTGACCGATCCGGATGGAGATCATACCTATTCGGGACAGTTCCAGATTCCCCAGACGTGGACTAATGGGCTCAAGAGCACACTGAAGATCAAGGCTTATAATTCAAGAAACGCCATAAGCTCAACCTGGCCCGGTATCAAGATCGTTCCCTGATGTTTGTCTCTGGATCGGTTGACGGATGATAAGATGAGAGTACAAGTTTGAATCCTGATACCACAAAGTGATTCCAAGAGCGAGCGAAGCTCTTGCATGATGGAGAAACTTCACCCCGGAAGATTGATTATGCTTCCGGGGTGATATCGTTTCAAAAAGAAAAGAGGGGGATACATCTCGCTTTTTGATTGGGCTGGACTCAGAGATGATCGCTTCCTAATTAGCCTGGATCTTAATCTTCTGTAGCTCAGCAGTTTCTGTTTTTATGATTGTCCAACGAATATCCTGAGGTTGGGACACGAATGATAGAGCGAAGTATATTTCAGGATTAGGATGGGATACGATGAAAAGGATTGGATCGTCGAAGGGTTCGAAAGTTTATTGTAGCATCTTATCAATCATGTTCCTGTTCTTGTCGTCAGCTACGTTGAGCGTTGCGGGAGATGATCCCGGCATGGCTGGAAAATCCATTGTAGTGCTGCAAGGCATGCCTGTTTTGGGGGTTGATGAATACGGAACGGATTTTGATAATGAGGACAATAAAGGTTCGGGAAACGCTGATGGGGATATGGACTATTATATGTTCAAAAACGATCCTTTACACCCTATCGAGTTCAACGTCTATATCCCGAAAAATGTAAGCTCAAGTGCAGCTACAATTAGAATGAGTGTTTTCGATGTCGACACGAGCACAATCATCGGTGACCCGGAAATTGACGATGTTTATGTAAATGAAATCTATATCGGTACATTGAACGGTGAAAGTGATAAGTGGGGCGAAAACGTTTTCAATATTCCAGTAGGCACTTTACGACAAGGAAACAACCTGGTTCAGATCAATATAGATCGAGGCAATCTCGCAACCCCTCACTGGGCTGTTACGATTGACTGGGCAATTATCAAGATTACATCTTCATCTACTGTCCCCACGATCACAAAGGGCTGGTTTGCACCGGTAATTGCCAAGCGTGGTGATTGGATCAATGCCTTTGCTGAAGTGAGTGCAGCTCCGAGCGCGGTAAAGGTTTACAACGGGACAACTTTTCTTTTTCAACTGACTGACCCGGATGGAGATCATGTCTATTCCGGCCAGTTTCAGATTCCCGCTGCGTGGAGCAATGGACTAAAGGCTAAGCTGAGGATCAAGGCTTATGATGCAAAGGGCGCTATAACCTCAACCTGGCCCGGTATCAAAGTCGTTCCCTGATGTTTGTTCATTATCGATGACTGATGACGAAAACGAACGTACAAGTGTGAATCCGGATGGGTGCAGATCTTTTGGAGCAACGGTCAAGTCCGAGAGCCTGACGGCGTAAACCCAGGCCGCGCAAAGAATCGCAGCCTACTGAACATTACTCCAAAAGATCTGCTTTCCTCCTCTCCTGT
>Ga0074199_1002118_pt1 | contig 13428 bp, 8 predicted proteins | sample EPASupsiteSAE347_FD_64528 | JGI IMG/M metagenome (GOLD analysis project Ga0074199, IMG submission 64528) | Bioremediated contaminated groundwater from EPA Superfund site, New Mexico - Sample SAE3-47 | ecosystem: Environmental > Aquatic > Deep subsurface > Groundwater > Contaminated ...
CGGTAACCGAAAAGCGCGCGGCCATCTTCATCGGGCCGGAGTTCGGAACCGTTCAAAGAGCGGATCTCGTCTCCGCAGCACGAGAGGCCGGTGACGCCGATTTTGACGTATTGATCGCCTGCGCGTTCAACTATGAAGCTCATACCACCGAGTTCAACAAACTCGGACGCATCCCGGTTCTCAAAGCCCGCATGAACGCCGACTTACACATGTCCGAAGACCTCAAGAACACCGGAAAAGGCAATCTGTTCGTCGTCTTCGGCGAGCCCGACATAACAGTGACCAGTGGACAGTGGCTGGTGAGCAGTAATGGAAGGATGGTGGTGAATTATGACTGCGTTAAAGAGTTATCGGGACTTGGAAGTCTGGAAGAAATCAATCGATCTGGCCGAAATGGTTTATCGGCTCTCTGCGAAGTTTCCGGAGGAAGAAAAGTTCGGGATGAGAAGTCAGATCAGAAGAGCGACGGTATCAGTCTCAGCGAACATCGCGGAGGGGGCGGAACGCGAAGGAACGCGGGAGTTTCTCCAGTTTCTGGGGATCGCGAGCGGGTCTCTGGCGGAGACGGAAACATTTCTCATTCTGGCGGAAAGATTGGGAATGATTCCGAATCAGGACCTAAATCTCCTTCTGGAACAAACGGCGATCGTCGGTCGAATGCTCAGCGGGCTCAAACGCTCGCTACGCTCCAAAGCCTGAGAAACGAGGATTTCCCGTTGTCCCTGACCACTGGTTACTGGTCACAGGTCACCGTCCACGGCGTCGATGTTTTCAAACCGCAGACCGGCGAAGTGATCAGCAGCGGAGCCGGTGAAATCGCCTGTTGGTTCATCGACATCGATTATAACGAAGAAAGTTTTTTCGTTCGTCATGCCTATTTCCTTGGGGCAAACGATCCATATAGCGCCCTCAAAACCACCCTGAAAGCCGAAATCAATGCGGAAGCCTGGGAAACCCTGAAAAGCGACACTTCCCGGCCATTCGAAAAACCGAAAAACGGTCGGGTTGCCGTGAAAATCATCAACCATCTTGGGGATGAAGTGATGAAAGTCTTCCGAGTTGATGGAGAAAAACGATGACCGAATCCAAGAAGACACAGAGAAACAAGGAAAAACCCAAGATCGTGGAAGAAATGGGCGAACTGACGACTCCCCCGACTGAAGCACAAGCCACCGTTCCGGCGGAGCCAGAGAATGCAGATGAAAAAGAAAAGGAACAGGACAAGAAAAAGCCAACACCAAATATCCTGAAATGTCGAGATGATCAAAGTCCAATTTCCTTTCTTTCGGTTCAACCCACGGAGGAGAAACCGGATCTTCCGGCACAATTCAAACTCACTGAGACTTCGCTCGTCCCCTCCTGGGCAACGCGTGAAACCCCTTTTGCCACAGATGTCTTGCGCTCCCGCATAGAACCCTGGCTAACCGCTCTGTGCCAGTCGGAGCATCTTTCCCTGTTGATCGGTTCCGGCTTGACTCACGCGGTTTTTGGCAACGCGACTGGACAGATACTTCCCGGAATGGGTTCAACAGACAATTGGGGAACGGAAACAGAGTGTGTTGCAAAAGCTGTGAGGGCATCTGCTGAGGCTGCTCAGCGGAGAGAGGGGAATATCGAAGATCAGATTCGTGTTGTCAATGAATTGCTGAGGGGGCTCGAAATCCTGGGAAAGACTGATGATTCCATAGAAAAACGGGCTTCCTGTCTTCGTGACAAGCTTTCCATAGTCATTGGTGAATTTGCCGCGTCGATTCTGAGGGGAGAACAGGAACTTCTGAAGGCTGATGGAAAAAAACGTGAAGATGCCTTCAATCTCCTGGTCAGTTTTTTAATGAGTTTTGCCAGTCGGACCGGAACCCGGGATCGATTGCACATCTTTACCACGAATTATGATCGATATATCGAAGTCGGGGCCGATCTGGCCGGACTTCACCTGCTGGATCGTTTCGTCGGTTCGATTTCTCCCGTGTTCCGATCCTCTCGCCTCGATTTGGATATTCACTACAATCCTCCTGGAATCAGGGGAGAACCGCGATATCTGGAAGGAGTTGCCCGATTTACGAAACTGCACGGTTCGCTGGATTGGATTCAGAGTGGAAATCAAATTCACCGAATCGGTATTCCATTCGGGTCGAAAAAAATTGACCCATATCTCGAAGATCATGACTCGGCCAACCCGTTTAAACTTATGATCTTTCCCAATGCCGCCAAAGATCGGGAAACGGCTCTTTTTCCCTATGTCGAATTGTTTCGAGATCTGGCTTCCGCGATATGTCGGCCGAATCACACCCTGATCACATTCGGCTACAGCTTCGGTGACGAGCACATCAATCGGGTGATCGAGGACATGCTGACGATTCCCTCGACTCATTTGGTTCTCATTTCCCGCAGTGATCCGATGAATCGTATAATGGCAACCTATGAGAAAACCAGTCGTCACGACCAGATGACGCTGATGATTGGCGAGCATGTAGGTGATTTCAAAAACCTGGTCGATTTGTACTTGCCGAAATCGGCCATCGATCGAGCTACCTTTCGGATGATGGAGCTGCTGAAGCAGCGGTTTCCAACGCATGAGGAAAAACACGAACCCAAGCCTGAAGTTACGGCAGCTCCCCCGGAGAATGAGGGATGAGCCATCAACCATTTGCCCATGCCGAGAGCTTACGAATCGGAACCGTTGATTTCGTTTCTCCCGATGAGGTGAAAGTCCTTCTCGATATCGAGGCTCCGGAAACGGTAGCCCTCAACGCCGGCGGAGTCCGACCGTTCCCCCGTGTGAATGGGTATGTGCTTTTGCCCGTCGATGATGCCTTCTTGGTCGGCCAGATCGAATGGCTCACCATCGAGCGGTCCAAGTTTCCGACCCGTCAAGGGGTGAAGGACTTCGGGCTCGTCGATTTGCCCTATCCCCTCCGGAAAATGAGCCTTGCGCCGCTTGGAACCCTGCGAAAAAAGACGATTGTACGAGGAGGAAATACCGCCGAAGAGTATGAATTTCGGCGAGGTGCAGATGGTTTGCCATCCTTGGGTTCCCCGGTTTTTCTTCCCTTGGAAAAGCAGCTTCGAGCAATCGTCGAATCAGGGGAAAAGAAGCGTGTAAAAATCGGCAACAGCCCGCTTGCCGGAAATGCCGAAGTGAAGGTTGATCCTGATCGGCTTTTCGGTCGGCACCTGGCTATTTTGGGCAATACCGGCAGTGGGAAATCTTGTTCGGTAGCAGGATTGATTCGATGGAGCTTGGAACAGGCTCAGGCCGGTGTGAAAAGTGTTCCCGGGCAAACGAAAAGACCACCAAATGCCCGGTTTGTCGTTCTGGACCCGAACGGCGAATATACCAAAGCTTTCGGAGCGGGCCTTCCCGGCGGAAACGTCCGGGTTTTTAAGGTGAAGCCTGAAACGGGCGACCTTCCTCTGAAGGTTCCCCTTTGGTTCTGGAACAGCGCCGAATGGGCTTCGTTCACCCAGGCCAGCGCGAAAACCCAGCGGCCATTGCTCAGACGAGCCCTTCGGGAACTGAAAGCCAGTCGGGATGTTTTGGCTAAGGAGACCGAACAGGAAAAAGCCTTGGCTCTGAGGCGGTATTTGTCATCTGTTTATATTTCTGTGAAAAACAGTCTACGAAGTGGTCAGATCAAGACCGAGGCAACCAAGTTTGGCCATAGCCTAAAAGCGATTAGCGAGGATCTGGTTCAGAAAGTTGCTGGATCAGATCAACATCGGTTGAATAGAATTTGCGAGGCGATTAAACAATGCTTGGAAACCACTTACAATTCATTCAATGATAAAACCGGCAAGAAGGTTGAGTCTTACAGAGCCTTCTGTGAAGCACCCATCAAAAGCATCGTTGATGCAATAAAAGATTCCCTTGAAACTCTGGGAGGGATGGCACACCAAGAAGGCCCGGGCGAAGATGTTCCCTTGAAATTTAAAGGCACTGAACTGGCTGATCATTTGGAGATTCTCGCCGAGCAAGAGAACGCCAGTCAGTTTGTTGATTTTTTGGTGGCCCGAATAAGAGCTTTCCTTTCAGACACCCGCATGAAGCCCGTTATCGAAAGTGAAGAAGAGATTACTCTCGCGGGATGGCTTGAAGAATACATTGGTAAAGCTGGTGCCGCTGATGGCTGTGTTTCCGTCATCGATCTTTCCCTGGTGCCAACTGAGGTCATCCATGTTCTGACCGCCGTCATTGCTCGGATGATCTTTGAAGCGCAGCAGCGCTATCTGAAGTTGGAACGTAAATCGCTTCCGACAGTCCTGGTGATGGAAGAGGCACACACCTTCGTCAAACGATATCGCGAAGACTCTGAGAACCATGATGCTGCCTCGATTTGTTGCCAAGTGTTCGAAAGGATAGCCAGAGAGGGCCGGAAATTCGGACTCGGGCTGGTCATTTTCCTCACAGCGTCCCTCGGAGTTGTCACCCACCGTCCTTTCGCAATGCAACACCTTTTTGCTCCATCGCATCAGCAACGACAAGGATCAGGAACTCGTTCATCGACTGGTACCCGACAACCTGCGCGGTCTTCTGCGAGAGTTGCCGTCTTTGCCGTCACAACACGCGATTCTTCTTGGTTGGGCTTCCGAGCTTCCGATCCTGGTGAAGATGAATGATCTGCCGATCGAACATCGTCCGCGCTCCGAGGATCCGCATTTCTGGGAAGTCTGGACCGGAAACGAACCTAGAACTGTTGACTGGAAGCGTCTCGCCGACGATTGGCAGGAAAATCGACCGGCAGACCCACCCGCGACGCCCTGAGGAGGAATCTCATGGATTTTCGAATCGCCGATACCTTTACCGACAGTCTTACCCGGTTGACCGGCGGAGAGCAGAAAGTCGTCAAGACAACAGCTTTCGACCTTCAACTGAATCCTGCGAATTTCGGAATGAGTTTCCATAAACTCGATAAAGCAAAAGACAAAAATTTCTGGTCGGTACGAGTTAACGACGACATCAGGCTGATCGTCCATAGGAGCGCATCGAGTCTCCTTCTTTGCTTTGTCGCCCACCATGACGAAGCTTATGCCTGGGCTGAACGGCGTAAACTGGAAATTCATCCAAAAACCGGCGCCGCCCAACTTGTCGAGATTCGGGAAACGGTGAAAGAGGTCGTAATACCGGTTTTCAGGGCATGCGAACCTTCCCCGACATTCAAATCGAGCGGTATGAAGAAGCTTCTTTTTTCCCGAATTGCCGATGACGAGATTCTTGGCTATGGCGTTCCAGCGGAATGGCTCGAAGACGTAAAAAATGCCACTGAAGATACCCTCCTGGGTCTGACCGACCATCTTCCCGCCGAAGCCGCCGAGGCATTGCTCGAACTGGCGACCGGCGGCAAACCCAGGGAATCCCAACCCTCCGGAAAAGCCGCCGATTCATTCGAACACCCTGATGCCTTGCGTCGTTTCCGTGTCATGACGAATGTGGAAGAATTGCAGCGTGCTCTGGAGTTCCCTTGGGAAAAGTGGACCGTTTTCCTTCATCCGGATCAAAGACAGTGGGTGGAGGGTGATTATGGAGGCCCAGCGCGTGTTTCCGGATCGGCCGGGACCGGAAAAACCATCGTCGCCTTGCATAGGGCGGTTCACCTGGCGCGATCGAATTCCGATGCCCGAGTATTACTGACGACTTTTTCCGAGACACTGGCGAACGCTTTGCGAACCAAGCTAAGGCGGCTGTTGAGCGGCGCCCCTCGACTTGCTGAACGAATCGATGTTCATTCCCTGACCGCCATCGGTCTGCGGCTTTACAAAACCCATGTCGGAAAAGAGACCATTGTTGACCCGCAAGTTTTGCGAGAGATTTTGAATGAGGCCGGAAATTCCGTCACCGGACACAAGTTCGGAATGCATTTCCTGCTCACCGAATGGGAACAGGTTATCGATGCCTGGCAATTAGAAAGTTGGGAATCATACCGGGATTTCGTGCGCCTCGGCAGAAAAACCCGACTCCCGGAGAAACAGCGTAAAATTCTTTGGGAAATTTTCCAACGGACCAGTGCCGGTTTGAGATCCCGCCGTTTGATAACCCATGCCGAGCTGTTTTCCTCGTTGAGCCAGGCAATTTCCAAAAGCGGAAAATTTGTTTTCGATTTTGCCGTGATTGATGAAGCCCAGGATATCGGCCCCTATCACCTCCGGTTTTTTGCGGCATTAGGAGGGGGGCGCCCGAACGCTCTCTTTTTCGCAGGTGATCTGGGACAGCGAATCTTTCAACAACTGTTTTCCTGGAAAGCCCTTGGTGTCGATATTCGAGGTCGCGCCCGAACCTTGCGGGTGAATTACCGAACTTCCCACCAGATTCGCATGCAGGCTGACCGCCTTCTTGAGCCGGTCTTGACAGATGCCGACGGCGACAGCGAAGACCGAAGTGATACGATTTCCGTTTTCAACGGCCCGTCTCCGGCCATACGCGAGTTTAAAAATGAAAGAGAGGAAATTAAAGCGGTCTGCAGATGGATTTCCGAAAAGACGAAGGCGGGTGTGTTGCCCCATGAATTCGGCGTGTTTGTAAGATCCGCCATGCAACTGAATCGTGCTGAAGAGGCCGTCCGGAAAACCGGTATTCCTTTCAAGATTCTCGATGAACACGTTGACACCGCCGGCGGTCGCATATCCATCAGCACCATGCACCTCGCCAAAGGCCTGGAATTCCGTGCCGTGGTTGTGATGGCCTGCGACGATGAGGTCATTCCCTTACAGGAGCGCATCGAGACCGTCGGAGATGATGGGGATTTGCAGGAAGTTTACGACACGGAACGCCACCTGCTTTACGTTGCCTGTACCCGGGCCAGGGACTTCCTTTTCATCACAAGTGTCAAGCCCGGTTCTGAGTTTATTGATGACATGCAATCTTGACCTTTTGATGAGAATTTTGTTTAAAGACGAAGATGTTATTGAGTCCTGCAAATCGTTAAGGCTGGCGGAAAAATTGAGATTCAATCACCAGAACTCATTGAAGGAACCACCGCCGAAGAGGTTGATAAATTCATCCGCGCGGAGCGTGACGCATGGGAAGAATAGACGAATTAATAGGAAAGAGAGTTTATTTGGACACCAATATTTTCGTTTATTTTTTTGAAGTGTCGCCTTTTCATGATACCTGCGAAGAATGTGTCGATTGAAGAAAAGTAGTTCAACGTGGTGTTCCCAGCCACCTTTTTTCAATCCATTTTTCGGCCAAACGGTCGTATTCTTCGCGAAGAAGGCTAAAATGCTGTTGGTTGCGCCATTTTCCGTCTATAAAAAGCTCTTTTCTATGCGTTCCCTCGTAACTGAATTCCAATTTCTCGAAAATTCTTCTTGATGGCAGATTTTTTTCTTGTACGCTCGACCAAATTCTATGCAAACCGGTCTCTTCAAAAGCGAAGGAAATCAAAGTTGCCACGGCTTCCGTCATTAGACCGGTACCGGCAAAGGTTCGATCTATCCAGAATCCCAAGCCTGCCGAGAGAGAGATTCCCCATACGATGGAATGAAGGGTGACAATTCCGATCAATTGCCGGGTTTCGCCGAAAAAGATTCCGAGTTCCAGGCGACGAGCGGCGCCGGCTTCAGTTCGACCGAATAAGAGGAATTTATGCATTGTCGGCAAGGAAAGATTTTGGGGAATTTCAGGAAGATATGGTTTCAACCATCGGCGATTCGTTTTAAATAAATCGATTAATTCAACCGCATGTTTTTTGCCGAGTCTCTTCAAAATTATCCGTGAAGCGTGAAGTTCTTCGGTAAACGGCAGAATTTGCGTAAATCCCCGTGATGATTTTTTTTTCGACGGCATTTTGTTGTATTATACGGTGCTCGATATCGATCTTCAATTGCTTTCATCATGAATAAAAAGGACGACAAATGGATAGGAAAATCACCGGAGTTTTTTTCGATCTCGGAGGTACGCTTCTATTTCCCGATCCGGAACGAATGCGTGATATTTACGCAAGAGTTACCGGCTTATCTTTCCCTTCGGAAAAATGGATGAAAGCGATTCATCTTACTACGGTCGTTCTGGACGCCTTTATGGGTTCCGGCGGCACTCTCGGCGATGATTGGTGGCGGCGGTATTTCGGCGAAACCGTAAGAAATATGGGCATTCCCGAGGAAATGGACCTTTCATTAACGAACAAGTTCGTCTACGAGCTGAAAATCAGCCACGAAAAAGAAAATCTGTGGTCTTCCTTGGCGGAAAGTGCCGTTGAGACATTGAGCATTCTGAAGAACGAAGGATACGTGCTTGGCGTCATCTCGAACAGCGATGGTCGCGTGGAGCAGCAGTTGCGCGAAAAAAATCTGAGTAATTATTTTTCCTTTGTTTTGGATTCTTTTATTGTGAAATGTGAAAAACCCGATCCCAAGATCTTTCATTTGGGTTTGAAGCAATCGGGTTTACAGCCTTCCCAAGTTGTTTATATCGGAGATTTTGTCAATATCGACTGGAAAGGCGCGACCGGGGTTGGAATGGAAGTCCTGATCGTCGATCCGCTCGATCTGAGAAAGGATTGGGGAATTCCAACAGTTGAGAAGCTGAATCTCCTGCCGGATCGAATCGGGGCAATGCGTTGAATTTAGAGCCTGTTAGAAAATAACCACTACAAATAGTTGTTTTCTTACAGGCTCTTATGGCCGGTCGATGAACGAAATTTGTTACAGTTATTTATTAACAAGGCCTTACTTTATTTAACGGCCCAAATATCCGAGCTTGTTCAGCGGCCAGTATCTCAATTCGATTCTACCGGCGATTTTAGGGATTTCAACGAATCCCCAGTATCGACTGTCGAGCGAGTTGTTGCGATTGTCGCCCATTACGAAGAGAGAATTCTTGGGAACACGTCGCGGACCATAATGCCCCCAGATGGGTTCACGAACGAACGATTCCCGGATGGCTTTTCCGTTTCTCCATAAGCGACCGTCTCGAATTTCGATCAAATCGCCGGGCATACCCACGACCCGCTTCACAAAATCCTTGGCGGGATTTTTAGGAAATGGAAAAACCACGATTTCATCCAGTTTCGGTGGTCTGAATTGATAAAGAATCTTATTCACGACGACACGATCACTGGTTGAAAGCTGAGGTTCCATGCAGGAGCCGTCGATGACATACGCCGAAACCACGTAAGCCTTCAGGAAAAGGAAGATGGCCAGGCATTTTCCCCATGACTTCAGTTCTTGCCGCGGATTGGTCAGCAAATCCCCAATAAATGATTCCCGAAAGAAGTTCCACCATGTTTGTTGCGGCTGACTTTTGCTTTTCATTTGCCCTCCCTGAGAGATTCGTATGTTCATATTGACTCTCTTCGAATGAAAAAGTTCCCGCTGAAAATTCCGGTAGTGGCCGAAATTAACTGAAAAATTCAACGCATAGCCGCAGAGATGCAGATAAAGCTCATGAAATTCATAATGATTTTCAGTGTCCAAAAAAAACGTATTATGATTGGGAAAGCATTTTGCCATCTTCGATCGTGATTACATGCCGACAGATCGAGTTGGCCAGGCTTAAATCATGGGTTACCAACAGAAGACCTTTTCCCTGCGCGATGTACTCCAATAATACGGTTTTCATCGCCGTCAGCGAAAGACGGTCGAGATGTACCAAAGATTCGTCGATCAACAGAAGATCAGGAGTAAGTACCAGCGCTCTTGCCAGTGAAACGCGTGCGGCTTCTCCGCCCGAAAGATTCTCGGTTGTACGATGGAGCAAAGTCGACAATCCCAACGCCTTGGCAAGCGGTTGAATTTTCTCCTCGGCTGATGAAAAAGATGCGCCGTGAGCACGCAAGCCGAAAGTTAAATTATCCGTTACAGTTCCGGAAAACAGATACGGTCTTTGAAAAACCATTAGAGGGCTGCGGTTTCCCACGTCGATGACGCCTTGATCGGAAGAAATCAGACCGGCAATCAAACGTAGAAGTGTCGTTTTACCCACGCCGGACTTTCCCCTTATGGCCAACCCTCCGGTCAGATCCAGTTCGCATGATAATTTCGAGAAAATCGGCTTCCCGTCGAACTTCAATGACAAATCTTTTACTATTATCGGTTGAACTTTTATTTCGACTCGCGCGGGCACAGTCGAAACCGGCTCGATGTTTCCGGTCGCCGATAACGTTTCTTCCCCATGTGCCTGCACTTTTCCGACCGAAAATTTTTGTAAAGCTTGAATTGCCGAAGTGTTGATTATCGCCAGGCACAGCAGCATGATTCCCAGCGCCAAGGCCAGTTCGGTATCCCCTTTACTCATTTCCAATGCCATGGATGTGGTCAGAGTACGGGTCAGCCCCCTGATGTTGCCGCCCAAGATCATCGCGCTGCCGACTTCGGATATTACCCTGCCGAAGCCCACGCAGGTGGCGACGGCAAAAGCGGTTCTACATTCCTTGATGACGAGAAACAGCAATTGAAATCTTCGCGCACCCAAATTGACGGCTGTTTCCAGTAAGCCCTTCGGAATCTGCGAAAGCGATGTTGCGATGAAAACCGTTATCAAAGGAATCACAAGGAGAATGTCGCCGATCAGAATTGCCCACGGCGAATACAGCAGATCAAGGTCGCCCAGTAAACCGCGCCTGGATACGAAAAGATAGACGGTGGTGCCGATTATGACGGTGGGAACGGAAAGAAGAGCCTGGAAGACCATCAATAGAAAATTTCTGAGCCGCGGGCCTCTCGACTGAATGAACCAGCCTAATGGAATGCCGACGACCAAACCGCTCAATGTCGCCGTAATGGCTATCTTCAGGGAGAGCCAAAGAATTTGGAAAACTTCCATATCCAGGGAAATAATCCTTCGAAAAGCTCCGCTGAACGATCCAAAAATGAATTGCAGGGAATCCATCGAGTTCATTTTCCTAACTTGTTTCTTTCATGGTAAAGAGCATTGTAGGGGGGATTAGCAAGCCATCGTCGAAGCGTAATCCACCGTGAACTGAATGGAATTTGTCGATTTTTAGTGCTTTTGTCCTGATCGAATTCATTTTCCTAGTTAGTTTCTTTCATCGGGAAGACTATTCTTGGCCGGATTATCGGAAAATTCCGGATCGAAATTGCATATCGTCCACGGATGGCGTAGATACCCGAAATGTGCCAGGATGGCATGCTTTTTCGGGTATATCGGAAAAAATCATAATTCAGGGAATGAAATATTTCGCATCGGGATGAAAGACAAGAAATCCGGAGACCGATTGCTCCGGCACCATTTGACAGGTTTCAGTTAAAGCCACTTTGATTTTATCAGCCCGGAGAATATTCAATAAAATCTTTTGATTATTCAAATCAGGGCAGGAGGGGAATCCGAAAGAAAATCTCAAACTCTTGATTTTTTTCGTGCCGATGCCTGGCGATGACTCGGAAATCTCTCCGGTTATCAGCGATTGCAGATATTTCGCGCCGCATTCCGCCAATTCGACCGCCAAACCGTGGAAAAGGTGGTATTGCAGATATTCATTTTGTTTATAGAGCTTGGCGGCGTATTTGGAGGCTTTTTCTCCGATCGTCGCCAACCACAAGGCAATAAAATCACCGTCTATTGAAGAAAAATAATCGACGATGCAAAGGCGAGGTTTTTGACTTTGCCGAGGAAATGAGAAAACTCCGATAGATGCGGATTCCGCATCGAACAGTTCAAGAGAATCACCGGAAGATCTGCATCGAAAGTATCCGTAAGTCGCCTTGGGGGCAAAAATTTTTCGATTTGCATCTAACTTCAACAACTGATCAAGCGCCGGGTCGGCTTTCTCCCGCAAAATCCGTTTATGTTCGGATGTTTCCAGATTGCCCTTTTCATATTTCCATCGGGCTTGATAAAGCGTCGATTTATCAAGATGCTTCAGAAGGTCGGAAACCTGAATATCAACGATTTTCAAACCCCAAAAAGGAGGAGATAACGCCATATATTGACCGAATTCCCGTTAAGAGCGGAGCTTTTTTTCGTGCAACTTTCGCATGATTGCCAAGCCCTCGAAAGCGTCGCCGGCGCGGAAGACCCGTCCGCGGTAAAGAGGCTTAAGTTCTCTATCGACGAAATCTTTCGTGAGGGCGGCTCCGCCGAGAATTATGTCGGGCGTGAATTCCCGGCGATTTAATTCCTCGAGATTTTCCTTCATGATTTGAACCGATTTAACCAGCAGTCCGCTCATGCCGATAACCGTGGCATGATGCTCTTTGGCGGCCCTGACCATTTTGTCGATGTCCACTTTGATGCCCAGATCGATTACCTGGAAACCGTTGTTGGAAAGCACGATCGAGACAAGATTTTTCCCGATGTCGTGAACATCGCCGCTGACCGTTGCCAGAACTATTTTTTGAACCGCTGTGCCCGTTTTTTTTTCCAGATGAGGTTCAAGATAGGAAACGGCGGCTCGAACTACCTCGGCGGATTGGAGAACGAATGGAAGCTGCATTTCGCCTTTTCCGAAAAGATCGCCGACTTTTTTCATCGCTTTGATGAAAACTTTATTAATAATAACCTCGGCGGCCAGTTTTTCACGTAATCGGTCGATAATCTCCGGCAAGCCGGTTTTATCTCCGTCGAGAATTTTTTCCGTCATCGCTTTGGCGGGGGTGTAATCCTTCGTGCCACGGCTTGCAACAGGCTTTTTCGCGATCTTTGCCGTCTTGGATTCGAAAGCTTTGATGAACGCGGATAAGTCGGACCCGTCGCCTTTCAAGTTGAAAACAAGATCACGAGCCAAGTCTCTCTGATGCGCGGGGATTTTAAACAGCGGAATGATTCCCGCGGGGTTAACGATCGCCAATCTCAATCCGCGTTTGACCGCTTCGTCGAGGAAGACGCTGTTGAGAACTTCTCGTGCTTCATGGTTTAACCCGTAAGAAATGTTGCTGACTCCGAGGATTGAGAGGCTTTCAGGAAAAGCTTGACCGATAAGCCGCAACCCTTCCAGGGTTTCCATGGCCGAACATCGCAGATCAGGATCTCCGCTGCCGACGGTAAATGTCAGAGCATCAAAAATCAAATCCGAGGGAGATAAAGCGTATTCCTTGGTAAGCAAATTATACAATCTTTGGGCAATTTCGAGTTTTTTCTCCGATGTTTTCGCCATGCCGTCTTCATCAATCGTTAAACATACGAGCGCGGCGCCGAAATCACGGGCTAGAGAAGCTATCTCGGCCAGTCTCTTGCCTCCGTCTTCGAGGTTGACGGAATTGATGATGCATCGTCCGCCATGTAGTTTCAATGCTGTTTCAAGAGCGGTCGGATCAGTGGAATCTATCATTAGGGGAAGTTTTACCTGCGTTGCGAAAAGAGGAACGAGGGTTTCGAGATCTTGTCGCTCGTTTCGGCCGGCATAGGCGACGGATAAATCGAGGAAATGAGCTCCGCCTTTGGCTTGCTCTTTCCCCAAGTAAACGATATTTTCCCAATCTTCCTTAAGAAGAAGCTCGCGGAAGATTTTTGAGCCGGTGGCATTGGTTCGCTCC
>Ga0074199_1002119_pt1 | contig 13426 bp, 12 predicted proteins | sample EPASupsiteSAE347_FD_64528 | JGI IMG/M metagenome (GOLD analysis project Ga0074199, IMG submission 64528) | Bioremediated contaminated groundwater from EPA Superfund site, New Mexico - Sample SAE3-47 | ecosystem: Environmental > Aquatic > Deep subsurface > Groundwater > Contaminated ...
AGTCGCTTTTTCTCCGACAGCGGACAGGTCTCCATTTTCCTCAAAGAACACCATTGACCTTAGCAGTGTATCATATGGCGTATCTTGAGGAGTAACCGAAATGTTTTGCGCATCCCCTTTACTGTCTCTGATAAAGGCAAGCGAACTGTTAGTCGTACCAAGATCGATTCCTATGAACATCTTTTCACACCCCCAGGAACACAGAATGTTATTCAGTAAATGGCTCTGCAATCGCAGGGTAAATGGCATTTTCCTGACCATCTACCCGCAGACCATAGGTGCGAATCAAAAGCTTTGCGGGTGCTTTCCATTGATTTTCTCCAACAACCTTAACATCTCCGGTTAGTTCATGCGTGTAAATACTCTCTCCAATATTGTTGATGGCTCGCATTAATCCGAGTGATTCCATGCGTCTCCTGAACAAAACATAACTACTGACAAGCATTTCCGCATCAACCATCCGCTTTCCAATGAATGTCGAAATTTTCTTCAACGGATTGGAACGGATTGCGACAGAAGATTTCTTAGTATCTTCCAACTCCTCCCTTAAAACTCTAATTAAGTCGAATAGACAGTGCACGGCTGTCTTCTCTAACGCGTCTCTTTCAACTGCCAGCAAAAATTGGGGTGAACTTGCTAATAAAAGGGAATTCTGAGAGCTGAGCGATTCAAACACACTGCGAAGACTTTTTTGCCCCATTTTTACTGCATCGACCAACTCTGTCTCCTGGCATATTTCCTTGTTTATGATGCCAAGTAGCTCGCCCACTGGACCAACGAGCCATGAATTATCCGATTCAGCTTCATCAAGAATCTTCTCTTTCATGCCAGGAAATATTTTCAATAGTATAGCGATAAGCTTCAAGGCTATTTCATCTTTCTGAGCTGTCTGAACAAGAGAAAGAGCCAGATCGAGGACTGAATTTGTTAGCTTATCTCGTTCCTCAGAAGGGATTGCCAACAAACAATCGATAAGCTCTGTGGGGCCTATTTCCTTCTCTCCGAAATAATGGAAAAGACTTGTCTTTTTTATCCACTGTACGATAACTCTATTTGTAGCGATTGAAGGTTGATTCGTAGCCGCCAGCGGCGATAACGCAATGCTTTGGACTACAGCGGTTTTTTCCAGTTCGTCTAAATCCGTAAATATTCCGTCCATTATTTCTGATGTCCAGTTGTAGACCTTAAATTCATTGCAGATACGACGTATTTCATTTATCAGCAAACTAAGTTCTCTCTGCTCCTGTAATTCTTTTTCAATACGCTCTTCAGCCAACCTACGCAAACTGTTTTTATAATCTTCTAAACCAAACAACCAGAAATGACGCCAGTAGCGATCTAATATACTATTTATATTTTCAATGTGTTGATTTGATTTAGGATCAAGCAATTCACTCGCCAACCGCATTGTTATTATATTTCGATACTCTGGGAGTGCATCCATCAAGCACAATAATTTATTTTGTTCTGAAGATTCGAGTAATGTCTGAATCAACTCATTTCTTTCGTTTTTATCGGGAATCGATTTAAAAACCTTCCCCGCGTGATTTGCCAATCCATTTGAAAAATCCGATATTTTGGCGAAATTAATAATTTCGTGAACTGCTTGCTTTGATATTTCTTCATTTTCTAGACGACATAAAGTTAATTTCAACGCCTGTTTTTGCAGGAAAATCAGCCATTCGTTTTTAAAAGTGTCATCGATATAGGAGTGCCGAATCAATTCATATATTTTGTAAAGCAAACTGATTCTATCCTCTAGCTTCCCATCCTCAATCATAACTTCAATATTCAAAACATCCTTAAGTACAGATAAATTGCGATTAAATGCGAGTTCCTTAATGATTTTTAATTTGTCAGACCAGATTACAGCCGAATTGTAAAATTTTACAAGGAGTCCCTTTTCATAAAGGAACGATAATAAAGCATTTTTGTCAAGCCGAACAGCCGAGTCGTCCATTATCGCGCTTACATGTTTTTGAAAATTCTCTGGGCGGATATCATATTCAAGTATTAAGTAAATAGATGCTGTTACAATTTCAGATTGTAGACTTTTCACAGCATCACTAAGTTCATCAGCAAGGGAAGGAATCAGCTCATTAAATTGACGTAATAAATCAAATAAATTATGAGCTTTATCTTCTAGTTTGCGTGTTTTTTTTTGGTATTCTTTTTGCATTTGCTGCAATTTTCGAATCTGGTACCGAAACAAAGAGATTTGAACTTTAATGGGTGCATGATGCAGTAGTTCAATTTGATGTTTCTTGTTTATTTTATCAGCCCAGAAGTATTCAGAAATATCCTTATTCAAGGGGGCTACCAATTCTTCGCTTGTAATAATCAATTTTTCGAGCATCGCAGAACGAATGCGAGCATCTAAACCAGGAGCAGAAATAAGTTCATGTAAATCTTTCCATAATTTCTCAATTATAAATACATTTACAACAAACGAAATAATCTTGTTTTTCTCGACTGTTTTGAGTAGGGCAATTTCCCCCAATAACTCAGAGCGTTTCTGATAAATGTGCAGATTTCTTTCCTTGTTTTCATTCGCACTTTTCAATTCATTAATAAAATCCGAGATTTTTTTCAACATTTTATGCATCCTGTTTTCGGGACATAGACTTGCATCAATCAAACCTTCTATGTTTTCATTCACAGCCGCCCCTGTCATATCCTGCATGATGCGGCATGTTTAGTTTCATATTTCACGACGAAACGTTCAGTGATTCTGTGCGCAAATGCTCCCCGATTCCACGGGTATCCGATCACTTGATTCAAGGATCAATTTGTCATTGCATGTATAGAAACCGTAAAAATACATTTGGTGCTAATAAATGTCGTGGAATATGAGGTTGCCCCGAAAAAGTGGACACACAGTTAAGCCATATTGGCTTATTTCGCCCACCGCGAGGGAAAACTCATCAAGTCGGAAGTCGAGACCATGACCGAGGTTTCCGCTGAAAACACCGTCGTCCTCACCAACACGAAGGTGAAAGTGGAACTTTTGGAACTGGCCGGCCCAACGCCCACCGCCCCCGATGAAGGCTACATCGTAAGCTGAGCTGAAAATACTTTTCATAACAAAAGGAGCCCCACCTCTGGCGGGGCTCCTTTTGCTTCCCGGCAATCAGCGCATGCGGAGGATCATTCTGGTCGCCATCAGGGTTAATTGCCGCTGCTGCTCGGGGTTCAAAACCTTCCTGGTTTCAAAAAATTCGTCAAGCAGAATTTTCTGCTGCCGGTGCTCCAGAACCATGATCCGGTTGAGCTGTTTGCCTATTTTATTTCGATCGGGATTCTCCTCCCGGAGAAAGTCAGCCATCTGGATTCGGGCTTTCTGGGAGGAGATTCGGACATCCTCCATCAGCCACTCATAGCGGGAATGAATCTTCTGGACCTGTAACTTCTGCTCCTCGGTCAAATTGAGGCGCTCCAACGGGCCCCCGCCCGGGGGTTCCCCCGGAGGGGGTGGAGGGGGCCTTAGTTCCTCACGGGTGGTTTTTTGCTCTGCATGAAAATCAGGCCGCGCCGCATTGACGCTTCCCGCAAGATAAAGCCAGAAGAATGCCAGTGCAGCCAGGATGAAAATGGACCTCTTTAGCATTAATATTCCTCCTTTACTCAAAACAGAGGGTCAGAAACCCCTTGGACTCATCGGAAAACACGCCATGAATCTCGCCGATGTTCCCTCCCAGTTTTATTTTCATAGCGGATCCCGCTATATTCGACTCCTCAAGGGGAGCGCTGATGGTAAGAATGTCGCGGGACAGGCTGCTGACTCCGCCAACCCGGTGGGCGGGCCAGAGAAACAAAGTGAGGCAGGCGGCGCCCAGGATAAGAATGAGGGACAGGGCCCAGGCTGGCTTGAAAAAGAAGAAGGGGAAAGGCCGTTCCCTGCGGATGCGCTCTGCGACAGTCGGGAGGAAACCCGGCGAGGGTTCCCGCTGAGAAAAGGCATCCAGAGCCTGCCAGGTTCTCTCGTAAAGTTTAAATTCATGTTCACAGGATGGACATGATTTGAGGTGTGAGGCCAACTGCTCCCTGTCCGCAAATCCCGGGTCTTTGTCCAGGTACATTGAAAATAACTCAACCGCACGCCTGCAATTCATCATTCATCCCCCCCATCGAAAAAAGGCGCCAATTTTTCCTTAAGCGTCAGCCGGGCCCGGTGAATTCTTGATTTCAGGGCCGGCAGGGATATTTTAAGGATTTCAGCCGCTTCTTCATATGACAGATCCTGGTAGCGGCAAAGGATTAGAGGCGCTCTCTGCTCCTCGGGGAGTGAGGTGACCGCCTCGTGCACGGCGGCGCTCAGGCTCTTTCGCTGAAATTCGGCCTCTGCGGACTCCGTACGGGGATGATTTAATCCGGTCTCGACCGCCTCATCCAGGGAAACGGCCCGGTTGCGGAAGAGGCTCCTTCTGTGATTTTGGCAGACCGAAAAGGTGATGCGGTAAAGCCAGGTAAAAAAAGCGCAACGCTCCTTGAAGCGGCGAAGGCCGCGGAAGGCCCGCAGGAAGGTCTCCTGAGCCAGATCCTCGGAGCCCTGGAAATCCCCGGTAAAGCGATAAATCAAATTTATGACACTCCTGTGATGGCGGACCACCAGAAGGTCAAAGGACGGAAGATCGCCGTCCTTTGCGCGCCTAACAAGTTCGCGATCTTCTTCCAATGCCTTCAATCACCATCCCGGAGAGTTAGACCTCTCACTTGAAAAAAAGTTGCGCTAAGACCGCGGGGATTGCCTGATAATGATTTTGGCCATCGCGGCCGCGGGAACAACCAGCACCCGCCTGACGCAACTCCGGAGAAAGCGGCTCCGCTCGATAAAGGCGGCTAAAGGCGGAGAAATCAGGTTGTAGAGAGAAACGACAGCTCTCCCAATGGGGAAACGACTCAGGTGGGTATCCCGGAATTCTCTGAGGATAAGAACTTCCGGAGCCATTTCGGAGCCGCAGGCGGCTGTCGCGATAAAACACTTTTTGCGGGTAAGTTTTCTTTTTTTCTCCAGCAGTTCAACCGATTCGATCTCGTCCAAACCCTGTTTTTCATAGACCTTGAGGAGAACCTTTTCCACTTTGGCCCTTTCGTCAATTCCCACGGCGGCATTCCCCACCACGGACTCCAGGTGGCGCTGAGCCTGGGCCAGCGACTCAGCGGCCTCTTTTTTCCGGCCGGATGCCGTCAGTTTTTCAGCTTCCCCCATCATGACGAGACCGAGCTCATAGGCTTCTTCCCACTGCATAATTCTCCTCCCCCATACTTACTCAGGTATTAATCAGGATACAAAGTCACTCGGCATGTTCTTTTCGAGAATCACGCCGGTATTGTCTACGTAGTATTTGAGTCTCTTTGGATCTTCCATCAGCCGCCAGAGGAATTCCTCGAAAATTTTCGAGAAGAACCCGCATAACTGATCCCCCCGATAAATCTTCTTGTAGATATTGTAGGCCGAGGTCGGGCAGGCCCCGTTGCAGAAAAAACGCCAGGCACAGGGAGAGCACTTGGTCATCTTGGAGGGATGACGGCCGAAGAACAACTTCGTCACGGGAGACTCCAGCATGAGCTTGTTCAGAGGTCTGGGATCCCTCACGTTGCCGATTTTCCACTCATTTACTCCGGAGAATTCATCACAGGGGTAGATGTTGCCATGGATATCTATGCCGGTAACGGAGTTGATGGCCCCGCAGGGAGTCCTCAGGCACATGACGCGCCGGTCTTTATGGACGATATTGGAGAGAATCTGGTTGACTTCCCGCACGTCAATTTTGTTTCTCCCCGCCTCTTTGTTGAGCTCCGCCACCCGCTCAAAGCCGTAGATATATCCTGCAAAAAGCGGAGACTGGCGTTCGGGTAAACATCTGAGACCTTCTTTAATGGATTTTATACAGGCGAAAGTGGTTTTGAGAGCCATGGTGGGAACTCCCTCGCCGGTAAGATGCTCAAAAGCCTCTGGATAATCCTCCGGATCCTGGAGGTCGGCCAGAACTCCTGCTCCGCAGAGGTATTTCTTGGCGATTGAATAGCCCCTCCAGGCATCCTCATAGGTCCCCCGGCCGTCGTAATAGGTCCGGTACTTGTTATGAATTCGCGGAGTTCCATCGAGACTGACCCCGACTCCAATGAAGTTATCGCTTAGAATCCGGCATTTTTCATCCGTCAGCAACGAACCGTTGGTCTGCAGCAGAAACTGTATTTTTTTGCCGTATTTCCGCATTATTTCGTATCCGAACTTGGCCCCCTCGATGAGCATGTCGAACATCAGCAGGGGCTCCCCCCCGTGGTATTCAAAAGTGAACCTCGGCGAAGGTATTTCCGCGACCACTTTTTCTATTATGCGCTTCAGGGTATCCAGGGTCATGTCCGCCGCATTGGGGGTGCAGTTGGCGTAACAGTAGGCACAGTTGAAATTACAGCGCTGAGTCACCCTGAGTACGTGGAAATGTGCCAGTCCCTGTTTATGCTCCCACATTTTATCGTCGTAGTAACGGTGGTGATCGAGAGAGATCATCTGATTCAAATACAGGAATTCAAGGAACTGTTCCATCTCTTCCTCGGGGACTTCCGGGGTGGCAGCGAGGATTTCTTTGTAGGTGATCGGTTTCTCCATCATATTTAAATACCGGAGATCCGATGCCAGAATTCTCATGTATGTCGCCGACTCCGGCTCTATGACAAGGCAATAGTCCCCCCGGCGGGAGAAGTAGAGCCCGTATGTGGTCAGGAGAACTGTATCGGGGCGCAGTACCTCCCACACATCTTTCTCGATTTTTTTATGTTTGTCCCCCAGGATCTTCTGGAGCGTCGAACAGCCAACCGGCATTTCCATTGTCTAAATGACCTTCTTTCTATTCATAAACCTGCCTGCCCGAGAAGTCGCACCTGCCGGTATGGAGGAGCCGGCTCATACAGGGGAAATTCAAAGACTTCATCGCCCGTCTCGACCATCGGCCGTTGCCACCGCTCGCGTGTGGTTGACTTAAAGGCGACTCCGAAAGGCTTCCAGGATGCGACCATCTCCCTGGGTGCGATACTCATGAAAAATCTCTCTTTGAGAGAAAAGAGAAAATTGACGGCGGCGGCGCCGAATTTTTCCTTGACTTCATTAAGAGAAGTCTTCCCATCTGCACATAAATAAACCTCAAATCCCCGCCTGGTGACTGCCGCCGCCCCCTTTGGCCCATGAAGAACCCCTCCCCAGCATTTCTGACAGTAAATACCCACCGGAGTGAAGACCCAGTCGCCCTGAAGGGGTATTTCCTTCTCCTCTCCCTGGGGGAGTGGAGCCTCCTTCTGCTTCCTGATTGGCTCAAATTCATCCCATCTCCTGCAGGTGATATAATGCGTTGGGACCCCTTCGCAGATCGGCCAGTAAATGCACTCAGGGCAGAGAGGGCCGAATTCATGGGGCGGGTGGCTGGGATCGTTTTTATTCATGAAATTGGCATACTGCTCAAAACCCGGCATGTAACAGAGGGGGACATTGTCCACGGTGGTCGGTTTATCCCTGGACTCGATGAATTCCAGTGCCTCTCGGAGCGGTTCTTTCACATCCGCATAGCGGGGGACGATCCGATCGAAGTTGAAGTAGGCACTGGCGATAGGATAGGCAAAAGCAAAATTATGCGTGCTGACCCCGAGATCATCGAACATCACCTGGACGGTCTGGCGGAGATAGGGATGGTTGATGGTGGAAATCACCGTAAGAGTGGCCACTTTGGCCCCCAGTTTGACAAGATTTTTCGTGCCTTCAAAAGCCTCCGCAAAGCTGCCTGGCACATCCGTCTGGGCATCATGGATCTCGGCATTGGGGCCGTGAAAAGAGACCAGGAACTCATTGGCTCCCATCTCCAGGAGGCGTTTGGTGAACTCGATATCTTTCAGGCGGCGCCCGTTCGTCTTAAAATAGATAGTGGGGAATCCCAGTCTTTTGGCTGAGTTGACGATTGCATAAATATCCTTGTGGATGGTCGGCTCTCCCCCGGAAAGATCAATCCTGTCAAAGCCCTGCTCCTTCGCCTTGAGCAGCTTGAAGCGGATTTCCTGAAGAGAAAGCGGGGAAATCTGCCTGTGCGTGGCGCAGAAAACACACCGGTTGTTGCACATGTCCGTTATTTCCAGATCCAGAGCCTGTGTCATTTTTATCCCTTGCTTTCGCTTCCCAAAGCGAACAATGACGACATTTTCTTGCCGCTTCGAATTAGATTATAGCACATCCTTCATTTATTTTCCAAGAAGGGGGGTTGAAGAATTTGCTTCTCTCCCTTATAATAGAAAGAAAACACCCGGGGAGTGGATTATAATGACGAATAAAAGGCCCATAGGCAAGCACCTTCTTCTACTGTTTCTATTCGGCCTGCTCTTCCTCTGGCCGAGCGGGAACGCTTACAGTCTTGAAGGCACCTTCCGCCTCTACGGCAAGCTGAACGTCGGTGATATCAAAAAGACCCTCGAATACGTCCAAAGCCAGTATGTCGAAGACACCGAAGCCAACAAGATGATCAACGGAGCGCTCTCCGGGATGAGAGAACTGCTCATTTCAAAGCAAATAAAAGAGCCGCACATCGTCTTCATCCCGAAAGGGAAAAGCGTTGAGGACGATCTGAATAACTTCAACAAGCAGTTTTTTGAACTCCTGGCCCAGTACGGCAAGAAGGTTACGGAGGAAGATCTCATCTACGCCTCTCTTAGGGGCATGATGGGAATTCTGCACAAAGCCCCTTATGACGATCCATACTCGGTCGTCATGGACTCCAAGGAATACAACCAGCTCAACGAGCAAATGGCCGGGGGCAACTTCGGCGGAGTCGGCGTCTATATCGAACTGGACAAGAACAACAAGCGTCTGAAAAACCAGCTTACGGTCATCGAGCCAATAGAGGACACACCGGCGGACAAAGCCGGCTTGAAAGCCGGGGACATGATCGTTAAAATAGACGGATTTTCCACGAAGGGAATTAAGCTGGATATGGCCCAGAAGAGAATAAGGGGGCCGATCGGGAGCTTCGTGATACTCTCCATCCTCCGAAAGGGGTGGGATTCCACCAGGGACTTCAAGGTGGCCCGCGCCCTCATTCACGTCAAGGTCGCCTCATCCAAACTCCTTGACGGGAACATCGGCTACATCAAGCTCAGAATATTCGGGAGCGAGACTGACGATGAATTTGAAAAGGCCTACCAGAACGTGGAGCGCCAGGGCGCCCGAGCGCTCATCATTGATTTAAGAAACAATGGCGGCGGATATATTGATGCGGCCAGAGACGTTTGCAGTAAATTCATGGAGCGGGGCGCGCTCGTCGTCTCTACGGTGAACTATCGAACCAAGTGCCATGAGGTCATAAAATCATCCGGAAGCCGCCATCGGAAAATCCCGCTTGTCCTCCTGGTCAACAAGTACAGCGCCAGTGCCTCCGAAATCACCGCCGGGGCTCTGAAGGACACCAAGACCGCCGTGGTGGTCGGCACCAAGACCTTCGGCAAAGCCAGTGTCCAGTCCATAAAGAACATGAGTGACGGCGGCGCTCTCAAACTGACCATCGCCCACTACCTGACCCCCATGGGACGCAACATCAACAAGAAGGGGATCCTGCCGGATGTTGATGTGGAGATGAATCCGATGCTTACGGATACTCCCAAGGACATCCAGTTGAGCAAGGCCATAGCTCTGCTTAAGAAAAAGATCGCGGCCAACTAGCAGTGCCGTCGCCGCAAGGAGAAAGCATGGTAAAGAGCGGAAATCCTGTAGAAGAGGGGAACTACCGCTGCGCGGACTGCGGTGAAGTCGTGACCATGCCGCTCCCGATGGAGGACACCATTCTTCCTCTCTGCCCCAGATGCGGGGGAGATGAATTTGAAGGATGCGATTAGGCTAAGGCTCGCCGAAATTCCCGACCTCCCAGGGGTTTACCTGATGAGAGCGCGCAACGGGGAAGTCCTCTACGTCGGCAAGTCCACCTCGCTTTCAGAACGGGTCCGCTCTTATTTTTCCTCTCCCGACGACCTTTCTCCACGCATCCGGATGATGACGGAGAAAGTGGAACTCATTGATTTTATCGTCACCGATTCAGAGATGGAAGCTCTGACGACGGAATACAACCTGATAAAGAAGCACCGGCCCTATTTCAACGTCCGTTTCCGCGACGACAAGCGCTATCCCTACCTGGAAGTCACCTGGGGGGAAGATTTCCCCCGCCTCCGGATCATCCGCCGCCCACAGGGCAGGGACAGTCGATTTTTCGGTCCCTTTCCAAATACCGGAAGCCTTCGGCAGACGATAGATCTGGCCCGGAAAATCTTCCGGGTCCGCCTCTGCAAAACCCCCATCCCGGCGGGAAGAAAAAGGCCCTGCCTGAACCACCAGATGGACCTCTGCCCGGCCCCCTGCGCCGGGTTGATAGGCGAAGAGCAGTACCGCAAAAGCGTTGCCGCCCTCTGCCGCTTCATCCAGGGCCATGCCAAACCCATCCTCCGCGAACTCAGAAAAGGCATGAAGGAGGAGGCCGCAAAACTGAACTTTGAAGAGTGCGCCCGAATAAAGGGCCTACTTTCGGATATTGAAAATACTATCCAGAAACAGAAAGCGGTCTTCGCCTCCGATGTGGACCATGACTACATCGCGCTCTCCTCCTCCGCGGAGAGCGCCTGCGTCTTTCTGCTCCAGGTGCGGGAAGGACGCCTCACGGGGGAGCAGCACTTCATCCTCAGGATTCCCGCCGAGTGCCATGACAGCGAAGCTCTGGCCTCATTTATCCAGCAGTTCTACGGGGAGACGGACTTCATCCCCGGAGACATATACCTTTCGGAGCCCCTGGATGGGCAGGATTCCATCGCCGGGTGGCTGAGCGCCAGGAGAGGCGGGAAGGTGCGCCTGCAGGTGCCCGCCCGGGGCCGAAACCGGGAGTTTATCGCCCTGGCCCTTAAAAACGCCCGCATGCGCCTTAGCGACAGACCCGTTCTGGAGGCGCTGGAGAGCCTTAGGGAGAGCCTTCGCCTCCCCTCTCTTCCGTGGCGAATAGAGGCCTACGACCTCTCCCACCTCGGGGGAGATTCCGCGACAGGTTCCATGGTGGTCTTCCAGGGTGGAGAACCCTATAAATCCGGCTACCGCCAGTTCCGAATAAAGGAGGCGGACACCCGCGATGATTTTTCGATGATGTCGGAAGTCCTTCAACGGCGCCTGAAAAACGCGGAACTTCCCCCGGCGGATCTCATCCTGCTCGACGGCGGGCGCGGCCACCTCTCGGCCGTGCTCACAGTGATGAAAGAAACCGGGGTGCACTTCCCCCTGGCCGCGCTGGCCAAGGAGGAAGAGGAAGTCTTTGTTCCCGGCTTAAGACAGCCGGTAAGCCTCCCAGCCGCCGCCCGCAAGCTGCTCCAGTTCATGCGGGATGAGGCCCACCGCTTCGCCCGCCGCTACCACCATAAACTGCAAAAAATGCGCCTGCCGGAAAATAAACGAAAAAAGCAGGGACAGGTTTGAAACCCGCCCCTGCAAAATTCATTTCATAATTGTGTCGCAATCCATTTCCCGTCGCTTGATTTCGACAGTTTCAGCTTTGCATGGCACCTTGGGCAGACAATGACATCGCCTTCTTTAGCGCCATCCGGAATAATGTTCTCCTGTCCGCAGACAGGGCAGTCTATATTTGCGTTTTCAGCGTAAACCATCTTTACGGGTTTTGGGGCTTGTACCGATAACATGACCATTCTCTTGTTGCTCGAATTTACTACGCCATGAAATACGTTTTCCGGGCCGTAGACGACCGAACCGGAATCCACCATGATCTGGTTGTTACCGAGCGTAAACTGCCCCCGCCCTTCAACTATATAAAATAATTCATCGGTTGCCGGGTGCTTGTGGAAATTCAATATCTGACGTGGTTCCAGAAAATAGATATTGAATACTAACTTCTCGGTATCAAGGGGAACTTTTTTCAATATGTCTTTTTTATCAAACTCTTTTATGTCGTTAAGGTTTACCGATTGCAATACACCCTGCTTCGTTGGCGCCGGAGCAGGATTTTCCTGGGCGAAAGACACGGATGATAACAGGAGTAAGGCGATCATTGTAACGAATAATATTTTTTTCATTGTTGGGCCTCCTTTTTCGGATAATTGTTGTTTTATGCTGCTAAAACCACAATGTGACCAATAATCAGTACCTGTCCCTAATTTCTCTAATTTCGAGTACCTGTCTCGAATTTCGGTTTGTATCTCTCCCTTCTTATCATATTAGATATCCTGATTATATCCTTGGAATGTGAAGAGATCGTGAAAATTTTTTTCAAGGTGGAAAGGAAAAAAAATGGCATGCAAGATGCCTTTTCTTAGATACGAAGACGCTTAAGTCGACTTACTGCATCCGGATCAGTTCGTCGAAGCCCGCGATTTTGAATACTTTTTTCAGGGCGGGCGAAATGTTGATCAGTGAAAAATTATCCTTGCCCAGCTTTTTGGCGTATTTAAGACAGATGCGTAAAAAGGAGGAGGCGATATAGTCCACTTCCGCCAGGTCGAACAGTACCTGTCCCGCGGATTTTACGGCGTCTTCATCGAGTTCTTTTTCGATTTTCAAGCACATTTCGGTGTCCAGTCGGCCTGAAAATGCGCAGATTAATTTGTCTTCCTGAAAATTCAGCTGCATCGCGGTTTTCCTCTTTTCTGCTTTTCTCAATAATTTCGGTTGAATTCTCTCTCGATCTCCCGGACGTCCAGGGATTCGTCCAGGTATTTCTGCTTGTCGAACCGCTCCAGGCGCACGTTGACCCGCCGCCGGGCGATGCGTTGAATATTGAGCAGGTGAGAGGCCGTAATGTTGTCCGTCGTGATGTTTTTCCCGCCGGCGCCGCACCCGAGAGTGAGAGAGGGGTGCAGGGTATTGTAGGTGCCCCCGACGGCTCCCTGGGAAGACGGGGTGTTGACGACGACCCGTCCGGCGTTCATCAGCCGGGCGAATTTCAGGATCTTTCCATCGTCGTTGGAGAAAATTCCGGCGGTATGGCCTATCCCTCCGTGATAATTAAGATCGATGCACAAATTGATCGCCGCTGAAAAATCTTCCGCCACATAATAGGCCAGGATGGGCGCGAGTATCTCCGAAGACAAGGGGTAGTCCCGGCCCACTTTGGTCTGCGGAGCCATCAGAAGAGTCGTATCGGGAGGGACCCCGATGCCGGCCTTCCCGGCGATGACCGTGGCACTCTGACCGATGACGGCAAGGCTCATGACGCCATGCTCTCGGTCGAAGGCCGCCTCTTCCAGCCGTTTGCATTCCTCCGGGGTAAGGAAGTAAGCTCCCCTCTGTTTGAAGTGCGCCCGGACGTCCTCCTCAACACAGCGCTCGACGATAAGTGCCTGTTCGCTCGAGCATATTGTACCGTTGTCGAAGAGCTTGGATATTAGAATCTGCTCGACCGCAAAGGGA
>Ga0074199_1002121_pt1 | contig 13402 bp, 14 predicted proteins | sample EPASupsiteSAE347_FD_64528 | JGI IMG/M metagenome (GOLD analysis project Ga0074199, IMG submission 64528) | Bioremediated contaminated groundwater from EPA Superfund site, New Mexico - Sample SAE3-47 | ecosystem: Environmental > Aquatic > Deep subsurface > Groundwater > Contaminated ...
CAAATCCCGCGCCCACGTTCAGTAATTCGAAATCAATGCCGGCGGATTTTTTTACCTCGCCGGCGATTTCCAGCAATTTGCCGGCCACCGCCGCGAAATAGCGTTCGTCAAGCACGTTACTGCCAGTCATGGCATGGATGCCGAAGCGCTGGACGCCCAGTGCGCGCGCCTGCCGGTAGGCCTTCACGATTTCGCGTACGGGCACACCGAACTTGGCGTCAGGCCCGGCCAGGAACAGGCTTTTCATGCCGCCCTGGCTGATGCCAGGATTGACGCGGAACGAGAGAAACTCCGGCACGCCGATTTTACGGAGGGTAGGCAACATGCTGATATCGTCCAGGTTCAGTTTCAAGACGCCCTGGCGCATGACAAACCGGAACTCATCCTCGGTGGTGTAGTTGCCGGTGTACATGCCCGTGGTGCCCAGGCGTCGGGTGATCCAGGCTTCCGCCTCGCTGGAAGCATCCGCCCCGAAGCCCTCCGAAAAGATAATCTTCAGAAGCTCGGGATTCGTGTTGGCCTTGACGGCAAAGAGCGGCGCAAAGTTCGGAAAATAGCGCCGGAACGTGTCCCGGAACTCCCGGCAGTTGGCGCGGATGCGGTTTTCCTCGTAAATGAAGAATGGCGTGGGGAACCGCCGCGCCGCGCGCTGAATCGCGCGGACGGGCAAATAAACCACATCGGGATTAATGCGAGCAGTCATAATTTAGTATTAGGAATTTCAAAGTTCGGACTGGATTCCCGCTTTCGCGGGAATGACAGAATGGGAAAACTATGTTTGTCATTCCCGACCTGATCGGGAATCCAGTATTATTGTTGCCAATTGCTGATTGAAAATCAACAATCAGAAATCCGAGATCGGACTATTCCGGTTTGGCGTCTTCGGCCGCGGGGGCGCCGAACACTTCCGCGCAAGAGTCGTCAATCATATCCAGCGCTTCATCCACTTCGCTTGGTTTTACGGTAAGCGGCGGGAGGAAGCGGAGCACGCGTTCGCCGGTGGCCAGCGCGATGAGCCCCATATCGAGGAGCTTATCTTCCAGGGGCCGGGCGGGTACGTCAAGCACCAGGCCCAGCATAAGTCCCAGGCCGCGCACATCCTTCACGTGTTCATATTTATCCTTGAGGGCGAGCAGGCCCTTTTTGAACCGGGCGCCCAGGTCCGAGGCGTGCTGGAGCAGGTTTTCCTGCTCGATGACTTGCAGGGTCGCCAGGGCCGCTGCGCAGGCCAGGGGTGTGCCGCCAAAGGTGCTGGCATGCTTGCCCGGTTGGAATACGTCCGCCAGTTTTGCGTTGGTCACAATGGCGCCGATGGGGAAGCCGCTCCCCAGCGCCTTGGCCAGCGCAAAGGCGTCCGGCTCGACATCGAAATGTTGGAACGCGAACCACTTGCCGGTCCGGCCCATGCCGCATTGGACTTCGTCGCACAGGAGCAAAAGGTCTTTCTCGTCGCACAGCGCGCGCAGGCCCTGCATGAATTCCGCTTCCGCGGGAATAACGCCGCCTTCGCCCTGGACGGCTTCCACCAGGATCGCGGCGGTCCGCGCCGTGACCGCTTCCTTGACCGATTCCAGATCGTTGAATTTGGCGTGGACAAAACCGGACGGCAGGGGGTCAAACCCCTTCTGCACCTTGTCCTGGCCGGTGGCGGTCAGGGTCGCCAGCGTCCGGCCATGAAACGAATTTTTCATCGTGATGATTTCAAAGCGGTTCTTTTCATGGCCCCAAAGACGGGCCAGCTTGATCAGCGCCTCGTTGGCCTCGGCGCCGGAATTGCAGAAGAAACACTTGCCGCCCAGCGCGAGACCGGCTAACGCCTGGGCCAGGCGTCCCTGGTTTTCCGTGTAATACAGGTTGGAGACGTGCGTAAGCAAACCCGCCTGCCGGCAAATGGCCTCCACGACGGCCGGATGACTATGGCCGACGTTCAACACGGAAATCCCCGCCAGGAAATCCAGATATACCTTGCCGTCGGCATCCCAGAGCTTGGCGCCTTTGCCTTTGACAAACACGATTGGCCGGCGGGCGTAAGAGGGGATGACATGCTCGTCGAACTGCTGAATGATATCCGATGTTTTACTCATCTTGAATAATCTCCGTTCCGATTCCTTGATCTGTGAATATTTCCAACAACAATGAATGCGGCATGCGCCCGTCCACGACATGCACTTTCCGGACGCCGGCGGCCAGGGCCTCGAGCGCGCCCCGAATTTTCGGCAACATGCCGCCGGCAATAACACCGTCCCGGATCAGGGTTTCCACGGCGCTGCGCTTCAACGTGGAAATGATCGAGTCCGGATTCTGCGGATCCCGCAGGAGCCCCGGCACATCCGAAAGAAAGACCAGTTTACGGGCCCGCACGGCCTTGGCGATGGCCGCCGCGGATTCGTCCGCGTTAATGTTATAGACGGCCCCATCCGCGCCCCGGGCCAGTGGCGTGATCACGGGGATCATGTCCGCCTCCAGGCAGGCCGTAATCGGGCCAAAGTCCACGCCCGTGACTTTACCCACAAACCCGATATCGATTGGCTGGTCCGTGGCTTTGTCCTGGGAGAATATTTTTTCAGCGCGTATAATACTGGGACCCTGGATGCCCGTGGCCCGCGCGCCCCGCGCGATCAGGGTTTCCACGATCTCGACATTCACCTCGTGATTCAGCACTTCTTCCACCAGGCGCACAGTGGCCTCATCCGTGACCCGCAAACCGTTGACGAATGTCGGTTGGAGACCAGCCCCGGTCATGCGTCGTGAAATGGCCTTGCCGCCGCCGTGCACAATGATCGGCCTCAGGCCCACGCACTCCAGGAACGCCGTATCGGTGAGAATGCCGTCGTGGCACGCCTTGTCTTCCATGGCGCTGCCGCCGAACTTTATGACCACCGTTTCCCCGCGGAAGGCCTGGATGTAAGGCATGGCCTCGATCAGGACGCTGGCTTTTTCAATTATCTTTTGCATGGCAAAATGGCGAAATTGGAAATTAGAAATTGGAAATTAGGACTGAATGTGCGCCCAATTTCCAATGTCAAATCTCCAATTCCAAATATCAAATTTCCAATTTCATTCTTCCTACGTCATATATGATGCGTTGATGCGCACGTACTCTTCGCTGCAATCGCAAGTTGTCATGGTATACGTTGAGCGGCCCAGGTTCAAATCAATCTCGATGCCGAATTCCGGCTGGGCGATGATCGCATGCAGGGTCTCCGGCACCAGTCCGGCCGGCTGTCCGTTGCGTACCGCGCTCTGTCCATTGTAGGCAATATCGATCCGGTCCGGATTCACCGGCACGCCGGCATAGCCCACGGCGCAAATCACGCGGCCCCAGTTGGGGTCGGCGCCGAACCAGGATGTTTTTACCAGGAGCGAATTAGCCACGGCGCGGGCGACTTTTTCCGCCGAGCGTTTGCCCGGCGCATTCCGGACCGTTACGGTGACCAGCTTGGTGGCGCCTTCGCCGTCCTTGACGATCTGGCGCGCGAGTTCGCCGGTCAGGGCTTGGACGGCGGCGCAAAACGCCTTCCAGTGCGGATGCCGGCGATTTAACGGCGCGTTCCGGGCTATGCCGTTGGCCATGAAGAGCGTGGTGTCATTGGTGCTCCGATCCCCGTCCACCGAAATACGGTTAAAGCTCTGGTCCACCGCGGTTGCCAGGCAATCCTGCAGGGCGAGCGCCTCCACGACGGCGTCCGTGGTTAAAAACACCAGCAACGTCGCCATGTTCGGGTGAATCATGCCGGCGCCCTTGGCCATGCCGCCGAGAATCACAGGTTTGCCGTCGATTTCCATTGTTACCGCGACTTGCTTGGGTTTTGTGTCGGTCGTCATGATGGCCGTGGCCGCGTCCGTGCCGCCGGTAGGAGAAAGAGCTTCGACAGCCAGGCGGATGCCGGCCTCGATTTTATCCATGGGTAACGGCCGGCCAATGGTGCCGGTGGAACACACAAAAACGGCCGGCTCTTCCACTTTCAGGAGATCAGCCGTTATTTGGGTCATGCGGCGCGCATCGCGCATGCCGTCCGCGCCGGTGCAGGCGTTGGCATTGCCGCTGTTGACGACGATGGCGCGGGCCTGCCGGGCGGCCAGTCGTTCGCGGCAAAGCTGAACGGGCGCGGCGGCCACCCGGTTCGTGGTGAACACCCCGGCCATGACGGCGGGGGTATCCGAGACAACAAGAGCCATGTCCCGCTTGTCGCCCTTGATGCCGGCGGCCACCCCGGCGGCCCGGAAGCCGCGGGGGGAGGTAATCCCGCCGGGGACAATGGTGAATTTTCTTTTCATGCTTGCCCAAAACAACATTGCCCGCCGGCTTGTCCGCAAAGAGCAGACACTTCCAGGCGGGCAATGTTGCGATCCAATAAAAAAATAAGTAAGCCTTGCCCCCGCTTAACGTTTTGAGAACTGGAAGCGTTTGCGGGCGCCCGGTTGGCCGGATTTTTTGCGTTCCTTCATGCGGGCATCCCGGGTGAGAAAACCGCTGTTCTTCAACACTTCGCGCAGGGATTGGTCCGCCCGGATCAATGCCCGGGCAATTGCATGGCGCAAGGCGCCGGCTTGGCCGACGGTGCCGCCACCAGTGAGCTTGGCAAAGATATCGAACTTGACGTCGGTGTTGGTCAGCTTCAGGGGCTGGAGCACATAGTTACGGATGGACAGCATGGGAAAATAGTCCTTGAAGTCCCTGCCGTTTGCGAGCAGTTTGCCGGTTCCTTCGATCAGTTGCACGGAGGCGACGGCATTTTTGCGCCGGCCTGTGGCTTTAATGGCGGCCTGGGGCGTAACCACTTTTTTTCTCCTTATTAAACAATGGGCTGAGGGCTCTGGCCGGCGTGGGGATGCGTATCCCCGGCATACACTTTCAGCCTTTGGAACACGTCGCGCATGAGCCTGTTTTTGGGCAACATTCGTTTGACGGCGTCGTAAATCATGCGCTCCGGATGATGCGCGCGCATTACGGATGCCTTGATTTCCTTGCGGCCGCCCCGGTAACCCGAGTAATCCACGTAAATTTTCTGATCGTCCTTTTTCCCGGTCAGCTTGACACGGGCTGCATTGATCACGACGACGAAGTCGCCCGTATCCACATGCGGGGTGTACGTTGGCTTGTGCTTGCCGCGCAGGCGGCCGGCAATTTTCACGGCGAATCGGCCCAGGGCCTGGTCGGCGGCATCCATCAACAGCCAGTTGCGCCGGACATCTTCCGTACGGGGTATAGTCGTTTTCATAATATTCACTTATAAGAATTTTCCGCCATAGGCGAATCCACCTCCGGCGGGCAATCCCGCCGGGTCAGGGGACCCGGCCTACAAAAAAAGCTGTAGGCCCGGTGCCCTCACCGGGCGATGCAACAGTTGTCGCCTCTGGCGGCCTGATTCAAATTTCCTGTAAAAGAAGCCAAACGATACGGCAGGCTTGTCAGCCTGTCAACCCCAAAAAAAACTTTTTTTTACATTAAAACCGTTGCGCTGACGGTCGAATTACGCTATATAGTTTACTGGATAAAGCACAGCAATGACCGCTGGGGCGCAGGCGCTTGAAAATGGGTGTGCGCAAAGGGGTGTTGGTGTTATGGTTTTAAAGGTTTTCGCATGGATCATGGCGGCGGCGCTGACGGTGGGTCTGCTGGCGGGCTGCACCGCGCAGGTGCGGGAGCAGGACTCGCTGGAATTCAGTTATCCGGCCATCCGCAAGGCGCGTTCCAAATTGCGTGAAGGCGATAAACAGGCTGCGTTGGAACTTCTGAACAAGGCGCTCGACGAAAAACCGAGGTTGGCCCAGGCCCATTTGGAGGCCGCTCAGCTGTATGACGATTATGACCATAATTATGTGCGCGCCATATATCACTACGAGCGTTACCTGGAATTGCGGCCACAGACCGAAAAGCGGGAGATGATCGAGGGCTTCATTCGCAAAGCCAAGATAGCGTATGCCGCTTCCGTGGCCGAGCAAGTCCCGGGCCTGGACAAGAAAGTGCAGGCGCTCCAGGATGAGAACGAGCGACTTAAAAAGGATTTGCGACAGGTCCGCGGCAATCTGGCAAAGCGCATGGCCGCACCGCCACCTCGCTCCGCCGGAGCGCTTCGCCCAGGCGAGCGCAGTGGCGAGCCGGCGGCAAAAACCCTGGCGGCGGATGGGCTGCCGGGCTCCGAACCGGCAATTACCGGTTCGGAGATTGCCGAGCCAGCCACGGGTTCTGCGACGGCTGCTGAACCGACGCCCGCCGCCGAGCCGGTGTCGGCTGGCCAACCCGGCGGGACACCTTATCGCGTCCAACGCGGCGATACACTTTCGACCGTGGCCGCCCGGGTGTATCACAACCCGCGCAAGTGGAAAATAATTTACGATGCCAACCGGAACACGTTGGGCGGATCGCAGAAACTGAAGGCCGGCCAGGTGCTCATCATACCGAAATAAATGCAGAATGAAGAATGCAGAATGAAGAATACGGATTGAGTAACAAGAAACAGGGATGTGTCGTATTGACTTATCGGATAAAGCGTTTGAACGAAGGCGGAAAAGCTGGTTGATTGAGACAGGCCGTCACAGAGAAAAACGAAGGTTTTTAATACGAAGAAAGCGAAGAGCACGAAGAAGAATGATGTGATTTTCATTCTGCATTTTGCATTCTTCATTCTGCATTAAAAAAAAAGGGAGGGCGCCATGAGCAACACGGATTTTATTGATGACGATCTGATCCAGCGACGCGATACGGTTAAGGAAGTTAAAATGGGGCCGATGCAGAAGGGCTCCACCGCCGGCGATATTCCGCGGTCAGAGCCGGTGCCCACCGCGGATTTGAATCTGACGCCGCTGACCAATCGCAAGGAGGAGATCAATAGCCAGGTGGCCACCAAGCTGGATGAGCTGGAACGGCTGCGCGCGAAGCAGGAGGCCCTGGAGCGCGAAAAGAACCACCTGGAGACCCTGCGCAACAATCAGGAGAAATACGAGGCCGGCAAACGCGAGATGATCGATCACTTGGAAAAAAGCCTCATCGCGCTGGAGCGCGAGGGAATCACGCTGAACCAACGCCTGGAACTGCTGGCCGAAACGGAGCGGCGGTTCAAGAAAATGTTAAATGACATGCGCTCGTTTAACGAGGAGCAGTGGTCGTCCGATAGCGGGGATTTGCGCGAAGAACTGAACAAAGCGCTTGTTATCATCGACAATACCCGCAAGGAATACAATAAAGACTATGCCCGGATCGAGGCCATGCGGGAGAGTCACAATATCGGGTTGATTGCCAAGCCGGCCCTGCAGGGTGAAGCCGCCGAACTGGCCTGTTACCCGCGCCGGTTCTGGGATGAGGTGAAAACGGGACTGGCCTTCAGCCTGCCCCTGGTCATTGTGCTCATCGTCCTGATTGGGGTGCTGATCGCGAGATTGTTCTAATGACAGGTCCTATTGGTCCTATGGCGGAAGGTTTCCTATGCTGTTCGGAAAGAAAAAAGTAAACGTTATTGACCGGCGCATCAAGGAGCTCCAGAAAGAGATGGAGCGCGTTCAGGGCGAGATGAAAGCCGCCTCGCGGCCGGAAACGGCCAAGCCGCCCATGCTTGGCCAGAGAGCCTCCTTTCAAGGCGAGCGGCCGGGGGCCGAGCCGCGCGTTCCTGCGGCGACGGGGCCGGTATTTGGGGCGAAGCCGCCGCTGGGCCAGGCGGAAAATGATTTGTTTGCCCATGCGTCGCGGCAGTCGCAGGCCGTGGGCGCCGATGGCGGCCATCCCTCGCTCTTCGATCAGCCGGACACCAATCCACAGACGGTCCGCAAAAAATTCGCCAATTATTTCATGGCCGGCCATTTCCAAAATCTGCGGCCCTTGCGCCAGGAGAGCCGGATTGTGAGAAACAAGGCCATTGTGATGGTGATCCTCGTGCTGGCGCTCATTTTCTGGCTGATATATTATCTACAAACGCATTGAGTAATCGAGAGTTCTGCGAAATAGCTAAGAAAGAGAATTTCTGATTGTAGCCGCGGTCGTTGACCGCGGAATTTCTGACGTCAGCGACGTCGGCTACAGAAGTTTCGGCAAATTTCCAAGACTATGATTGGGTAACCAAATAAAAGGAGTCCCGCGAATGAAAACCAGAATGCTATTCAGTTGCGTGGCGATGGTGGCGGCGGCCGTGGGCGCGGAGCCGATGCGGGTGGCCTTGCTGGACTTTGACAACCAGGCCAGCGTATCGTCGGATGCGGCCGTGGTGGGCGGTGTAACTCCCAAAAACCTGGCCGACAAGGGTGTTTTGGCGCTGGGCGCCGTGCTGGCCAATGACCCGGCTTATGTGCTCATCGATCGCCGTGATTTTATCGCCCAGATCCAGTCGCTCTCCTTGACCGATAACGATAAAAAAACCTCGGTCAAGCCGTCCTTCCTGCGGGCGGCCCAGGCGGTGAACGCGGACGTGGTCCTGCGTGGGAACTTGATGAGTTATTCCCCCGGCAAGGAAGTGGTCAACCAAGGCGGATTAAAGACCGAATTTCAGACCCTGGCCCTGCGCGTGGCCCTGCAGGCGCTGGATACCAGCGATGGCACGGTCATCGCCATGGTGGATGGCGTTGCCAACAAAAGCTTCCGGCAGTCGGACGTGCATCAGACGGTGGTGGGCGAGGATGAGCTTGTGCAGTTATTGCAGGCGGCCCTGACCAAGGCCGTGCCGGCCCTGAATGCAAAACTACAGGCGCGCCTGGCCCAGCAGAACAGCCGTCCGAAGGTCAAGCTCTCGGTGAAAGCCGGCGCGGCGGACCCCGCCATGGTGGAAATTGACGGCATGCTGATCGGCACGACGCCGCTGACTAATTTTCAGGTGTATGCCGGCGACCACGTAATTACGATCGGCAAAGCCGGTTACCAGGATATCAGCAAGCAGATTCTGCTCAAGGCCGATACGGCCATAGAAGTGCCGCTCTTCCGCACCAAGCTGAGCGCCGAGGAAATGAAAGAGGTGCTGGATAAGGCGCGTGTCAACGTCATTGCCGGCACGGGCGGCGTCGAACCCGCCTGGATCATCAATACGATTGACACGGGGAAATAAGAGCGGAAGCGATCCTTCGCAGGGCGAAATTCGTCAGGGGTCATTTTGTGCCGGCGGGACTATGAACGAATCCGCATTACACCGGTTCGTCGAGTCCATCTGTCGCACGGCCCGGATTGACGAAGCCAATCATACGGCCTTTCAGGGGACATTCCTCGGTCCATCCCACCGCCATCCCGATCGTTATCAGATGAGTTATATTGTCAGCGGCCAGACCGATGTCGTCCTTGGCGGTCGCCGTTATCGCGTGGGGAGTGGCCACGTGTTATGGCTGCCGCCCAAGAGTTGGCATGGGTCCTGCCGCCCGGACGAACATGAGCGCTTTGAACTTGCGCAGACCAAGTTTGCCGTCGCCATGCAGCCGCCGTTCCGTTTCCCGGAGGTCATGATTGTCCCAATGCCCAACGAATGGCTGGGTCTCTTTCAGCAGTTGCTGAATGAATATCATATGCAACGGCCCTATCGCGAAACGACGCTGCGTTTGCTGCTGGCGCAACTGGTGTTGCTGATGGCCCGGGATCTGGCCGGGAAGTCGCGCCGGCGCGAAAAAACCGGTCCACCCCATCAGGCGCCGTCGGTCCGGCAGGCTAAGATCAACGATGCCGTCCGTTACCTGCACCAGCATTATCGCGCCAAAGTCAAACTTGGCGACGTGGCGCGGGCGGTCGCGATGTCAACCAGCACATTAAGCCACGAGTTTCGCCGGTTCACCGGGCTGGCGCCCATCAATTATCTGATCAACTATCGGCTTTCGCAGGCCGTGGTGATGATGAGCTCGGCCGAACAGAAGCTGGGCGCCATTGCCGAATCGGTCGGTTTTTCCAGTCCCTATTATTTTTGCCGGCAATTCAAAAAGCGCTATCACCTGTCGCCGGGCAAATATTGCCGCCGCGTTTATCATGCCAAATAGTGCAATCGAATTGCATGATCGGACATGGACGGATGCCCCCTCCCTGCGTTATGTTTGACGCAGAAACAAACCACATTGTTCGGACGAATTGACGCAAACATCGTCCGGGAAAGGAACCATGCAACCGATTAACGTGGGGCTGATTGGCTGTGGCGGATTTGCGCGCGGCATGCATATCCCCAATCTGAAGATCAATCCTAAATTTCGGATTTATGCCGCCATGGATATCGCCAAGGCCGCCGCGGACGCCGTCGCCAAAGATTGCGGCGCGGCTTATGCCACAACCGATGTGGGCCGGTTGCTCGCCGATGAGGCGGTTCAGGCGGTGTTTATCACGACGCGCCATGATTCCCATGCGGCCTTAAGCATTCAGGCGGCGGGAGCCGGCAAACATGTCCTCTGCGAAAAGCCCATGGGGCTGAATCGCGCGGAATGCCGCGCCGTGGCCTCCGCCGTCAATAAACACCGCGTCAAATATACCGTGGGTTATAATCGCGGCCTGGCGCCGCTGGTTACGGAAGCGAGAAAGTTGCTCAAACAGGTTGCCGGTAAGAAAATGATCTATCATCGCATTCAGGCGCCGTTCCCGGAAGATTCGTGGACGCATGACCCGCTCGTCGGCGGCGGCCGGTTTGTAGGCGAGGGGTGTCATATCTTCGATCTGCTTTGTGAACTGGTGGAATCGCCGCCGGTTTCCGTCTATGCCGCCGGCGGCACGTTCCTGGACCCGGCCAAGGTTAAAATCCCGGATAGCGGCATTGTGACGATTACATTCGCCGATGGATCGGTGGGAACCACCTTGATTGCCAGCGCGGGTTGCGGCGCCTTTCCCAAGGAAGCCACGGAAATTTATTGTGCCGGCTGCGCCGTCCATATCCAGGATTTCCGGGAAATGAGCTGGCATGGCTTCGATGGTCCCGCCAGCCATAGTGTTGTCTGGCCGGCCGCCGACAAAGGCCAGAAAATCGAGATTGATCTCTTTGCCGATGCCATTCTGAATAATACGGCCAGTCCCAACGGCGTGGTCCCGGCGGCCCGCGCCGCCGTGATCAGTTTCATGGTCAATGAGGCAATTGCCCGGGGCGTTCCGATCCCCATCAAAGAAAGCGACTATAAATTCCAGTCATGACCGGTGCGCTTCCGCGAAGCGCACATTAAGAATCTGTCGCCAGAAACCATAAACCATTCCCGCCCGGCGGGAATTTTCTCGGGAGAATTGCCATGATCCGCATAGGTTGCGTAAATATCGACACTTCGCATCCGAACAGTTTCGGAACGTATCTTCAGCAAGGCCAGCGGGCCCGTTATGTGGCCGTCTATAATGACGGCTTCCGGACGGATGAGGAAGTGGCGGCTTTTATGAAAAAATTCGGCGTTGAAGAGCGTTGCCGTTCTCTCGATGAATTGGCTGACAAGGTGGATGTCGGGTTTATCCACAGTTGCAACTGGTCGAGGAATCTGCAACTTGCCATGCCTTTTATCAAGAAGGGCAAGCCGGTATTTATTGATAAACCGATCATCGGCTCACAAACCGATTGCCTGGCATTGGAACGGCTGGCATCACAGGGAGCGCGTGTGTTCGGGAGTTCATCCCTGCGCTATTGCCGGGAAGTGCGGGAATTCCTGGCAAAACCGGAGAGCGAGCGCGGCCGGATCATCAGCGTGTTGGGAACTGTGGGATCGGATGAATTCAACTATGCCGTTCATATTGTCGAACTGTTTGGCGCCCTGCTCGGGACCGGAGCAAAATCGTGTCGTTTTGTCGGGCGGGGTCGGGCCCAGGACATCGTTTGCGAACACTTTCTTGTTCAATTTGCCGGCGGTGCTACCGCGATTTATAACATTGTTTTGGGTCCTTGGCATCCTTTTGAGGTCGTGATCATGACTACCAAAACCACATTTCAATTCCGGGTGGACACTAAGCAGCTTTATGGATCGCTGGTTGACCGAATTTGCGATGCCATGGAAAACAATGAGGCTTGCCTGGCGCCGGTCCCCGCGCTGACGGAGTCGGTCCGGATCATGCTGGCCGGCCGTTTGTCGCGGGAACGCCAGGGGATGCCGGTGGCCCTGGCCGATCTGCCCGTTGACGATCCCGGTTACGACGGCGCCGCCTTTGAGCGCGATTATGCCGCGCGCGCGCAGGCAACCAAATGACCGGGAGCCGGTTTATCTCGCACGCGGCAGGCGCCCATATGCCATTTTACATGCGGTGATCGGCAATAAATGACCTTGAGCCGTTTTTTTGATAGTCACCCCTGTTCCCCGCGTCAGTCTCCAACGGAAGCTTTGCCGTAGCGTTCTGCAAAACAGCTGTTAGCCGTCCGGTCACAGACCGGTGCTACATCATGGCGCGCGTATATTCAAGGTGTTTCATGATGTAGCCCCGCTCTGTGAGCGGAGTTTAAAATACCTGTTTTGCAGAAGTCTGCTTGGCCGATGCAAGGAGAATAATACACAAGAAATGAATATTGTCCATTTACTTGTGTGATGCGGTGTCTTATCGTATCAGCATTATTTTGTTTGCAGTCTGAGCCGTTTAATTATAGAGTTTTTATCATTCGTTCGATGGCGGTTTGACGGGACTTATTGCCGATATTCTTGACCTATTGGTTGGTCGCATGGGAGCTGGAAAATGCGAAGCATCATGAGCGATTTTATAAGGTGCAGACGACTTGCGCGGCGCGGACCGGGCGTTCAGGTGCTGATTGCCGCGGCACTGTTATGTACGGCGCAGGCGTGGGCGCAGAACCCGGGTCCGACCGCGTGGACCAATACGAGTGGCGGCCTCTGGTCGGATAGCACCTGTTGGAGTAACGATGTTCCAAGCAACAATATCGCCTATATTACCGCAACCGGGGCCTCTTACATCGTCACGTATGATGCTCCCGCAAATTCCTTCAGCAATCTGACCATCTCGAATTCCGTCGGCTATGCCTCGACGTTGACGATCACCTCCACGGCTTTTGCGCCCATCGGTAATGTGGTTTTATCATCCGGGGCCGTGGTGAACGTGAACAGCGGCGGAGTTTGGGGTTCCGCGCTTAATACAAACGGATATGTATCTCTGGTTGTCACGGCGGGAGCATCGCTCAACATTAACGGCGGGACCATGCTCTACACGAACTTGGTCCGTGGCTCTCTCATGAACTTGAGCGATGCGAGCAGCAGCGCCACCAGCGTCCTGAACATCACATCCGGTTATTTCGAATTCAGCGGGACGAATGACGCGTATTCTGGTACTGAGGCGTCCTCCCCCTATTTCAAGCTGGGCTATAGTAAGCCCGGGGTCATCAATATTTCAGGCGGGAAGTGCGTTGTGCAGAAACTCTATGGCTGGAACGTCGGATCAGGCTCGGGCGGGCGCGGATACGTCAACATAACCGGGGGCGAGTTGGTCGTTACGGGTCAAACTGCTGCGAGCGGTCCCCATTGCGCTATCGCTTATTGAACCTCGTACAGA
>Ga0074199_1002122_pt1 | contig 13401 bp, 6 predicted proteins | sample EPASupsiteSAE347_FD_64528 | JGI IMG/M metagenome (GOLD analysis project Ga0074199, IMG submission 64528) | Bioremediated contaminated groundwater from EPA Superfund site, New Mexico - Sample SAE3-47 | ecosystem: Environmental > Aquatic > Deep subsurface > Groundwater > Contaminated ...
ACAAGAATCCGAAACGCGGTGGATTTTGCCTCCCTCGGGACGCATGCGCACGCCGGCAATTTTGTATGCCTCGCCGGAACTGATCGGCGCGATGGACGCCAAGGTGCTGGAACAACTGACCAACATCGCCGCCCTGCCCGGCATCGAGACGGCCGCTTTCGCCATGCCGGATGCCCATTGGGGATATGGCTTCCCCATCGGCGGCGTGGCCGCTTTCGACGCCGAGGCCGGCGGCGTGGTGTCAGCCGGCGGCGTCGGCTTCGATATTTCCTGCGGAGTGCGCACGATGTTGACCGGGCTCCTGGCCAAGGAAGTGCGTGCGCGCCAGCAAAAGCTGGCGGATGCCCTGTTTTATGCCGTTCCTTCCGGAGTAGGCAGCACGGGCGCCATCCGGCTCACGCGTCCGGAAGCCGACCGGATGCTGACTGAAGGGGCACGCTGGGCGGTCCAGCGCGGTTACGGGGTGCCACGCGACCTGGAACGAATCGAACACCACGGCGAAATGCCCGAGGCAGCGCCGGAGAATATTTCCGAGCAGGCCCGCAAGCGCCAGCAGGATGAGATGGGCACATTGGGATCGGGAAATCATTACCTTGAAGTTCAGGAGGTGGTCGAGATATACGATCCTGCCACGGCGGCGGCATTCGGCCTGCGCGCAGGCGAAATTGTCGTCAGCATCCATTGCGGCTCACGCGGGCTGGGCCACCAAGTGGCCACGGAATATGCCCGGCGCATGCTGAAAGCGGCCCACACCCACGGCATTCCGATCACCGATCCCGAACTGGCCTGCGCGCCGATCCGTTCCCGCGAAGGCGAAACCTATCTCGGCGCCATGCGTGCGGCCGCTAATTGCGCGCTGGCCAACCGGCAGATCATTTCCAGTTTGGTGCGCGACACTTTCAACCGGGTATTCGGCAAAATGGATCTGCCGTTGCTGTACGACGTTTCGCACAACATCTGCTCGGAGGAAGAGCACAAGATCGGGGACCAGATGAAACGGTTGTTTGTTCACCGCAAGGGGGCCACGCGCGCCCTGGGACCTGGCCATACGTCCTTGCCGCCGGAGTTCCGGGCAACCGGCCAGCCCGTCCTGATCGGCGGCACGATGGGCACGGCGTCCTATGTGCTGGCAGGCATCAACGCCAACGAAACGCTGTCGTTCCGATCAGCCTGCCACGGGGCCGGGCGCCGGATGAGCCGGAGCCAGGCCGCCAAGCAGTGGCAGGGCCGCGACGTGGTCAAGCGCCTGGAATTGAGAAACATCCTGATCCGCAGCGCCTCAGTGCGCAGTGTCGCCGAAGAAGCGCCGGGAGCTTACAAGGATGTCAGCGACATAGTGGAAGTAACCGAACGTTCGGGCCTGGCGCGCAAGGTTGCCAAGTTGGCGCCGCTGATTTGCATAAAAGGCTGAGATTTTTACGCTCAGAACTTGTAGATCATCGCGCCCTGGAAGCGGTTGTCGGAGGCGGCCGATTGCCCCTTGTAGGATGTCGTCATGTAATAATACTCGAAAGCCGCCGTGACGGCTGAGGTAATCTTGAAATAGGCGCTGGTTACCACCGTCTGGTTTTTCGAGCGGTTACCGGTGTTCAAGTCCTGGTTATCCGGATCGTCAATGCCATATGCCAGGTTCCAGTTCAGACGATCGGTCAGATCGGTAATGAGCTGAATATAGCCGCCCCTGGCGCCAATGCCTGTCTGCAGCGTCTTATTAATCCCCTGCCCTATGCCACCGTAATATGTGTCCAGGTTCTTGCCCTGCCAAATGGTGCCCTGCAGCGCGACGTTCTGGTGCAACGGCAGCAATAAACTGCCGATCACCGACCAGGTGTTATAATCTTTGACATCGGTATCCACGACCACGTTGCTGACGGTCGAATCCAAAGTTTCATTGCCCCAATGGCCGGATACGCTAAGCTTGGTGGGTTTGGCCGTCAAAAGCGGGGTTTCCAGGCAAAGGTTGTATTGCACGGATGGATAACCGGAATCGGCGCCGTCATCCTGCATGCCGCCATCAATGTCCTCGCCAATCGTGCGGGCTGCGGCCACCTTGGCCACCAGTTTGGTCTTATTATATATAGGGATATCCTGGCTTACGCGGAATTGCGGACGACGCAGACCCAGCGAGCCGACGTCGGCCAGGATGGCAATGTTCACCGTTCTTGGAATGACGGTCATGAATGTTTCCCAGTCCTGGCCGGCGCGCACCGCCGTACCCGAAGGCATAGCCAGGTCCAGATAGGCCAGGCGCAGGCGCAGGTTGGGCGAATTCTGCGAACCGCCGTTGCCGTAGAAATCCGCTTCGATTTTGCCAGTGGTTTTCAGGCATTCCATGTCCGGACCGGCCAATTCCAAGCCCAATCGGGTTTCCCGGGCAGTCATATTAAATTCGTTGTCGCTTGCACCATTGACTTTGGGCAGGACATAGAACAACGCATCGCCGGCGGAAGTTTTCTGCGTGTCATAGGCCGCATCCAGCTTGACATAGCCATAGATCTTGAGTGTCAGCAACGGGGCCTCACTGGCGGCGCCCGGCGCGGGAACCTTGATTTCGACGGCCGCGACCGATATCGCCGCCATGCCTGCCACGGCCATACCCGCCAGGATTGATCCGATTTTAAGCGTCATGATACTTGCTCCCTTGTTGCCTGTTAGCCGCCTTTCGATACGCACACTAAATTCTTGCGCATTTAATCCGGAGAGCGCAACGCCGTCAACCATTATTTTCACATTATTTTCACATTCAAAAGGCAGCGTGGTGCGTCTAACGCTTCCTTACATTAATTCCAAAGCTGTCATTCCCGCCCGTGTCAAAGCACGGGGCAAACTCCAGCGGGAATCCAGATTAGTTACTTAACAAAAAAGTTGGGAACCGCTAAGAAAAATAAGAATATTTTACCGCGAATGAACGCGAATAGACGCAAATACCGGTAAGGGAGGTGAAATTTGCCATTAAAAAAATCATTTTTCTGCTTCATTAGTGTCGGTAATGTGGTCTCTTGGGTTGCGGGCATAGCCCGCGTTAGAAAGACTGGATTCCGGGTCAAGCCCGGAATGACAATCAAAGCAAACTTATTTATGACCCACACGCAGTGTAGTATGGGCTTGACAATGGCCCATCCGGGATGTTTAATGCCTGGCAAATCCGGCGGGGCCGATGCATGCTTGTTCGATCTCCGCCGGGTGACCGCAAGAATCTTTCTCCTCCATGCGTCCGGCAGGCAGAGAAACAACATGTCCGGACCGGAGGTTCTCATGCACAGCGATCAAGCTCGTCCTATTCACGTCCCGCACCACAAACCAACGGCAGACCTCAAGCCGGTCGAGGCGCATTCGAAGCACGCGCCCGCCCATGGCCTGCCCCTTCAGACCCACGGAACTACCGGATCTGCGCCTGTTCGCCCGGTTGCGCCCCTGACCGCTTTTGCAATGCTCCTGCCGGAACTCCAGCGTGCGGTGGCCGATGAAGGCTATATTACGCCGACGCCGATCCAGGCCAAGGCCATTCCACACTTGCTTGCCGGGCGCGACCTGCTCGGGTGCGCCCAGACGGGCACGGGCAAGACGGCCGCGTTCATCCTGCCGATACTCCAATATCTTAACCAGCACAATGGTCAGCCCCAGCGTGGGAGGCCGCGCGTACTGATCCTGGCGCCGACGCGCGAACTCGCGGCACAGATCGGCGATAGCATTCGCGCCTACGGGCGGCATCTGCCGATCAAGCACACCGTGATCTTTGGCGGGGTCGGCCAGCAACCGCAAGTGGCGGCGTTAGGCCGCGGCGTGGACATTGTCGTCGCCACGCCCGGACGCCTGCTCGACCTGATGCAACAGCGGCATGTCCACCTGAACGGCATCGAAGTATTTGTGCTCGACGAAGCGGACCGCATGCTGGACATGGGATTCATCCACGACGTGCGCCGGATCATTGCGGCGCTTCCGAGCCGGCGCCAATCGCTCTTTTTCTCCGCGACCCTGGCGAGCGAAGTCATCACGCTGGCACGCGCCATGGTGCACGACCCCGTGCACATTACCGTGACGCCCGACCAGCCCGCCGTCGAAAAGATCAAGCAAAAAGTGTTGTTCGTGGACAAGAAGGACAAGCCCATCCTGCTCGTCACGCTTTTACGGGACCACGGCATCAACAAGGTGCTCGTGTTCACGCAGATGAAGCACGTCGCCAACCGGGTGGCCGATGTCCTCCTATCGGCGGGTATCCAGACCTCCGTGATTCATGGCAACAAGAGCCAGAGCGCGCGCACCCAGGCCATGATGGGATTCAAGACCGGACGCGTGCGCGTACTCGTCGCGACGGACATTGCGGCGCGGGGCATCGATGTGGACGGCATCACGCACGTCTTTAACTACGACCTGCCCAACGAGCCGCACGTCTACGTGCACCGCATCGGCCGCACGGCCCGCGCCGGCGCCGAGGGCGACGCAGTTTCATTCTGCTGTGCCGAGGAGCGCGATTACCTGCGCGATATCGAACGCCTGATCCGGAAGAACGTCCCGGCCGATTTGAAACACGCGTATCATTCCGAGACGGCCCGCACCGCCACGGGCGCGGCAGCCCGGCCGCCGCCCCGAGGGCCGCGGGGCGCCCAACGGTCGCACACGCCGCATGCCACGCGCCATTTCGCGCCGCGGAGCAACCGGTTCCAGGGAAGGTAAAATCAGGCCGCCCAAGGCGGCAACTGTTTCATGTAGCCGCGGCGGTGACGCCGTGGCTGCGAGCCGGATCCACGCCCTCACCCAGGCTCCGCCGGAGCGCTTCGCCGAGGCGAGCGGGCGCGGCTACCTCGGATTGTCCACCGTAGGCGGATCCGCCTTCTGGCGGAAAATTCCTATGCAATCAGTATCCGTATTCTTCCGGAATTGAAAGACCCACAGGATGATCTGATTTTTTTCGGCGAGATTAACGCAACGGGCCTGGTACCGGAAGCACCAGCGGGCAATTTCTTCGCCCTGGCCCAGCGGATATCGCCGGCTGCGGCGCGCAAGGATAACGCCCGGCTGATCGCCGGCGCTGAACTTTGGCCCCTGAATTCCCTTAAACCCGTTCAAAAAATCCACGCACCAGGATTCCATGGATTTGCCTTTGAGAATCAGGTCCGCCAAGGAAAAGAACCAGAGGTGCAGCTTGCGTTGGCGCCATTCGAAGATCATCAGTTGGCGCCCGGCCTGGAACGATGTCGCAAGCAGTCGGAACTCGCGGTTCAACTGAAACCCGATGTTGAATAGTTCCCAGGGAATGACGTCCTGCGCATGAAGCTGGAACGTGCGCGCGATCAATCGGATAACGCGGGGAGGCTCCCTCAGGCTGGCGGACTCGAAATGAAGCTTGAAAAAGCAGAAAAAATCGGAACCGGGCACAAACCGAAATGCCACGAGCAGGCGCCGGCCGTCGGGCATGGAATAAAGAAAGGCCGACCAGGCCGTTGGCAGGTCCTCCACCGGCTGGGTGGCGGCGCCCGCCACCGTCAGGGATTTGGAAACGACGGCAAACCGTTTCCGGATGCGCTCCATGTCGAGCGGCCGGCGCGACCGGGTCCATTCCATCTCAAGCCGGACGGTATTATCATCTTCCATCCGGACCCAGGAAGCATCCCGCCGAATCGAATACTCGGAAAGATTCCAGTCCAGCGGCGTCCGAAATGAAAAACCATCCCAGGCAAAACGATGTGTCGCATCGTCGTCAAGCTGTTTGGGAGAGGTCATATTTCTTCCCGTTATTTTACCACAATCGAAATCACGCCCCGTTTCACCAGGGACTTCAGAAACTCCACCGTGCTCAAGGTGGCTTCCCGCCGGTTAATCCTATAGCGGTCGATAAAAGCATCGATGATCGCGCTGGTATTTCTGGAGTTGTCAATCTGCCGGAAAACGAAACTCCCCAGTTCGTCCAGTTTGACCGTGCGCTCGAGAACGGGCGGCTGGAACCGGCCGATGAACCCCGACCGGCGGCGCTGGCGGATGGTGACGATCATTTGGGCGGCATCACCCTCGCGGGAGGACACACCTTCATTCAGCACCGGGACGCTCGCCAACGACTGGCGCCGGTCCAAGGGTGGAGTTTTTCGTCTCGAAAACAGGCTGATCATGGCAATCTCGCGGGTTTATCGGTATATTCGCCGGGTCAGGGGACCCGGCCTACAATTTGCAGATCGCGCGACCTCACGCGGCGAAACAAGAATACGCAATTATTATGACGCCGCGTATGATAGATCACGGGCGGGGGTTTGTCCATCCCTGCGATGAAGAACCGAAATGGCGCGACGCAAGGTCGCGCCCTACGTAGATGCCTCAGCTTGCTGAGGCCATTGGGATCGACGCACCACGTGAGCATGCCCGGATTTCCATAACATTTTCTTGTCATATTTCGGATTATATCATAAAGTTTAAAACTTTATTAACGACGCACATGGAATCGCAGCATTCGATTATGACGGCAACGGGCCAACATTCCAAGTCAGCGGACGGCGCACCGCACCGGGACATCGTCATCCGGGCCCTGGACGTGAAACGCTATTACGGAAAGGGCGACACCGTTACCCGCGCGCTGGACGGCATTACGCTGGACGTATACCGCGGGGAATATTTGTCCATTATGGGGCCATCCGGTTCGGGTAAATCCACGCTTTTCAACATGATCGGCGGAATCGACTCGCCGACCGAGGGCATGGTGTTTATCGACGAAATTGACGTCGCCCAGCTCGATTCCTTCGAGCTGGCCTGGATCCGCTGCCACAAGATCGGCTACATTTTTCAAACCTACAACATTCTGCCCGTCTTGACGGCCCTGGAGAACGTGACCCTGCCGATGATATTCGCGGGACTCTCGGCGGACGACGCGCGGCAGAAGGGCGTTAAAATTCTCCGCAAAGTGGGACTGGGCGACCGCATCTTTCACCGCCCATACGAGCTTTCCGGCGGCCAGCAACAGCGCGTGGCCGTGGCGCGGGCCATCGCCAACGACCCCGTGATCATCCTGGCAGACGAGCCCACGGCCAACCTGGACGTGAAGACCGGCAAGGAAATGATCGAACTCCTCGTGCATCTCAAGGAGACGGAAGGGATCACGGTAATTTCGGCGACCCACGACATGAAAATGCTGGATGTCTCGGACCGGATTTTGTGGATTCGGGACGGCCGCATCGACCGTTTGGAAGAACGCAAAAACATCAACATCCGCGTCGGCCAAATTGACGGGCAACAGCTGTAAGCAAAGGCAGAATGTAGAATGCAGAATGCAGAATATAGAAGGCAATGCAGAATGCAGAATGCAGAATGCAGAATATCCGATCCATGGACGCGGATAATTAGAGCCGCTGTATCGCATTTGACGATTTTCACATTCTGCATTCTGCATTCTGCATTCTGCATTTCTGCATCGGCCTCCCAACCCTGGGCCACGCCGGAAGAGGCCGCGCTCGCCGTCAGTAAATTACAGGCGTTTTTCCAGGATGCCGAGGTGCGTGCCCCCGGATCGCCGGGCAACCTGGCCATGGAGGAAAAAGTGGCGCGCGCCTTTGAGGCCACGGGGCTGGAGCACGGGGCGATCAATTTCACGGCGCCCGTCTTCGTCCCCGGCAAAACTTCGGTTACGCCGGACGGCCAGGCGCCCCTGGCGATTTTACCGATGCATCCCACGCTCTTCCGTCCCGGCAATTTTCCGGAGAAGGATTTTTCGGCCCGCCTGGTGTACCTCGGTCGCGGAACACCGGCGGATTTGGACAAGGCCAAAGGCATACGGCTCGAAGGCGCGCTGGCCCTGATGGATTTCGATTGCGGCCAGGACTGGATGACACTGTTGCGGTTTGGCCTGAAAGGCTTCGTGTTTATCGCTCCCGAACGCTACACGAAATATGACGCGCTCGGCAAGATAAACGCCTCGGAAGTCGCCGTGCCGCGGTTCCTGGCGGAAGCCAAAGAAGGTGCGATCCTGAAAGCGGCGGCGCTCTCGACGTCAGCCGTTGTCCGGGTCCAGGCGGAGCCCTCGCGCTGGGAAAACCGGATACTGCGCAACCCGTGGGTGCTGATCTCCGGTTCGGACCCCGATCTGGCGCAGGAAGTCTGCGTCCTCGTGGCGCCGATAGACACCAGCGGTATTGTCCCGGACCAGGCGATGGGCGCACAGGCCGGCGCCAATCTGTTCCTGATGATGCGCCTGCTGGAGCAATTTAAGAAAGCGCCGCCGAAACGGTCGGTCCTGCTGACAGCCGTCAACGCGCATACCCAGAATTTCCGCGGCGAACGCATGCTGGCGTGGTACCTGTTGGCCGATAATACGGAAAGCGTTCGCGACCTGCTGACCGCCGACCGTCATATGGCCCAATTGCTGCTGGACCATTACCGACAGTTGAAATTAGACACCTTCCGGCCGGAAGACGAGGCGCTTCTGATAAAATGGCGCTCGCTGGTGGATAATTCCGCGGGGAAAAATGTCACCGTAAAAAACCCGCTGGTAACCCTGGCCAAACGCGACGTCAACCGACTGAAAAACGAGCAACTCCGTCTGATTCAGAAAAACCTTCCCAAGGCCGAGCATGAGGCCCAGAGCCGGGCGCTGGCCTCCCAGCAGGCCGGCTACGTCCACGTGCTGACGCTGTTCAACAAAGTGTTCAGTAGAAGCAGCATTAGCACCAAATTAAGCGATCTGACGCCGGACGAGGTCAAGATTCTGAAAGGATATGTCCAGGAGGTCATCACCGCCAACCAGACCATCCTGGACCTCAACCAGGAGGATTTGGTCCGGGATCAGGGCAATGAGCGCCTGCGCGAAATCATGCAAAGCCGGAGCATCCCGTTTATCCTTATACTGGACTTGGATTGGGGCTCTCCGAACCTGGCCTTTGGCGCATGCAATGGAAATGGAAATATACAAACACGCTGGAGCGCGCGCTGGGGCGACAATACCGCCCGCCTTGCCGCCGCTCTGCCCGCCGTGCAAGCGGAAGAACACCCCAACCGGCTGGTGGATGCCATGACCATGCGAGGCGGCTTGCCGGAAGCCTATTATTTTTCGGCCTATCCCCCTCCCGCAGGCCCATTGCGTAATACGAGGGAAACGTATTTGACCGCAGCCGGCCATGTGCCCGTTTTTTCGCTGAAAAATGCCTTCAGCGGTATCGGCGCCAATGTCCGGTTTTTACCGTCGGATACACTGGAGCGCCTTTCGCCTTTCAACCTCGCGGAAAACATGGCTTTTGCCTCATCCCTGTTGCGCTCCGTGCTGGATGACCCGGGCATTACGACCTCATCCGAGTTGGGCGCCACGGATTTGAAGTATAAATACCAGTTTGGATTCTTACGGGTCAAAACGTACAAATTCGACGAGCTTTCGGCCAGCGTCTTCCCCGACATCCCCGTGCCGAATTGCGCCGTCATCAGGCGTCCGGAAAACCAGAATGCCATCCTGAATCCCTTGATTAATGACGTTTTGGCGGACGACGTCATCACCGCCGATCTGGCGCTCACCGACCGGCGCGCCACAACGATCTTCTATAATTGCATCCTGACCATGCCGGATGAGACCGTCAGCGCGTTCCATCTTGACAAGGACTTTACCCGGGTGGATTTTGCCATAGATGCCGGGGACGTATACCGCAAAGTAAAGCCGGCGGCCTTCGATACGTCCATAACCCTGGCCCTGTTCGAATGCTATGAATTGCCCGTTTACTCCACCGCCGATTCCTCGCTGGTGTCCGACTTCCCCATCGCCATGAACCGGATGATGCCCGTGACAGCGCGCGGGAATTCGTCCCCGCGCAAATACGGCATGACCGGCATTATGCCTCTGACCTCGCTGAAAACAATCAATCCCACGGCCGGCGCCCCGGCGGCTTTCTATGCCAGTCCCGGCCAGCGCATCAAGCTGATTTCGGCCGAAAAACGGCTGGCGCTGAACGCGACCGAGCGCGATACGGAAGGTCGCGGATTCGCATCGGCGAATGAACTGGGCGCGGACGTATTTGTGCGCATGGCGCGCGACATGTCCATTCTTAACCGCGCGCGCGCGGCCAAGGTAAAAGTCCTGGTCAACGACCTGGTCCGGGAATTTATCCAGCGGGGCGATGCCTGCCTGAAAAGGATGGATGAGTGCGCCGCACGGAACGACCACCTGGGACATGTGCGCGCGCTGTATGAGGCGCTGGGGTCCCACGTAAAATCCTACGAGCAGGCCAAGCAAACGCGCGACGACATGCTGAAGGCCGTGGTCGTGTATATGGCCCTGCTGCTGCCCTTCTGCCTGTTTCTGGAAAAATTGCTTTTCAGGTTCGTCAAAATCGAACATGAAATGGGCATGTTCGCCGTGCTGTTCGTGGTTACTTTCGTTGTCTTTCGCACGATTCATCCGGCCTTTCGCGTGGCGCAGGCGGCGGAAACCATTTTTATTGCGTTCATCATGGGCGCCCTGGGTATTTTTGTCATCAGCATTCTGCGGAGCCGGTTTGAGGGCACCATGCAGTTGCTGTTCCGCAGTTACCTGGGCAGCGAGGTCGGGTACTCCACGGTTACCCAGAAGGCAATGATGATCGGCGTCAACAACATGAAGCGCCGACGCATCCGCACCATGCTTACGACGACCACGATCGTGCTGATTGCGTTCACCATGCTGTCCTTCACAAGTATTTCCAAGAAGGTCAATCCCACGCTGGTGACCAAGAGCAAAACTGCGACCTATACCGGATTCATGTATCACTGGCCGGGAAAATATCCGATGGATGAGCAGACGCTCGCGGTGATCAGCACCCTGTTCGAAAAGCGCGGCACGATCGCTGTGCGCCGCTGGCTGTTGGCCGATGAGGGCACTCCCTTCCCCGTCATGTGCAGTCTGGGCACCCAGGCCCAGATGGAGGGCATCCTGGGCCTGCCTTGCGCGGAAGACGGATTTCTGGGCCGTTTGCCGCTGGTCTCGGGCCGTTTCTTTTCATCCGATGACGCCCAGGAAGTGATTCTTTCGTCCGCGGCCGCCTTGGTCCTGCATATTGACCCCGATCAGATCCAGAACGTCACGCTCTCGTTCCAAGGCATGCCATTCAAGGTGGTCGGCATTTTCGACGACGTGCAGTTCCGGAACATGAAAGACCTGAACGGCCTGCCGCTGACCCCGATCCTGAAATTAGTGGCCGACAGCGCCAATCAAGGTTTGGTGAACACGCGCCAGCAGAGTTCATCCGGTTCCAAGCAGGTCAAGGATATGCAGGATATTGGCAACTTGTTTTTCACGGATCCCGCCGCTTTGATGGTCATACCAGTGCAAACGGCCAGAAGACTGGGCGCACAGCCCTACAGCATTTCGCTGAAAATGAAAGACGCCGAGCCGGTCTGGCCGATGGCCGATCTGCTGTTGACGTCCACGCAGGCCCGGTTTTATATGAGCAGTCGCATCCCGTTTGTGCCCTCCACACAGGGCGAGCGCCAAGCCGTGGCGCCGGGCGTGTATTTCATCGGGTCCAGTTATTCCACCTCCGTCGGCGGTCTTTCCGTCCTGTTAATCCCGCTCTTTATTGCCAGCACCATCATTTTGAATACCATGCTGGGATCGGTCTATGAGCGCAAGAAAGAAATCGCCGTGTATAACGCCATCGGCCTGAATCCGCACCACATCGGCACATTCTTCCTGGCCGAGTCCTTTGTCTATGGCGTGATCGGATCGGTAGGCGGCTACCTGATCGGCCAAGTGTTGAGCCTGATTGTCAGTTATACCGGGCTGGTGCAAGGCATTAACTTTAATTATTCCTCGCTCAGCGTGGCGTACGTCATTCTGCTCACGATCGCCATCGTGTTGTTGTCCACCCTGTACCCGGCCATGGCGGCCACCAAGGCGGCGGTGCCGTCCGGCAAGCGCACCTGGTCCTTGCCGAAGCACGACGGCCGCACGATGCCGGTGCTGTTCCCCTTTATTTACCAGCCCCGCATCGCCATCGGTGTGCTGGCCTATCTGCAGGAATACTTCGGCCGCTATTCCGAGGCCTCGATCGGCGACATGATCGCCCACGAAGAAGGTCGTAGCCATGGCCTTGACGCCAAGGGCCGCGACCGGCACACGTTGACGTACCATGCCGCGCTGGTGCCTTACGACTTGGGCGTCACGGAGAATCTGGTGTTCAATCTGTCCTACGACGACCACGTCCAGGCCTACTGTCTGCATCTCAATATCAATCGCATTTCGGGCCAGGACAGCAACTGGGCGACTACCAACCGCCCGTTCCTGGAACAATTGCGGAAATACCTGATGCGCTGGCGCAATCTGGACGCGGCCCAGCAGAACTTTTATATTCAGCAGGCGAAGAAGGAGTTTGGACCGTCATGACCCTGTTTAAATCCAATCAGGCCAAGGAACTGGATCAGTATCGCAAGTTGATGGTTCCGCCCGATCATTTCGAGGACGGATTCAACTGGCGAACGATCATTGGCGCCATTTTCCTCGGTTTTATCATGATGCCGGGCTCCATGTACCTGGCGCTGGTGGTCGGCACCGGCGGCAGCATTGCATCGGCCTCTCAGTGGGTCACCATCATCCTGTTCGCCGAGGTGGCCCGGCGCTCGCTGAAGGACCTCAAGATGCAGGAGGTCTATATCCTGTATTATATGGCCGGACTGGCCATGGCCTCGCCGTTTCAGGGACTGCTGTGGAACCAGTACTTCGTCCAATCGGACTACGCGATCGCCATGGGGGTATCGCAGGAGGTGCCGGCCTGGTATGCGCCTTCGGCGGACTTCATCAAGGAGGCCGGCCGCACGTTCTTCAACAAAGGCTGGCTGGCGCCCATCGCCTATACCTCGATAGCGGTGATCATCACATATATTGACAGTTTCGGCCTGGGCTACGTGATGTATCGCATCACAAGCGACGTGGAGGAACTGCCGTTCCCGATGGCGCCGGTCGGAGCCTCCGGCATCACCGCGCTGGTCGAAACCGGGGAGTCCCATGAACCCTGGCGGTGGAATTGCTTCTCGATCGGCGGCATGATCGGCATTATATACGGCGCCGTGTATATCGCGCTCCCCGCCATCACGGGCTCCATACTCCCCAAACCGCTGATGTTGATACCCATTCCCTTCATTGATTTCACGCCATCCCTGGGGCACATCCTGCCGGCCACCCCCATTAACCTGACATTGGATTTCGGGTTGATTCTGACCGGCATGGTCCTGCCCTTCTGGGCCGTGATCGGCGGCGGCCTGAGTGTCCTTGGCCTGATGATCGTCAATCCCATGCTCTATCGCCAGGGTATTCTCTCCAACTGGCAGTTGGGCATGGACGTGATTGACACCACCTATGTCAACAGCATTGATTTTTATCTGTCCTTCGGGATCGGCCTGACGATTGCCGTGGCGCTGGTCAGCCTGGCGCAAGTCGTCAAGCCGCTCATGCGCGTCTTCCGGCCTAAT
>Ga0074199_1002124_pt1 | contig 13390 bp, 15 predicted proteins | sample EPASupsiteSAE347_FD_64528 | JGI IMG/M metagenome (GOLD analysis project Ga0074199, IMG submission 64528) | Bioremediated contaminated groundwater from EPA Superfund site, New Mexico - Sample SAE3-47 | ecosystem: Environmental > Aquatic > Deep subsurface > Groundwater > Contaminated ...
CTTATCGATGCCGACGATATGCCTGAGCTCCTGCTGGGTGGCGTGTTCCACAAAGGCGTCCGGTATGGCCAAAAGCCGGATCCGGACATCGCTGATCCCACTGCCGGCCAGGGTTTCCAGCACGGCGCTTCCAAAGCCGCCCATGAGGACGTTTTCCTCCACGATAACGAGCCTTTTCAGCTCCCTTGCCGCCTTGCAGATGAGTTCTCCATCCAGGGGTTTTACGAAGCGGGCGTTGATAACCCGGGCGGCGATTCCTTCTTCCCGGAGTTCTTCCGCGGCGCCGAGAGCGGCATCGACGGTGGCGCCGATGGCGATGATGGCGAGGTCCGAACCTTCGCAGAGGATTTCCCCCCGGCCGATCTCCAGGGGAACCGGGTTTTCGTCGATGGGAACGCCCCTGCCGCTGCCCCGGGGATAACGCACGGCCACCGGACCTTGGCACTCCACCGCCGTCTTCAGCATGTGCTGTAGTTCGTTTTCATCTTTCGGGGCCATGACGATTATATTCGGGATGGCCCGCAGATAGGACAGGTCAAAGACGCCGTGGTGGGTGGCGCCGTCGTCGCCGACGAAACCGCCCCGATCGAGACAAAAAACGACATGGAGATTCTGGAGACAGACATCATGGATAATCTGGTCATAGGCCCGCTGCATGAAGGTGGAATAAATAGCCACGAAGGGGATCATTCCCTCGGCGGCCAGACCGGCGGCAAAGGTGACCCCATGCTGTTCCGCAATGCCGACGTCGAAAAAGCGCTCCGGAAAGATCCGGGCAAATTGGTCCAGACCGGTGCCGTCGCACATCGCGGCGGTAATAGCCACAATTCTCGCTTCTTCCCGGGCGAGACGAACGAGGGTTTCGCCGAACATCTTGGTATAGGTAATGGAGGCGGGGCAGGTATCGTCAACGTCCGGTTGCCCCGTTTCGATGCAGAAAGACGAGGTTCCATGAAATCGGAGGGGTTCCTCCTCGGCGTAAAGGTATCCCTTCCCCTTTTTCGTCAGGACGTGGACAAGGACCGGCCCTTCCATCTTCTTGATATTCTGAAGATTCTTGACCAGGCGGTCCAGGCGGTGCCCCTGCAGGGGGCCCACATAGTTGAATCCGAGGTCTTCAAAAAGGGCGCCGGGCAAGAAAAAGGCCTTGAGTGATTCCTCGACCTGCCGGGAAAAATTCAACATATGGCCGCCGATGGAGGGGATGCTCTTCAGGAAAGTCTTAATATCCGTTCGCATCCTTGTCACGGCCTCTCCGGTCATGATCCGGTTCAAATAGGAAGACAAGGCCCCCACGTTGGGGGAAATGGACATCTCATTATCATTGAGAATGATAATCAGGTCCTCTTTGCGGTCTCCCGCCCAGTTCAGGCCCTCGAAGGCCATGCCTGCCGACATGGAACCGTCGCCGATAACCACCACGACCTTGTTGCTGTTTCCCTTGAGGCGCCGCGCCTCGGCCATCCCCGTAGCGGCGGAAATGGAAGTGCTGCTGTGACCGACATTGAAAACATCATAAATGCTCTCTTCTCTTTTCGGGAAACCGCTGATGCCCCCCTTCCGGCGCAGGGTGTGGAAAACATCCCGCCGCCCGGTGATGATCTTGTGGGCGTAAGCCTGATGTCCCACGTCCCAGATAAGCTTGTCCCGGGGGGTATTGAAGACGTAGTGAATCGCCAGGGTCAGCTCCACGGCGCCGAGGGAGGAGGCAAGATGGCCGCCGGTCCTGGAAACCGTCTCCACGATAAGTTCCCGTATTTCCTGGGCAAGGATGCCCAGAGACGGGAGATCGAGGTGCCGGATGTCCTCAGGGTCTTTGATGCTGTCAAGTAATCGTTTCATCTATTTCTTTCCATTATATATCCGGCAATCTGTCTTAGGGGCTCGGCCCGGTGATCGAAACCGGCAAGGTGAGCGGCAGCCCTCTCGACCAGTTCCGCCATGCGGTTTCGGGAGACTTCCAGTCCCATCAGGGCGGGAAATGTCGTTTTCCCCCGGGAAATGTCGCTGCCCGTACCTTTACCCATCAGGGCGCTGTCGCCGGTAACATTCAAGATATCATCGGCGATCTGGAAGGCAAGGCCGATATCTTGGCCGTAACGGGAAAGGACGGCGGTCTGCGCCGCAGTCGCTCCGCCAAGAATGGCTCCGGAAACGACGGCAACGGTGAGCATGGCCCCCGTCTTGCGCCGGTGGATGTCTTCGAGGATCTCCAGGGGCACGGTTTTTCCTTCCCCCTGTAGATCCATGACCTGCCCCCCGACCATGCCGGTCGTGCCTGCCGCCCGGGCGATAAGATTGATCACGTGGAGGCGTTGATCCGTGTCGCCGTCCCTTGTGAATTCCGGGCGGGAGAGGAGATGGAAGGCCTCGGTCAGCAGGGCGTCCCCGGCCAGGATCGCGATCCCTTCTCCAAATACCCGGTGACTCGTCGGTCTTCCCCGTCGATAGTCGTCATTGTCCATGGCCGGCAGATCGTCATGGATCAGTGAGTAGGTGTGGATCATCTCCAGGGCGCAGGCGCAGGAAAGGCAATCTTGCCCATCGCCGCCGACAGCCTCGGCGGCGGCGAGGCAGAGAATAGGACGAATCCGCTTACCGCCGGCGAAAAGGCTATAGCGGACCGCCTGATGGATGATCTCCGGACCGTCTTCCGGCTCGGGGAGGAACCGCTCCAGGGCGGCGTCGATAAGGGCCTTGCGCTCCGCGAGATAGGTTTCGAAAGTTGCCCCTTTATCTGGCTGCATCGCCTTCATCCTGGGGGAAAGGCGCCGGGGTGATACCGCCCTGATCATCCTTGAGCAGGATTTCCACCCTTCTTTCCGCCTCATCGAGTTTCCCGGTGCAGAAACGGATCAGACGGATCCCCTCCTCGAAGGCCTTCAGGGAGTCCTCGAGGGCCAGATCACCGGATTCCATCTTTTTGACCAACTCTTCCAGTTTCTTCAGGGCTTCTTCAAATTTGTCCTTGGCCATGATTTCTTCCTTCCAAGCAATTCACTTATAGCACATCTTCAACCCGGGCGCGGATATTTCCCCGGGCCACCTGAACATCGATATAATCGCCGGCGGTAAGGATTGCGACATCCTTCACGATGGTTCCCTCCGGGAGCCGACGGGTGATACTGTAACCCCGTTGCAGGACCCCCAGGGGACTGAGGTTCTGAAGGGCGATCCGTTGCCGGTCCATACCATGCCTGCTTTCCTTGAGGCAGTTCCTCATCACCGTAGCAAGCTGCTGTTGCCGGTGGGCGACGATCATCCGGGATTTTTCGATGCTGTCGCCGGGACCGGCCTGGGCAAGGCGGGTCTTCAGATAACCAAGCTCCCGGCTGCGAATTGCGGCGGTACGGTTCACGGACAGGGTCAGCTTATCCAGGTGATCATCGAGGATCATGCGGAAATCGCTAAGGATGCGGTCCGGCGATTTAAGGCGCCGGGCCGCCTCGGCGACCCTTTCCCGGCGCCGGGCCGCCCACCGCCGCTGGATTTGCCGGAGGCGCCAGTAGGAGCCGTCTATCTGGCGGCATAGTTGTTCCCGGGACGGGACAACCATTTCCGCCGCTGCGGAGGGGGTGGGGGCCCGCAGGTCGGCAACGAAATCGGTGATGGTAAAATCCGTTTCATGGCCGACGGCGGAGACGACGGGAAGCGGGGAGAGGAAAACCGCCCGGGCTACCTCTTCCGTGTTGAAGGGGAGGAGGTCCTCCAGAGAACCTCCTCCCCGGGCCAGGATAATGACATCTATATCGCGCTGTTTCTGCAGGACGTCGATGGCCCTGATAATCTCCGGGGGCGCTTCGGGTCCCTGGACCCGCACGGGGGCAATAAGGATGGAAACCGCCGGGAAACGCCGGCCCGTTACCTGGAGGATGTCCCTGATTACGGCGCCGGTCGGGGATGTAATCACGCCAATGCGCTTCGGCAGGAACGGGAGGGGCTTTTTATGTCTCGCATCAAACAATCCCTCCGCCTGAAGTTTGGCCTTGAGCTGTTCGAAGGCCTTCTGGAGCGCCCCCAGGCCTCTTGGTTCCACCCGGTCGATGATGAGTTGATAATCTCCCCGCGGGGTGTAGACGGTAAGCCGGGCCCGGCAGGCGATATGCAGACCGTCTTCGAGATCGAAGGGCATCTTTTGCGCCGACCGGAAGATCACGGCCCGGATCTGACTCCGGTCGTCTTTCAGGGTGAAGTAGCTGTGTCCCGAGGCGGGGCGGCGCAGGTTGGAGATCTCCCCCTCCACCCAGACGGCTTCAAACCGGGCTTCCAAAAGGGTTTTAATATGTTCACTGAGCTGGCTGACCGTCCAGACGTCTTGCATGAGTAGCCTTCTTTCTGATGCGAGGCCTATCAGAAATCAGGGGGGATGACAAGGTAGTTTTTCTTAAGTTATTGACATTTATCCGTCTATGATTTAAAGGAAAATATCTTTTCAAAATTGGGGAGTATATGAAGAAAAAGGAATTTCTAAAAAAACCGGTCCACCATATCGACATCAAGTCCTTCGACGCCGTGGCCATTGTGGAGGCCATGAAAAAAATGTCCTTTACTGCCAGGGACTTGGGTGATGCCGCCGACATCTACGACCGGATGCTGAAAGACAGGAAATGCGCCGTGATCCTGACCATTGCCGGCAGCACTTCCGCCGCCGGGTGTATGCAGATCTATGTCGACCTCGTCAGAAACAACATGGTGGACGCCATCGTGGCCACGGGCGCCGCGATTGTGGACATGGACTTTTTCGAGGCCATCGGATTCAGTCACTATCAGGGTTCGCCCTATGTGGACGACCAGCTGCTCCGTTCCCTCTACATCGACCGGATCTATGACACCTATATAGATGAGGAGCAGTTGCAGAGCTGCGACCGCACCGTCAAGGAGATAGCCGACACCCTGGCCCCCAGACCATACTCCTCCCGGGAGTTCCTCCGGGAGATGGGGAAATATCTGACCACCCACGCCAAGAAGAAAGATTCCCTCGTGCAGGCGGCCTATGAAAACGACGTCCCCATTTTCTGCCCCGCCTTTTCCGACAGCAGCGCCGGCTTCGGCCTCGTACTCCATCAGCATGAGCGCCCCGATAACTGCCTTTCCATCGATTCGGTGAAAGATTTCCGGGAGTTGACCATGATCAAGATCAAAGCGGGGACCACGGGATTACTTATGATCGGCGGCGGCGTTCCCAAGAATTTCGTGCAGGATACGGTCATCTGCGCCGAGATCCTCGGCAAGGAAGTCCCCATGCATAAATACGCCATCCAGATTACCGTGGCGGATGTCCGGGACGGCGCCTGTTCCAGTTCCACCCTGAAAGAGGCCCAATCGTGGGGGAAGGTGGACGTGGCCTATGAAAAGATGGTTTACGCGGAGGCGACTTCGGTCCTGCCGCTCTTGGCTAATTATGCATACATCAAGGGGAACTGGAAGAAGCGGAAGAAATGGCGCTTTGCCGGGCTGTATAAATAAAGGAAAGGCGCCGTGAAGGCGCCTTTTGAGTTTTAGGCCCTCTGCTAATAGATTTTTAACTTCACATTAATCCCCGGACCTTCATTGAAGTGGTAATAAGTAACTTGATTCGTACCTGACTTGAAGAAGTTCGTTACCTCCAGATACTTGCCTCTACCGGTGGTCTCCCGGACTTCTTTGCCGCCTTGAGTATAATCGGCGATAATGCCTCCTTCCTGCTTATTCCATCGTTTGAATTCCCAAACCAATTGTCCGTTCACCTTCAGCCATCCGTTCCATCCGCAGTAGCTGTTTGGCTTTTCGTCGCCTTTATGGTAACAACTGATCTCTACCCTGGAAAAATTTTCTGGAATAAAGACAGTGAAGTTTTTTGGCGTCTCTTGATAAGTAACCAGACCAAGATATATAACCTGCTGATTCAACGTCTCTATGGACCTACTGAACTTTTCTTTTGCACCTTTATCTTTTTTAAGCAGGGCTATTTCTTCCGACAATTTTTCAACTTGCTTCAACGCCTTATCAGACCTATTTCTAATTTCCTCCAACTCCTCCGATTTCTTACGGTCATTCCTGAGGTTGTTGATTGACCTTGTTACATTTTCCGGATCAGCTTTAATCTCCGCTTTTAGCCAGTAACTCTTCCCGTCCCATTTTTCCTCGATAATCTGTGTTTGAACAATGCCTGCGGTAAGAGCGGTTATTTTATCTTTGGTCAGTTCATAATTCTTAACTTCGGTAGAGCTTTCCAGATATGTTCCCAATTCTTCCAGCAAGAGTCGTTTAACTTGTTCGCGAGCAATTGTCCGGCAGGATGCTTTACTGTCAAACTCGCTTGCCTGGTAGGTATATTCTTTGATAAAGGTTTTTAATTCCGCAAGGGCGGGTGAAAAAGATGTAAAAAGGAACAAAGAAGCGATCATTAAAGGCATTGTTTTTTTCATCGTCCACTCCTTCGAGCGCAAAACCCCGCCTCTTTTCAGAAACGGGGTTTCAGTAATCTCTGCATGGCATCACCCTTACCCGCTTACCATTACTACCATCGGGGAAAAAGTCCGCATCGAACCGGCGCTCCTTTTTATCTCAGGATCGCAACCATCATAAAAGCTACTCATTGCCTTTTACCTCCATCAAGCTCATGCTTTTTTAAGTTGAAATGATGGGAAATGAACGGCTTTGATTCTTCTTTCTCAAAAATCTCTATCTTGCCCTCCCCCTCCTCTTTTATGTTAAGGGGCGACATCGTTATCCCTATCTGTATATCTTGCGGTACCTTCTGATTTGGAGGTGCAGGAATGTCAAGAGTAATTTGTTCGTTTTGTGGAGTTATGATTACAACTTTTAGATCGTTAATTACACGTTTTACCTCTTTTGCAGACAGCAATAGGCATAATTTGGGAAAAATAAAAGGAATTTCAGGCAATATTACGTCTTTTCCATAAATTCCCATTAAGGACACTTTATTGCCAACTTCTTGGCGAATATCGTCGCAGAGGAAAACAGATATTTCTTTGGCAAATTTCATGACGTCCTCATTAATTCTGATTTATGTAAACCAATTGTGGGACTCCCGGCGGTGCATTAATGATTCCAACTTTCATTTTTGAGGGAGTTTCCGACCCATGCAATTCTGTTCGTGATACGGGGGGGATGAACGGTCTGTCCGCCGTTCCAGTACTTGTGGACAATGGATCAATAATCAAAACTCGGGGGTTTTTTTCTATTTCCACCTTAATCTTATGGAATGCATTCCTTTCAGACAAAAGATGGCTGATGAATGTATTCAGAGAGACACCTTCCTTTTTCGCTTCCTGACTCAATGACAAATGCAATGATTTTGGAATCCTAATTCGAAGCTGTCCGCTGTGCTGCACGAAAAGATCGGGGGGTGGAATAGACTCTTTGTCTTCTTCCATAACTTGAAGGTAAAGCTTTTTAGCAACATTAAGCTCTTTAACGGCCTCTTCCGGCGTATCGCCAAAAGCATTCAGGCCAACAATCTCTGGAGTAGATGCAATAAAAACATGGTCGCTATCGCTCCATTGAATTAAAATAGAATGCTTTGTCTTCATGAGGGAATCCTTCAATTTATTTGTCGATGTTTTCTTCGATCCAATTAATCAACCATTCGACCTGATATATCTTGGCCTTCCCGCATTTACCACATTGAATAGGATAGGTAGTTTCAGGCGGGTCTTTCCGCTTATAGACAACATGGCTGCCACCGCTTTTGCGTTCCATAAATCCATAATGCTTGAAAAGGCTGCATAGCTCATCAAAAGTCAAATTATGGGGAGAATCATGTGCTTTCTGTATCAGTTTTTTTATCTGAGACATTAGTTCGGTACCAAATGTGGAACCACCGTGTCAAGTATTATTATCATCATTTTCCTCTCCGTGGGGGCTTTTTAGGTCTCAATCGGCTCCCAAACTTTCCGGATGTTGATGAATCTTGTAGCACGTCGCTGGACAAAGGGCAATAAAAAACCCGCTATTTCTAACGGGTTTTTTACTTTTTTGGACTTCCTGGGACTATGTTATGGTGGAGATGAGGGGGATCGAACCCCTGGCCTCGGCATTGCGAACGCCGCGCTCTCCCAGCTGAGCTACATCCCCTTTTATGCCGTTTTATATGGCGCATTCTTGCCGCCACATCATGATCTTCGGATTTCCATATATGATTTCTATCTTCTCTGTCAAGTAATTGCTGTCGGAGATTTTTTCATTCTTGACAAGGTTCCTCCCTTTTCCTATACTCACGCCAAATAAAAAGGGAGGAATACTATGGCAAAAATCGACGCCTTTTTCCAGTTGATGAACGAACAGGGGGCTTCCGACCTTCATCTCGTGACGGGACAGCAACCGGCGATCCGCATCCGGGGCGAGATCGAGCGGATCAAATATGACCTCCTGGAGAACGACTCTCTCAAGGCCATGCTCTACGAGATTGCCCCGGAGTACAAGATCAAGCAGTTCGAAGAGACGGGTGACGTTGACTTTGCCTATGAAATACCGGGACTTGCCCGTTACCGGGCCAATTTTTTCATGCAGAAATGGGGCTGCGCCGCCGTCTTCAGAGAGATTCCCAGTACGATTCTCACTTCCGAGCAGCTCGGCCTGCCCGCCGTTGTTTCGAAACTGGCCTCCCTGCCCCGGGGTCTCGTTCTGGTAACCGGCCCGACGGGAAGCGGTAAATCCACGACCCTCGCGGCCATCATCGATCAGGCCAACCGGATGCGGAAGGATCATATCATCACCGTTGAAGATCCCATCGAGTTTGTCCATCACAGCCAGCAGTGTATCGTGAACCACCGGGAAGTCGGCGTCCACACCAAAACCTTTTCCTCGGCCCTGCGCGGCGCCCTCCGTGAGGACCCGGATATCATCCTCGTCGGGGAAATGCGGGATCTCGAAACGATTCGCCTGGCTGTAGAAGCGGCCTCCACGGGGCATCTTGTTTTCGGCACCCTTCATACGACCTCGGCGGCGAAGACCGTGGACCGCGTTATCGAAGTTTTCCCGGCCAGTGAGCAGTCGCAGATCCGCTCCACCCTGGCGGACGGCCTCCGCGCCGTCGTAGCGCAGGTTCTCTTCAAGCGGATTGACAAGAAAGGCCGCTGCGCCGCCCTGGAAATTCTCATCGCCACGTCCGCCGTCCGGAACCTCATCCGGGAGGCCAAGACCTTCCAGATTGCCTCCATGATCCAGACGGGGAAGAAGTACGGCATGCAACTCCTCGACGACGCCATCTTCGAATTGGTGAACAAGGGATGGATCGATCCCGACGAGGCTTATGCCAAGGCTAACGACAAGACCCGTTTCCGTCCCCTGCTGAAGAATCCGCCTTCGGACTTTACGGATGCGTAAGCAGGGGGAGGGAGATTTCCGGCTTTTTGCAAAGCCGTTAAAAACGACATGCGGAGGTAAAAGGCTGCTATGAGGAAACAGGAAATCGACTTTATTTTAGGTAAAATGCTGGATTCCTACGGGAATGTCTCGGACCTGAACATCACCGTGGGCAAACCCTTTCAGGTCGAGGCTTCGGGCCAGTTGACGGGGGTGGAACTCGATCCGCCCTTCCGGAAGCTGACGCCTTTCCAGACGGAAATCTTTGCCATGAACCTGATTAATCAGGACCGGAGACTGACGGAAACGCTCATTTCCGAAGGCTCCTGTGACTCTTCCTATGAGCTCCCCGGGAAGGCCCGTTTTCGGGTGAATATCTTTGGCCAGCGGGGCAATTATTCCGTCGTTATGAGGAAGCTGGAGACCAGGATTCCCACCTGCGAGGATCTGAATCTTCCCGAGGCCTTTTACAAGATGGCCGAGGAAAAAAACGGGATCATCCTGGTGACCGGCGCGACCGGCAGCGGTAAATCCACTTCCCTTGCCGCCGTTCTCGACAGGATTAACGAAGCGAAATCGGTTCATATTGTAACGCTCGAAGATCCCGTCGAATTTTCCCATCCCCATAAAAAGGCCACCTTTAACCAACGGGAGATGGGAAATGATTTCGATACCTTCGCCAATGGTCTCCGGGCCGCCCTGCGCCAGGCCCCCAAGGTTATCCTCGTCGGGGAAATGCGGGACCGGGAAACCGTGGAAATAGGCCTTTCCGCTGCCGAAACGGGGCACCTCGTCGTCAGCACCCTCCATACCGTCGATGCCGGTCAGACGATCAACCGTATCCTCGGCATGTTCTCCTCGGAGGAGGAAACCCAGATCCGCATTCGCCTGGCTGACACGATCCGCTGGGTCGTCTGCCAGCGCCTCCTTCCCAAGGTAGGCGGCGGCCGGGTAGCGGCCTTCGAGATCATGGGCTCCAATCTCCGGATCAAGGACACGATCCTCCACGGGGAATCGGAGGGGAAGACCTATTCCGAGATCATCACTGCCAGCAATGCCTTCGGAATGATTACCTTCGACGACTATATCGTGGAGCTCTACCAGAAGGAATTGATCACCGAGGAAACAGCCCGGGGCTACGCTACGAACAAAGGTGTCGTCGGCCGCGGCATCGATTCCGTGAAGAGCGCCAAGGGCGAAAAAACGACGGAACTGGGCAAGCTGTCCATCGATCAGGAATATGGAAAGCCCAAACCGAAATGGCCGTGATGAAAAGGAGGGTGAGATAGCGCTATGGAAGAACAAAAAACTTTGGCTAACGACGTTGCGGCCGGGGATTACAACGCCTCGGACATGCCTTTTGATTTTGTCGAAGAAGGGGCGCAGACGGTCCTGATCTGCGAGCCTGACGCCGCAGTCCGGGAAAGGATCGTCGCCGCCATGAAATCATCGGGCTACCTGATTACCGAAGCTGCCAACGCCCGGGACGCCCTGAAGAAAAACCGTTTTCATGTTTACGACGTCGTCGTTCTCAATGAACGTTTCGACACGGACAACCCTGACGCCAATGACCTGCTGTTCTATTTCGAGGCCCTGCCCATGACCACGCGGCGCCAGACCTTCGTCATCCTTCTCACGGATAGATTTCGCAGCTCGGACAATATGGCGGCCTTCAATAAGAGCGTCAATCTGGTCATCAACCTGACGAACGTGGATGATTTCGCCGCGATCTTCAAAAGAGGTCTGGCCGAACATACCGCCTTCTACCATATCTTCAAAGAGACCCTGAAAAAGATGGGGAAGATATAGACGGTATGCGAAGCCGTCAATCTTGATGGGTTATTTTTTCAGCGCTGCCGACTTTCCCATGGCCTGGCGGGCCAGATCTTCCTGCCCCAGCGCGGCATAGGCGCCGGCAAGGTAGAGGATGTAAAAGGGATTGTCGGGTTCTGCCGTGATGGCCTTCTGAAAGGCAGTCACGGCTTTTTCATGGTGGGAGAACCGGACCAGGGTATTGCCGAGACGGTTGTAGTAGGCGCCTGTGAAGTCCGGCCTGAGCTTGACGGCCCTTTCGTAGGCGATCAGGGCGGCGGCGATGTCGCCCTTTTCAACCATGATGTCCCCGATGAGGAGATGGTATACCGGTTCGGAGGCGTTTTCCCGAATACATCGGTCCAGAGCCCGGACGGCCTGATCGAAATGGCCCGCCAGCCGGTAAACCTCGGATAAGCGGCTATAATATGCCCCGGCCATCGTCGGCTCGATTGCCGTAGCCCGCTCGTAGGCAGCCTCGGCTTCTGCAAATGACTCCAAGGCCGCCAGGGCATTTCCCAGACGGCAAAAGGCCATCGCGTCCTCAGGTTCCAAGTCGGTCATCTTTCTGAAGACAACAACGGCTTTTTCGATCCCGCCGGTTTTCAGATAAGCCTCACCCAGGTCGCCCATGAGGGCATAGTCTTCAGGCTGGGCGGTCATAGCCCGCTCACAGATCCCGACCAGGCGGTCGTAGCGGCCGTCGCGCTTGAATATCCGCACCAGTTCATCGAAGGCAAAACCGGTGAAGATTTTCCGCTGTAGTTCTTTTTCGAGGAGCTTTTCGAAGCAGCCGACGGCCTCGTCCATGAAGCCGCCGTCATGATAGGCCCAGGCCAGGGCCAGGACAAAGGAATCATCCCCGGGATGACGTTCGATAAGTTTTTCGTAGAGATCGATGGCCGCCCGGTATTCCCCTCTCTGGAGATGCCCTTCGGCGGCCTTGCCCATCTGCTCGGAAACATGCTTGTCGTCCACGTTATGATCCCTTTGTCCCATCGCGTCTCCCTATTTTCAGCAACTGCTGCAGGAGCCGCCGCAGCCGCCGCCGGCTGCCGCCAGGCTGGAGGACAGCTTGAATCCCGACCCCATGGCGCTTTCCATGAAATCCACCGTAATGGGCTGGGCTTCTTCATAGAGAGTCTTGTCGATCAGGAAGGTAAGGCCGTTGTCCTCGATCACTGCATCGGTTTCCTTTGGCTCATCCAGAGCCATTCCCAGGTTGGGTCCCCCTCAACCAGCGGTCATCATGATCCGGATGGACTGAATGTCCTTGCCCTGGAGGAATTCCTTGATCACCTCATTTGCTTTTTGCGTAATTTCCAGCATATTTATCTCCTTATAAAGGTTAATGTTTGTCGCGGTTGTTGCCATCGACAAGGCAGCTAACGTAACCATGTCGGCAGGGTTTGTCAATATATTCAATCCGGCTATTCGCCAGGGCTATTCCTCCCGGACAAACCTTTTTCCCGCTCAAGGGGGGAAACGATAGAAAATCGTGAAAGTGGAGAGTTAGGAGGATGGTCATTTTTTATCTTTGGGCGGGGGCGCGGATTTTTTTCTTCCCTGATAACTTGCGATGATTCTGGCCAGAAAGATGGCAATGTAGAGCTGTCCCAGGATGGCTTCGGTGATGACAAGGAGTTTTGCCACTTTACTTACCGGGCTGATGTCGCCATAACCGATCGTCGTAAGAGTGACGAAACTGAAATAGGTGAAGAACGAGGAGCTGATCATGCGGCCCACCTTCTCGGGCAGGGAGTAATAAAAAGAACCGGGGGAAAGATGCTCCAGCATGCTGTAGGCCTCTCCCCAGATAATCCCGATCAGGAGATAAAGACAGGCGGCCCCGCTGATCGTATCGGCAGTCACCTCCTGGCTGTGAAAGATATCGAAGATAATCGCGAAGGCGATAAGGATTAAAAAACACAAGGTGGCAAAAGCGCCCACGATTTCAAAAGCAGGGGGGATATCTTTAAAGAAACCGGAAAGCGCCACCAGGATGAGCATCAGACCGCCGTTGAAATAAGCGAAGCGGCGCAGGCGGGGGCTGTGGTTGAGCATGTAGAGACTGGAGAAAAAGATGGCCAGGATAATGATATAATAAAGGTATTCCACGAACCCTATGCCCTCGATAAAGGGATATAGGACAATCATCAACGCCAGGGAAGCAAGGAGATAGTGAAACTTGCTGGTTTCCATAAGTCGGATCAGGGGATTCATGGAAAATAGCATATCAGAAAGTATAACCTGTGAAAACGACAATTTT
>Ga0074199_1002125_pt1 | contig 13387 bp, 9 predicted proteins | sample EPASupsiteSAE347_FD_64528 | JGI IMG/M metagenome (GOLD analysis project Ga0074199, IMG submission 64528) | Bioremediated contaminated groundwater from EPA Superfund site, New Mexico - Sample SAE3-47 | ecosystem: Environmental > Aquatic > Deep subsurface > Groundwater > Contaminated ...
CCCCCGAGCAACCCAATTCCCGGCTTCCCGCCCTTCCCGTACCCCCCCCAGCCGGCCCCCCCCCCCTGCCGCCCGCCCTCGCGCCCGCCGTGATCGCACAAGGCCGGCACATTCGCCGCGAACGCCGTCACTTTCGGGCATAATGACGCGGTAACAAAAGCCTGCCCCCCACCCTGGCTGCTGCCAGAGACTACAAAATGTTTGCCATCCCATTCATCCCGGCTGGTGAGATACTGCGCCGTGCGATAACACGCGCAGAACATCCGCAAAAAATACGACTCCTCCCGGCTGTTGCGGCCCCTGCTCGGATAATCAATAAGCTTCAACTGCTCGTAATATTCTTTTGGCTGGCCATTGAGAATATCGTGCGCGTTAATATTGATTGCCATCACGCCTTTACTGGCATAACCAAAGACAACATCGGGGCCGATGCTGTAGACTCCGGCCCAATAAACATACATATATGCCGGAAATTTACCACCGCCTTTCGGTTTGGCAAAAAAGCCGCGGATCTTCGTGCCGTTGATATTTTTCAGAACAATCGCGTAAGTTTCAACCTTGTCATTGGTCATGTTTGTTACCGGCGTCAGTTCCGGCTCAAACGGCATGGCGTCGAGCAATTTTTTCTTTTCGTCCCAGAATGTCTGGAAATCGGCCGGCATTTCTTCTCCCGGCCGGATTTTTTCAGGCTCGCATATCGCGCCCGCCAGATTCGTCACACCATTGCCGTCCGCCCCTTTCCATTTCGGAGTGATATACAGCAGCACCCAGCCGGGCTTCTTGAATTCATACTCCACTTCCTTTGCCCCGGACATAAGATTGATTATGCCATTCGTTATATTGGACAGATTATTCAATTTTAGAGAATAACCCACCGCTTTCGCTTCTTCCGCCGCCAGTTCGGGCGCAACCGCTTCAATTTTGAAGCGCACCTTTTCTCCGACCTTGTACACACCTTCCGCGCGATCGGCGATCGCCTTTATTTGCGGGACCAGATTCGTTTGCGCCGGCTCCCCCGCCGCCAACGCCCTGAGCGTAAACGCCAAAACCAGTTGTAAAATCACAAGTTTCGCCCGATTTGCAGTTATATGTCGAGACATTTTGACTTTCCCTCCTTCATGTAGGTTCGCTTGGTTTCTCGCTACGAGAGAAACAATGCCACCATCTCAAGAAAAATTCAAGTCTTCATCATTCTTTACGCTTAAAGAAAACCGTGCCAAAAAATCGGATACCTTTCTTCTGTTTTTGCGTCTATAGTAATAAAAGCTTGTCTTGCGGCAGGCTGATCTCCGGGAAATAACATTGAATACACAAAGCGATGACAAATTAATTGACTCCGCATTAGCCGGTAATACGGAGACGTTCAACGTGCTTGTCGCCAGATATTACCGGCAGGTTTACGGGCGTCTTTCAGCAAGAATCGGCAATTCTTGTGATAAAGAGGACATTACCCAGGAAGCATTTCTCATGGCCTGGCGCAAACTGGCGCAATTGAAAGACAGACGGAATTTCGGGGCATGGATTTGCCGGATTGCCGATAATCTGGCCAAAACATGGTATCGCCGCCAATATGTTCAAACGCAATTTGAGGATGCGTTTGAGGTTATATATCCGCAAAAAATTCATGATGATCAAAAGGAGGATGAGCAGATCATTAAGGCGCAAGTGCGGACTGCATATAATGCCCTTTCAAAACCTCACCAAGAAGTAATCCGGCATTATTATTTCAACAATCGCAGTTACGAGGAAACGGCGGCCATATTGAATATCAACGTGGATTCCGTGCGCAGCCGCCTTCAAAAAGCGCGGAAAAAATTAAGAAAGGAAATGAAACACATGACAGCAAAGGCAACCAACCGTAATGTTTTTGAATTGAAACGGGATGATCTGAAAACCCTGCGAACAGCCGCAGCCTTATGCGGCACAGATCCCAAGAGGCCTATATTAACCGGAGTTTTGCTTGAAGCTCACGGCCGTATTGTGGCTACAAACGGACGCGCCCTGGTGGCGCGGAAATCCGATAGGCTTGCTGATCTTGAAGAAAATGTGATCATCGGCGACTGCTTGAAGATACCCGATGCGCCGCGCGCGACGCTTGTCCTGGGCGTGGACGAGGCCGTACTGCGGATTAAAGACAGGGAGGAAGTTTTCCCCGTCATCCACGGTCAATTTCCAAAACGCGAACAAATTCTGCCAAAAACCTGGCATAATAAAATCAGGATCAAATCGGCTGACTTCGATCGTTTGGCCGATGAAATCAAGCCGCATCTTGAACCGCGCCATCCGGCTCTGAGCGGTTTCAAATATAACCCGGTAGTGGAGTTGTGTATCAATCCATTCAACCTGGAATTATCCATGACAACCGGAAAAAATATGGGATACAGTCTTCTTGATCAAAAATCCAAATCAAAAAGTCATTTTGATCAATCTTTGGATTGGAGATATGGTTCGGCAATCAAGTTCACAGCCAAAAACAAGAGATCGTTAATGGAAATGCCAGCCACGCTTTTCAACTTCAATTATCTAAGCAATGCAGTAACGGCCTTATGCCTGAAACCGGACGAAATGATTGAATTGCGAACAACCGATTGCGATAAATGGCCTCTGGGCATATTTTCCGTGTCCGACCCGGAACAATGGGCGGCGGTCATGCCGATACGGCGTTAGGAATATTTAGAATCAAGAGAAATATAATTGACATATAACCATAATTGTCGTATGGTTTTCCATATGAAAACAACATTAGCCATCAATGATGTCGCCATGCGCGCGGTCAAGCAGGAGGCGGCCCGGCGCGGCACAACAATGTCCACGCTTGTAGAAACCGCATTGACGGCGTTTTTGCGTCCCGCCGGCCGGCAACGCGATCTTCCTCCCCTGCCGGAGTATCACAGCGGCGGAACGCGAGTGGACATAGCCGATCGGAATCGGCTGTATGAGATCATGGGAAACTGACGATGTTTGTCGTGGACACCAATATTCTGCTTTATGCGGCCGACCGCGACGCCCAAGAACACGCAAAATCGAGGGAACTCCTGCTCAAATGGCGCGTCCATAAAACACCCTGGTATCTCACTTGGGGAATTGTGTATGAGTTTCTCAGGGTGGCCACCCATCCGAATGTATTCCGCAAGCCATTTTCAACGACCAATGCACGGCGTTTCCTTGAAGCCGTTTTGATTTCTCCAAGCGTGAATATGCTGATTGAAACCGAGCGGCACCGCCATGTGATTGAAGAAGTTTTCGCCGAGATTCCCGGCATCAACGGCAACTTGGTCTTCGACGCACACACCGCCATCCTGATGCGGGAAAACGGCGTGCGGACAATTTACACCCGTGATACGGATTTCAACCGGTTCCCTTTCCTCGACGTGATTGACCCCATCACGGAACACCGCCGAATCACTGCCTCTCGGTAACGCCTAGCGCGTGTTCAACAGAAAAACTGAAAGAATGTGGCCCCGCTACGAATGAGAAACGGTTACAAAAATAAAGGATATACAAAACATGCAATGGATTACAAAAATAAAAAAGTTTCAACTGTTTCTTCTTTTCTTTTTCGCGCTGGTTTGCGCCGGGGCATATTGTGGAACAGACATTGAACGCCAACTGGAGAACGCATCGGACGAGCCTTTTGTGCCGCTTGTTGACATTCCGCGCCTGAAAGTTCCGCCAAAGATAGACGGCGTTGTCAATGAAAACGAATGGGCCGGGTCCGCTTCCACGGATAATTTTCTGACGCCGGCAACCACCAATAGCTCCCTACCGGCCACAAAATGCCGGCTGGGGTTCGATGATCAGGCTTTATATCTTGCTTTCCGCTGTAATCTCGCGGCAGGAACAGCGCCGCAGGCTAATATAAAAACACACGATGGGTCGGTCTACGCCGACGACAGCATTGAACTCTTTATATGGCCGGATGGTTCAAAGTCATCTTATGCTCAATTGGTTGTCAATTCAATCGGCACGCGTTTCGACCAAAAATGTTCTTTTGATCCGGTCAGTTGCTATAAAACCGGCATGGATGACACATCGTGGAACCCACAATGGGAAGCGGCAACCTCCAAAGAAAAGGACGACGCATGGACAATGGAGATAGCGATTCCCTGGAAGTCGCTGGAAATTGAACCGAAAGGAATAAAGGGAATCCGTTTAAATATCTGCCGGAATGTTGTGCCTTCCGCCGCGTGTCATTCAACCTGGGCATATCTGCCGGAACTGGATTTCCACATGCCCGACCGGTTCGGCATCGGGATATGCCGTTTTGACCCGGAAAAGCACATTGACGACATAGCCAAAACGGGATTGGGTATGGCTGGTCTTCTGTCGCGGGTAAAAGACGAGAAAGATGGCGGCAAACGGTTTACAATAGGTCTGTTTTCATCCGCGGACGCCGCCAGGGATATGGCGTCCAACTTTGTGGTTACCTGTCGGTTTGAAAGCACTGATTTCGACAAATGCGCGCAAGGCAAATGGCCTGACTCTCCGGAGATATCCAAAACATCAGGGGTAAAGAGTTCTATCTATCCGAGCTCAGGGCTGGCATTTCATCGCCGGAGTTTGCTCGTCAAAAAGGTTGCGCCTGGACGTTACTATATCGAACGCTCTTTCTCCGCATTGAATCAGTCACCGTCCATATTGCGGTATTACGGTTGTATTGACTGGTCCGGAACATCGGTGGCGCTGATGAATGCACAGCCAGCAGACCAGAGCAATGTGCTTAAAACCATCACCCAAAACGCATGGCATTCATCTCCGAAGCTGGATGCTCACTATGTCGCAATGGGCGATAACGTTTCAGGAAGAGTATCCGGCGAAGTGCCGCCGGATGCTTGGTTCAGTTGGTCAGAAGAGGCCGCAATCACGGCCAAAAACGGTAAAACATTTATATCGCCTTATGGCCTGCGGCTCGTGCTTTGCCGGCAAAATGAAACCAATAATCCGGTCTGGCAACAGGATGCCCCATTACAGCCCGGCGGCGCAGGCTTTGCCATTCCGGGAACCAACCTTATTAAAGGAGTCTACAATCTGAATGTATTGGCCCGCGATCCGGAAGGGAAAACGCATAAAATAATTTCCGAATGGAAATCAAAACGCGGCACATCAACAATGACACCTGATGTTCCGGTGGTCGTCGTGGAAAAGCTTCCGGCGGCATTGCCGAGCACGATACTAACCGCAAACACGGTCGTCATCAATTCAGTCCTGATCGGCAATCCCGCCAAAAAACAATTTGAAAAAGACGATATGCCTGACTGTCAGGCACGGAGTATTCACGACCTCCACCTTTTTGAAGGACGCGTCTATGTCGGTTCCGGCGACTGGAGCCGCAATCGCGGTCCGATTCAAATCTGGTCCTTCCCGGATGACACCGGTGGAACAGCAGCGGAGTTTGTGAAGGAATTTACCGTGGATGACGAATCGGTTGACATCTTCCGCGACTACAACGGCAAGCTGTATGTGCCCGGCATTGATTCCGCCGACAAGGTGGATGACCAATGGGCGCTCGGCAATCTTTATATCAAGGAAAAAGGAAAATGGCGCAAGTTGCGCACGGTCCCGAACGGCATTCACGTCCTGGACGTTGCCGTGCTTGGAAAAACCCTTTATGTTTCCACCGGCACTGAAACCGGCGCGGCATTATTCGCCTCAAAAGACGATGGCCAGACATGGACCCGTTGTCAAGGCCCCGGCGCGCAGGAAGGAAGATTTTATGAGATTCTGCCCGTCAAGGGAACGCTTTTTGTTACAGCTTTTCATTCAAAACTTGGCGCGTATCAATGCCAAAACACCACGATTGAACGGTTGTTTTTGCCGCTGGCGACCGGATATACTGGGAACAGAGATCAAATATACCGGATCAAGCAATACGGCGCTGGCGCTCTCTACACATTGCGTGGCTGGGGCGAAACAATGGGCTATCAGCCGCTTTACTGGCTGGGCGATCTTAAAGAAGGCGCAAGGCCAATCGAGTCCTTCAAGGATAAGCAGGTCCGCGATATTGTGATTCGCGGCAAGGTTTGTTATGTCCTCTGCGGCTCTTCTGCAAACCAGGGAAAAAACGCGCAAGAATCATCGTCCTTCACGGCCGAAATATTTTCATCCGCCAACCTGAAAGACTGGACACTGGAAGTCCGATTGACAATGCCGGCCATGCCCAATGCGCTTGAGGTTACCGATAAGGCTTTCTTCATCGGCCTGGCCAACAGCAAGCCCTGGAAGAGCGCGGATGTCGCCTCCGGCGATATTTACCGCTTGCAACGTGCTTCTAAGTAAAGACGCTCGTCCCAAACGCATCCGCGAAACGGACAGAATTCCATACAAAACGCAAGATTGTTTGACCCCGGATAAATTTTATGCAAAATTAAGGGCGTTTGAATATGAATGATTTTCTTAAGAAAATAATTGCCGGGCGGCGGGAGGTTATCGGCCGGGCAAAGAAAACAATCCCGCTTGCGGATTTACAGAAAGCGGCAAAAGCAAGACGGCCGGCGAGATCGCTCCTGGCCCGTCTTCAATCCAATCCTGTCGGCAACCGCGCCAATATCATCGCCGAAATGAAACGGGCCAGCCCTTCCGAAGGCGCGTTGTGTCCGGATTTGGACCCGGCCAAACTCGCCCGCGAATATGAAAAGACCGGCGCGGCCGCCATTTCCGTATTGACCGAGCCAAAATATTTTCTGGGACGGGACGAAGATATTCAGAAAGCCCGCAAGGCGGTGAAGATACCCATCCTGCGAAAAGATTTTACCGTAGATCCATGGCAGGTTTATCAATCGGCCGTTTTGGGCGCGGATGTTATTCTCCTGATTGTGGCGGCGCTGGAGCCGCCCGTTTTGAAAGAGTTGTATGCCGCCGCCTGTGAAGCGCGGCTGGAAACCATAATTGAAGTCCATACTTTGCCGGAATTGGAAATAGCGCTTCAGTTTCAGAATGCAATCATCGGCGTCAACAACCGTAACCTGGCAACTTTGAAAACCGACCTTTCAGTCGCCAGAGAGCTTGCCGGGTATATTCCGAAGGAACGGATCGTTATCGCGGAGAGCGGAATCAAGAATCGGAGCGATATTGAACAGCTCATGGGAGTTGGCTATCGTGGATTCCTGATCGGGACTTCATTGCTCAAAGCCAAATCGCCGGGAGCGGCGCTGGCGGAATTGATCGGCGCAACACGAATGCCAGCAAAGACTCGTTCACCGCCCGCTTCGCTGGAGGCGCGGAGGACACTGAGAAAAGAAAAAATATTTGAACTTTAAAAAAGATTTGAAAATATAATTAAAAATTGATTTGTCTCAGCGATCTCTGCGCCTCTGCGGTAAATATTAAATTATGTCATGAAAAAAGGATACATGCCGGAAATAAAGATCTGCGGGATAACCAACCTCGATGATGCCCGCGCCGCCATTGATGCCGGCGCCGATTATCTCGGGTTTGTTCTCTACGACAAATCGCCGCGGGCCATTGCACCGGACGACCTGAGGCATCTCGTAAAAAAAATTGAAGGAAAAGTCAAGACGGTCGGGGTGTTCGCCAATGAACGGCCTTTGACGGTCGCCAGGATAGCGGCCGATTGCGGCCTTGATATCGTCCAACTATGCGGCGAGGAACAGTATGATTCCTTCCGTCTTTTGCCCTTGCCGGTCTGGCGCGTCATCAGGATTCAAAACGGACAGGCCGTGCCTGCGCCGGTAAAATGGCCCGCCGAGCGATATGTGCTCGACTCGTCACAGGCGAATCTCTACGGCGGGACAGGAACAGCCCTGGACTGGAGCGTTGCCGCCGGGATCGCCAAAGAGAATAAAATAATGCTGGCGGGCGGCCTGACGCCGGCCAATGTGGCCACGGCCATACGAATTGTACGTCCGTTCGGCGTGGATGTCTCCTCCGGCGTCGAATTGAGACACGGTAAAAAAGACCATGAAAAAATGCGTTTTTTCATTGAAGTGGTAAAACAAAGCCTGACATGATAAATATCGTTTTTTGCCACAAAAAGGCACAAGAAACACAAAATCCTGCAAATTCGGCTCCAATAGGACATTTTTTTGCTTTCTTTCTTTGTGAATTTTGTGCATCTTGTGGTAACTTTTAAATCCTTATGAATAGACAACCGGATATAAGCGGTCATTTCGGCCCCTATGGCGGCCGGTATGTGGCGGAAACGCTGATGCCCGCGCTCCAGGAAATTGAAGCGGCCTATCACCAAGCCGTGCAAGATCCCTCTTTCCGGCAGGACTTTCAGACGCTTCTGCGGGATTATGTCGGCCGGCCTTCCCCGCTCTATTTTGCGCAACGATTGACGGCCGATTGCGGCGGCGCGCGCATTTATCTCAAACGCGAAGACCTCAACCATACCGGCGCGCACAAGATCAACAACACCATCGGCCAGGCGCTCCTGGCAAAACGCATGGGCAAAACCCGCCTGATGGCCGAGACCGGCGCGGGCCAGCACGGCGTGGCCACGGCGACCGCCGCCGCCTTGTTCGGAATGGAATGCGATATTTACATGGGCGCGGAAGATATCCGCCGCCAGGCGCCCAACGTCCGCCGCATGGAATTTCTGGGCGCAAAAGTTCATGAGGTCAAGAGCGGCACGGCCACGCTGAAGGACGCCATGAGCGAAGCCATGCGCGCCTGGGTCAGCCGCGTTGACGACACGTTTTATGTGATCGGCTCGGTGGCCGGCCCCCACCCCTACCCGGCCATGGTCCGTGATTTCCAAAGTGTCATCGGCTATGAAGCCAGGAGACAGGCGCTCAAACAAACCGGACGTTTGCCCGACATGGTGATTGCCTGCGTGGGCGGCGGAAGCAATTCGGCCGGAATATTTTTCCCGTTCATCAAGGACAAGCGGGTGAAACTCGTGGGCGTGGAAGCGGCCGGCGGCGGCATCAAATCCGGCAGGCATGCCGCCAGCATTTGCGCCGGACGGGTTGGCATTCTGCATGGAAGCAAAAGCTACGTCCTTCAAACCAAAGACGGGCAGGTGCTGAACGCGCATTCAATCAGCGCCGGTCTTGACTATCCCGGCGTGGGCCCCGAACACGCCTTCTGGGCCGACTCAAAACGGGTTGAATATTGCTCTATTACCGACGCCGAAGCCTTGCAGGCGTTTAACGATTTAACCCGGCTGGAAGGCATTTTACCGGCGCTGGAATCATCCCATGCGCTGGCGGAGGCCAGGAAACGCGCGCGCAAACTTGGGCCGCGGAAAAATATCATCGTCAACCTTTCAGGACGGGGCGACAAGGATCTGGATCATATCTTTTCCACGGTGAAAAAAATATAATGAACAGAATCAAAGCAAAATTTGATGAACTGAAAAAGCAAGGCCGGAAGGCGCTGATCGGATACCTTACGGCCGGCGACCCGGACATAAGGACTTCGGAGAAAATTATGCGCGCCGCATTGACCAACGGCGTTGACATCCTTGAAATCGGCGTTCCTTTTTCGGATCCGACCGCGGATGGTCCCACGATTCAGGCCGCCGGACAGCGCGCGCTCAAGGCCGGCGCGAACTTGAAGCGAATCCTGAACCTTGCCAAAAATCTGCGCCGTTCATTCGATAACCCCTTCATCCTTTTCAGTTATGTCAACCCGCTGTTCAGTTACGGCTATGAAAAGATCTGCCGCGATGCCGTCTCCTGCGGCATTGATGGATTCCTGGTGGTGGACTTGCCTTTTGAAGAATCGGACGAATTACGGCGGCGCATGCGCCGCCATGGCCTGACTTTTATTCAGCTTATCGCCCCGACCACCTCGCCGCGGCGCGCCCTGAAACTCCTGAAGCACGCGGATGGTTTTGTATATTACATCATGGTCAAGGGCGTTACCGGCAAGCGTCAGCAACTTGATGACAGGAGGATTGCCGCGCAGATAACCAAATTGCGCAAGATCGCCAAAATCCCGGTCGCGGCCGGCTTCGGCATCGGCGACGCCTCACAGGCCCGCGCCGCGGCAAAACAGGCCGACGCGATCGTGGTGGGAAGCGCACTGATTGAGGCGGCGCGGGGCGGGAAATTAAAATCATTCGTGCGCGAATTGGCGGATGCGGTGCATTGATAAGAAATACTCATTGTCCCGTGGTGAATGTCATTCCCGACTTGCCACGCGTTGCGCCGGGCGGGATCGGGAATCCAAGAATCAGAATAAAACAATACTGGACTCCCATTTGCATGGGAATGACAGAGAGGGTTGAATTACCACAGGAATTTTTTCCAACTTTATTATTATGGCTTCGCATCCTAAAAAGCAATCCCTGCGCGTATCCCTGGCGCAAATCAACGTCATCCCCGGCCAGCCGGCTATAAACACCGCAACAATGCTAAAAGCCATCGCCGCGGCCAAACTGAAAAAATCCAAATTAATCGTTTTCCCGGAAATGGCGATTCCCGGCTACCTCATCGGCGACAACTGGGAGCGGGATGCATTTCTGCGCGAATGCGAAGAAAGCGGAGAAAAAATACGGTCAGCGGCGCGGGGCATCACGGTTATTTTCGGCAATGTCGGCCTGGACTGGAACAAAAAAAACGAGGACGGACGGGTGCGCAAATACAACGCCTTATTTGTGGCCGAGAATGGAAATTTTATCAAGCCCGCCAAAAGTCATTACAAATTCATCATCAAAACCCTGTCGCCGAACTACCGCGAATTTGACGAAAGCCGGTATTTTTACGACTTGCGCAAGCTGGCGCTGGAATTGGGAAAAAAGCCGGAAGAATTAATTTCAACCGTCAAAGCAGGCGGGCTTGCCCTGGGATGTATTCTTTGCGAGGACGCCTGGGATATGGATTATACCATCTCGCCCTTGCAGGTCCTGGCGGGACATTCCGTTGACCTCATCGTCAACTGCAGTTCATCGCCATTCACCTTTAATAAAAACCAGAAGCGGATAAGGGTTTTCTCCGCCCAATGCGCCAGGCTCCGCAAACCGCTTGTCTACGTCAATAACGTCGGCATCCAGAACAACGGCAAGACAATCTACACATTTGACGGTTCTTCCTGCGTCTACGATATTGCCGGCCACTGCCTCCAACCCGGCCAACGGTTTGAGGAAAACATCCTGACCTTTGACATCCCCCTTGATGGATCGTCATTTGAGAACCATATTGGCGGGACCGAGGATGAGATAAGCGCAATTTATGAAGCCCTGACATTCGGACTGCGCGCCTTTCTCAAGCAATGCAGCCTTAAACGCATTGTTGTCGGTCTTTCCGGAGGAATAGATTCCGCCGTCGTCGCCTGCCTTTGCAGTCAAATCCTCAGCCGGAAAGATTTATTGCTCATAAATATGCCGAGCCGTTTTAACTCGCCGACCACTATTGGGCTGGCCCGCGCCATCGCAAAAAATATCGGGTGCTATTATGCCGAAATTCCCATTGATCAGAGCGTCAAATTAACTTCGTCTCAAATTGACAAACTGGAAATAAAATCATGCGACAACTCCTTGCGCGAACGCCTTAACCTGAGCGATACCATGCTGGAAAATGTGCAGGCCCGCGACCGTTCCGCAAGAATTCTGGCGGCAGCGGCGGCGGCCTTCGGCGGCGCCTTCACTTGCAACGCCAACAAGGCGGAGGCGGCGGTCGGCTATACAACAATGTATGGCGATCTGGCCGGATTCATCGCGCCGCTCGGCGATCTATGGAAGGGCGAAGTGTATAAACTGGCAAAATTCATGAACGAAAATATTTTCAGGCGCGAAGTCATCCCGCCGGGATGTTTCACGCTGACGCCTTCGGCGGAGCTCAGCCGGAGGCAAAACGTGGATGAAAACAAGGGCGACCCGCTTATTTATCCCTACCACGACCGGCTTTTTGCCTCCTGGATTGAGCGCTGGCAAAGGATTACACCGGAAGAAATCATTGAATGGCGCCTTGCCAACAAATTGGAACGTGAAATTGGCTACGCAGGGAACATAAACAAACTGTTCAGGAACAATCGCGCTTTTATCGCCGACCTTGAGCGCTGGTGGGAACAATATTGCGGACTGGGAGTCGCCAAACGCATTCAGGCGCCTCCGATTCTGGCCGTTAAAAAGCGCGCCTTTGGTTTTGACCACCGCGAAGCGCAAATGAGCGTCTGGTACAGCGAACGCTATTTTAAGCTGAAACGCCGGCTTCTGGCCCGCGGCTGATTAAAAAAGATAAAAAAAGCCTTGTCTTCGGAAGGAAGCGGGATAATATTTGCATTGAAGGCTGTTCTTGTATACAAAATGTAAATAACAAAGATGCGAACAATATGATCTCCAGTTCCTTCCGGCCAAAGAACGGTTTGGGTTTTATTCTGGCATTTATCGGCCTGCTCTGTTTCGGCGTCCCTGCGCTCCGGGCCGACACGCATTATGTGGCCGCAAATGGGCTCAGTGTCTCGCCCTACACCAACTGGGCCGACGCTTCAACCAACATTCAATGGGCGGTGGATGCGGCCACGAACAGCGAGACGGTGCTGGTTTCGAACGGCACGTACACGCTGACGAACCAGATCACGATCACCAACGGCATCACCTTGAGCAGTGTGAACGGGACAAACACCACGTTCCTCAACGGCAATTATCCGAACACGACCAACCGGTGCGTGTTGATGAGCAATGCGAGCGCGGTGGTTTATGGGTTCACGGTCAGCAATGGATACGCGACCGGCGGCGGCGGAGTCGAAATATATTATGGCACGCTGGCAAATTGTTATATTACCAGAAACGCCGCTGAAACTTATGCCGGTGGAATTTACGCATACGGGTATGGAACCAACGTTTTAATTACCAATTGCGTAATCAGTTACAATGTTACCACAAACGGTGTCGGCGGCGGAGTTTACATGGAACAAGGATGTCTGCGCAACTGTTTAATTTATGGAAACAGCGCTTATCAAAACGGCGGAGGCGTGCATATATCTTATTATAGCACGAACCTGCTTGTAATGGAAAATTGCACCGTTGCGAATAATGAAACAACCTACCGCCAAGGCGGTGGTATTTTTATCTATTGCAATAATGTTCACATCCAAAATACGATCAGTTATTTCAATCGTTCCGGAGATGCTTATAGCAACCTGTACCTTTGGAATTATGATACCGTCACCAGCAGCGTCTCACTTACCAACTGCTGCATTGCGCCGACGAATCTCACCGGCATCACCAACAGCACGGGCAACATTGATTCCAATCCGCGATTTACGGACACCAATTCCGGGAACTATCGTCTTTCGGCGGGCTCGCCGTGCATCAACAGCGGGACAAACCAGGACTGGATGACAAGTTCATCCGATCTTGATGGACATGCACGCATTCTTTACGGCACGGTGGATATGGGGGCGTATGAAACGCTCATTACTGACCTGAGCCCGACGGCGGCCACCAACACCGTCCTGCGCGGCGGGGCCACGAATTTCA